>ERZ1673698.782-NODE-782-length-41480-cov-21.645866_pt1 | contig 41480 bp, 43 predicted proteins | sample MGYA00580228_ERZ1673698 | MGnify/ENA primary metagenome ERZ1673698 (study PRJEB41218, sample SAMN15661768) | gut metagenome | host: Homo sapiens | place: Canada: London | collected 2015-08-20/2019-03-30 | study: EMG produced TPA metagenomics assembly of... | reverse complement strand
GGACTTCGGGGAGGGATTTTATGCTCTTGGGAGTTTTACCGGACAGCAATAATTAAGATACAGAATTTTCGGGCTATGATGTTGTCGTGTCATATCGGGACGATTTCGATACTGACCGACAAGGAGTATATCGACGTGAATATTTCGACGTCGCAGACAGGTAATTTGTTGTCGGAGCGTTATTACGCCACCGACGGCAAAGTGTTGCTTTACGACTTGCGTTCGCTCTTGGAGCAAACGATGCGTCAGAACGGTTTTCCATTGTTGCACGTGTGGTTTGAGGTGTATGTGGATATTCTCGACGACCACAGCGAAGACTACGACCGTGCCGGTTTTAAGGTGATTTATTGCGACCGCGACATCGACATCTACGATTTTGAGCCGCTACTGAAGTCGCACTTCCTCACTGCTGCTGCATCGAGGCGCGTGGCTCCCGAGAGCTTCGTGTTCTTGCCGTTTTTCGCCTATTCCAATGAGGCAGTAAACTACGAGGTTTACTGCGATTTCCTTAGTGGCGGAATACCGGGGCATTGCTATTTCAAAGGTCCTTATCAGCAATCTACGGCATCGAGCGACGGAGTGTGGACGCACACTATCTTTTGTTCAGAGATACAGCGACAAGCCGAGGACATGGTGGGTGCGGAAATAGAACTCACTGCGTTCACTGTTCGCGTGGGCGACCGTGCCGCCTCGTTCTTCATCGACAAGTCGCTTTCGGGTACTCGTCCGTTCTATTTCCGCAACTGTTTCAACGTGCCTGACAACCTTTTCGTTCCGGCTGTTACCACAGCCAAAACTAAGGTTGACCGCTCGTTGGCTGTCCTCGGCACTGTGTCGCAGTTCTACGATGCCACTTGCGAGCAGACCTACGAGGTGCAGTCGGCAGGGCTGACTGCCGACGAGTGTTCGCTCGCCGAGCAGATGTTCTGCTCCGACGATGTGCGAACTCCATACGAGAGTGCACCTGACGACGGCGACTTCGACGCACTCCGCCCGGTGCTAATAACAGACTCAACGAGTGAGATTGCCGATGACCCGGAAAAGCCTAACACGGTGAAATTCACTTGGCGATATGCGGAGAACCGCATCGCACAGCGCAATCCGTTAGGCGTAGGTATATTCACAGAACCTTACGATTATACATTCAGATAATGGCACGCTCAATACATATTACCACCGCTCGCACTATGCTTAACAGCGGCGACCCGGTGGATATTTCCGTTTGGAAAACCAACGGCGAAATACTTCACCTGCATAATTGCATCTCGCTCCGCTACGATTTCTATGCCGGAACTCGCAATATAAAATTGCTCATGTCGGGGCAAATCCGAAAAATCAGAGATTGTTGCATATTCGCCGTTAACGACTGCGAAGTATTTCTATAACGCTTATTTCATTCGCTATGGATAACATAAATTTTAACTCGGTCGAAACGCTACCGAACCTGTCGGCTCGGGCGGCGTTTCAAGTGAACTCGTCAGCGGTCTTCAAAGAAGACGTTGACATCGTGCCGGTCATCATCGACGACACGCTTTCTTATGTGCCGTGGGGAGGCGACAACAATATGCCTTTCGACATATTGAAACTCATCGAGGACGACGAAACGCTCTCCACGTGCCAAATGTTCAATGCTGAAGTCTGTTTCGGGAGCGGTCTGCGCTACGACACTTGTCTTGCTACTGCTGCCGTCAAGAGCGAAGTCGAGGACTTCTTTCTTGACAACGACATCGCCTCGTATTACCTCGGCGTTTGCCAAGACTTCAAGCATTTTGGCTTTGCCGTGAGTGTGATTATCCTTTCTCGCGACGGCACGAAAATCGTGCGTCTGCTCCGCAAAGAGGCTTGTTATTGCCGCTTCGCTCCTGCCGGAAAGGACGGCAGAATAACTCGCTTGCTCTATGCGAACTGGAGAAAGTGCATCGCCTCACGGAGCGACATTGAGGTGATTGAGATGCTTGATGCGGCTGCTCCATGGCGAGACCTGCAAGACAGGCTCGCCAAGAACACGACCTGCCGCAAGTTTGCCGTTGTCAGCCGTATTCCTACGCCTGACAGCACTTATTATCCCATTCCTTATTACGCTTCGCTTTTCAAAGGGAAGTGGTATAATATCAAGCAACTCATCGGACTTGCCAAGGAGTCGAAACTCCGCAACTCCGCACCTATCAAGTATCAAATCGGTAGTATATGTAACATTGTATGGGTTTGTGTAATAGGCTGTTATTATTATTGATCACAATTTAGATACATATACATCCCCATACAGCGCATTTTCTGATATGGAGGTGAAGGTCTAAAAGCACCGGTATGTGTTATCCATAGGGCTAATCGCTATGACGATTAAATCTACTGATGCGCTCTTTTACGATAGAAAGATATTTACGCTGCATCTTCTTATCGAGAAATGAACGTTCTATCAATAAGACTGTCTTGTCGGGTAGCAGCAAGAAGTCTTTTATAGCAGCATTGATACGCCGAGGTGTAAGCCCTATTTGTTTGCCGAACGATTCGAAATCGGTTCTGCAAGGATGCCCGGTATTTTCAAATACATCACTTTTCCATCCGTTGCGTAGCAGTCCGCCTTTCAATCCTAAGTCGTCTCCATTAAGGTGCAGACTTGTGTTTAGCAAATCGTATGCGGGAGCCAATCGGTTCTCTCCATCGGCGTTTATGATTGAGAAATTTTTCATGTGTGCGTCACCATTTCCGTAGATGTAGTTAAACAGCACCAAACGGAAGAATCTGTCAAGCGCCACCGGCCAAGCAGGAATAACTTTTCTGATAGCCAACGCAATATCTTCATAGCAACCCTCATATTTGAAATATTTTCCGTCGGTTTGTTCATTATGTCCTATAATGGCAGCGAAATCATCCATTCTTGCTTTATTACCATCGGGCAGTATATCAAATCGCTTGGTTATATACACCGCATGACCTGAACGATCAAAGCACAGACCGTTCTCTGCTGTAATTATACCATATACCTGAGATGCGATTTGCATAGTCAAATGCTCATTAGCAGGAATCTGTTTTCTAGCAACCAGGTCATAGTCAAGAGGTGCAGGTTTGAGAATATGTGTGCTACGTTCTCCCTCTAAAGCAAGACGAATTGTGCCGTTATCAACAACTGCCGACATCTTTTCTTGTGCACCGCTGACAGAAATACGACCCATATTTTCGGCTATAACTTGGCGGTCTACATCTTTCTCAAAATCAAAATTAAGCAGGTGAGACACAGATGCACCGTCAAACAATTGTCGTAGTGCGGCAGGGCTGTATGTATCATAGCCTTCAGTTAAAAGGCCTGGACAAACTTTCACTTCCATATCATCTCAAATTTATAGCACCTATAAAGTCAGCACCCTTCATCGCCACAAGCATACCGAAAAAGTCAGACTCATCTACTTTGAATTGTCGGCATATAATCTTGCGGTTGCCTCCCTCCGGAAGCATATTGGTGAAGAATGCGAAAATTGAATCGGAAACAAACTCTTGGTTTGTTTTCGGGAGAGTAATGGAAATTTCAGGCATTGAGTCATCATGGAAATATCCATCTTCATATCGGAATGAATATGTGCCGTTATCCAATTCAGAAAGAACTCCTGCAAGGATGTCATTATTATAGACTTTAATGCTTCTCATAACTCAACTTTTTTAATTTTCAGTTCAATCTCAAATCCTAGTACAGTACACAGATGTTCAAGAGTCTTCAACGAGGGATTCCCTTTACCACGTTCTATATCTTTAACCGTTGCTATGCCTACACCAGCCAGTTCCGCCAGTTCCGTTTGGGTAATACCCAACGCTTTGCGTCGCTCCGAGATTATCTTAGGAATATCCATAAGTACAATAAACTAAACTTTATGGCAAAGTTAAACCAAATATTTTAAATCCACAAATAAAAGTATGATAAATTAGACTAATTAGACTAGCAGGGCGTAAAGGTGCTGAATTGGGAAGATGTTAGGTCAAATAGTATGATAAATCGTACTTATGCCATATAAATGTAAGTCACCGTGAAAGAATAACGCAAATATTTCTATTTCAAATAATTGCATAATTATATTTTGCATTTAGTTAATTTCTATAACTTCGCAAAGTACAAATCATTTTGCAATGAAGATAATACCCGGAACTTCACATGAAATTCCTATTTTGAAAAAGTGACATTTATGCTATAAATTCAAATCCCATATGCTGCCCCGAGTTTAGAGTTGTTGAGCTCAACGGCGATTCAGGTTGTTGCGTAATCGTGATTACATTTGCTTAGTTTACAAATAGTTTCGCAAAATCTATTCCGCAAAAATAAAAATTCTATAACTTTGCGGAATAAAACTATAAACAAGAATTGCTCGTACACATCATGACGAATATGACCACGAATGCTTTCGTATCATTGACCTTGCGCAGTGGTTGAAGAATGAATCGTTTTAGCTAAAAAATGCTTAATCTATTTATCCTCAGCGATGTAATACTTTCTATTTAGTTTCCCATTATAGGTTCGTTGTATGCTATCAACTTGGGCATAAGATTGTGGAATTTTATAGCGTTCAACTCGTTTTGACAGATAGGTGGCGATGTCCTTGCTTGTAACTAAACAATCGTCATCACAGGTATATAATAGTTTAATTGAATATCCTAATATCGGGTGTTTCGTCGGTATGCAAATGCAATCATTGATCCCATTTATAGCCAAAACATGGTTTTCTATCTCAGATGGAGCAACTTTGTATCCACCAACATTTATTACATCATCATTGCGACCAGTTAGGTGTAACAGACCATCATTGTCAAAATAGCCGTTGTCTGATGTATAAATAGCACCATCTTTAAGAATTGAATTTGTAAGCGCCTCATCTCCGATGTATCCAGACATTATAGTCTTTCCTGAGACTGAAATTCTACCATCGGCATCAATAGATATTTTTGAGTTTGGCAAAGGACAACCTAAGCAACCTTCAATACATCCATAACGACTATATTCATAAGTTGCCACAATACCCGTTTCTGTAGAAGCGTAGGTATTATACAATCTTGTTTTCGGCAATAATTTGCAAAGATTTTGCATATCTGATTTTGCCATTGGTGCTGCTCCTGTTTCAATAAAATCAATTTTATCTTTGTATGAAGATAATCGTTGCGAACCGAATTGCATCAACATACGTAATCCTGCAGGTACCATAAATGTTGCCACTTTATGGGTTGGGTAATCCAACGCATTAAAAAAATCCTCCATAGATTTCAATCCAGTTAAAATATAGAGCGACCCTCCGTTAATAACTACAGGCCATATTTTTGACAGACTTCCAATGTGATTAAGCGGACCGCTTATAATAAATGTTGTATCTGCATCATATTTTTGTCCATGTATTAAATTCAATGCTGAGTTTTCGATTGCAGAATGACTTATCATTACACCTTTTGATTTGCCTGTAGTTCCTGTGGTGAATAATACTACTGCAACATCGTCCGGAGTATGCACTTTTTCTAATTTCTGTTGCAGGCTATTGAATGCATCATATGGCATTTCTGCTTCCAATGGTACTGCTATTGCGTCTGCTTTGAGAATAGCAAAGAATGTGACAAGAGAATAGATACTCTGAGCAGAACGATATACCACTGGTAATCGTGGAGTATATCGTTTTGCTTCAGATGTAACAAGATTATAGAATTGACCATAAGTCACTGTTTCGCCATTACAAATAGCGAATACTTTGTTAGGACTTGCTTGGGCATTATTTGCCAAGTATTCATCAATTCTATTCATTCGATTTTTGTTTCAGTTTGTCCTCAACCATTGCAACAATGTTATCAAGCGACTTGAAGTTTTTTGGTGTTGCATCGCATGCTTGCAAGTCAATGCCATATTCTTCAGAAAGAATCATCAAGATAGTTGTTACTCCTAATGAATCCAATTCACTAAAGAGAAAGTCAGAATCGAAGTCTGCTAATGGCAAGGCTTCTTCGAGAAGTTGTCGTATATGAGCTTTCATAATAAAATTTAGTTATTTTGAGTTTTGAATAAGCGTGGAGCAAAATCTATTAAATAGCGCCGCCAATTATCCCATGTGTGTCCACCTGTGGTTTCAATATACATGTATCTGTAGCCGCCTGTATCTAATTTTTTCTTGAAATCAGTATTCAACTTTTTGACAAAGTCATCCGCTCCCAGAGATATGTAATATAACGCCGGAGGTGTTGCAAATTGTTGTTTTAATTTATTATCAATATCTGCATAAATAGCTAAGTCTCCATCCGATACCTTTTCAGCCATACGCGATAATTTGCTGCCTAATTTGCCTTTTCCTAAAAATGGTAGAGCTGCGACTGCATAATTCCATTGTTGAGCCAATTCAGATGATCGAGCTATATTGTCATTATTCATTGCATTGGTGGCTTGCGCTGAAAACAGACCGATATAGTCAAACACTGTTGGATTATTTGCCGAAATATAAATCGTTTGCAATCCACCAAGTGATAGACCTGCAATTGCTCGATGTTGTTTATCTGATATTGTGCGATAGTGCGAGTCAACATATCTAACTATGTCAGATACAAATACACGTTCTATACGTCCCATCATAGTTTCATAATCCATTCCTTGTGCGCCTTGGTTCGGATTATTAGGGTCCTTGCCGGGAGCAGCTGCACGAGTTGCAATACCATTCGGCATTACCACAATCATTGGCTCACACTTTCCTTGGGCTATTAAGTTATCCATAATTTGGGCTGCACGTCCGCATGTAAGCCAGGCTTCTTCATCTCCGCCGGAGCCATGCAACAGATATAATACAGGGTATCTTTTGCGAGTGTTGTTATATCCCGAAGGCAAATAAATCATCATTCGACGTTGAGGCATTTCCGAAAGCGACGAATTATACCATACTTCCGAGACTTTTCCATGTGGGACATTCTTATCAACGAAGTAATCTCCGATTCCGTTTTCGATAATAAAGAAATTCTCAAAATCATCGCCTTCGCGCATTATTGAATGATTATGCTTGTCAAGAACAATTGTATCCGATTTTTCGTATTCCACTATAAAGTGGTAATTATATAAGTTGGATTCTAATGAGGCTGTAGTATATTGCCATTTCCCATTTATCAATGTCATATCTACAGCTTTTGGAGACCCGAATGAGCCTACCGGAGTCTTAATCTTTCGACCGGTAGGGAGCATTGTGCCAACAAGCTTTACATTTATTGCCGCTGTATCAACATAGCAAAATGTTGCTCTGTTGCCACTATCGACGACAGGCATAAATGATTCTGCCTGCAAAGCAAATAATGCACAAAGGCAGCCTGTTAAAATGAGGATTACTCTAATCATACAATTTGTCCTTTATCGTTTAGTTTGATTATGATATCATGATGTGATGGTAAGTTGCCGAAATACACATTGCTGACGACGTGTTCTGCTGCATATTTGGCAACTAACATTTTGTTATTGTCGTTATCAAATGCATATATAGTAAGGCTTGGCTTAACTAATGCAATTAAGAGTGCCAATTCACCATAACCACATTGGTCAACGACTACTGTTCCTCCATTAGGTAATTGACTAATCAATTGAGAATAGCAATCATTCTGTTTTAGGTGTCTTTTGACAGACAAGTAAATGTCAGAGCCTTTATAAAGATACCTATCCTTGACAAGTTGTTCAAAATATCTCGGTGTTTCAAACTCGCGTCTCAGTTCAGTATACCGACTTATGTAATATTGATGAATCTGTTTAGTCATTATTTGGTAATCATTATTCCATAGCAGGCTATCCGATGTGATTCTTTTTTCGACAACAATATTGATTGAGCCTGAGTTTATGGCAAAACTGCCTATTGGCATAATATTATTTAAACCATGAATAAATACAGGTACAATATCAACACCAAGTTCTTTTGCCAAATAGAATGGACCCTTATGATATCTTACAATTTTGGAATCAGGATTGCGTACTCCTTCCGGATAAACAGCAATACAATACCCCTGACTAATGTATTCTTTGAACAATGGCAGGTCGCGTTCAAACGTATGGTCTTTATATTGAGTGTGATTATCTTTCCGCACCGTGTAAAAATTCAGCCATTTGTAAATAAGGTTCATTACCGGATGCAAACTGCTCTTTTCATTTCCAATCATCAGTATCCTTGGGTGTAACGCCAAAATGCAAGCAGGGTCAATCATAGATTGATGATTGCAAATAATGACACATGGCTTTTCAAATGTTTCTCCATACTCATTGCGGATAGTACATGATATACCGGGCATAAGTTTGCAGATATCTAATTTTTGTATCTTGGATATTAGCCAATGAATATAGCGGCGAGATTTTAGAGTACGAGAGCCAAAGATTGTCATGACAAAAGCAATTGTATAACCAAGCAACAATTGTGATATCCAAACTGTACCGCAATACCATGTACGAAGCATGGTTGTAAACATTAACGGGCGTTTGCGATATTTGCCACCTTGTTTGGTAAGCCATTCAAACATAATCGGAGGAATCACAAACGACATGATGACAACTGACAACATGCCTATGATTGTTACTTGTGCCAATGAGAATAGCGCAGGATGTTTTGCAAATATCAGAGAACCTATGCCGATAAACATTATTGCTGCCGAAATGAGAATAGATTTTCGGAATGAGGCAACCATCCGTCTACGATAAGCATATTCCGACATACATCCTTCTGTCATAAATATTGTGTAATCATCACCTTGTCCGAAAATAAATGTGGCTAATATAATATTAACAATATTGAATTGAATATCAAAAATACTCATTAAGCCCAAAATCCAAATCCAACTGATTGCCATTGGCATAAAGGCAATTGTTGCGAGTTCTATTCGCCCTAACGATATCAGCAAGAAAATAAATACAATAGCACCACACACCCAACCGATATAATTGAAATTATCAGAAAGATTAGATGCAATAACAGCGTTTAGCCCCTGAATATTAAAGCAATAGGCATCGGCCGGCAATACAGATTCTATTTGCTGTTCAATCTTCGGTGCATTGTCAGTATCAACGGTTACAACATCAACAATTCTTATTCCGTTGTTAGATGTCTGTATTTGTGATGCGTAAAGTGCAATAAGAGGATTGGAGTCGTCTATATTATTAGCAGGGCTATCGGTATTTATTGTAGATAAAAATTCGTCAAATGAATTTTCAGCAAATCCTTCCGCTGCCATAGTTGCCCGTAATGCCGGTTCAATTCGGGCACGTCTATCCGCCCAAAATTCATTCCATGCAGCGATTCTTTTAACTTGTTCTGCATTTGATGGAACAAACTTTTCACAAGTCGAAAATTTTAAGTTCGGCAAATGGGCTGTTATTATCTGTCTGTTTTGCTGAGCTTTAGAAAGTGCCGAATCAATATTATTCGCAGTTGATACAACGTATAGGTTCGTTTTCCCCTTATCAAGACCTTGCGTAAGGTTTTGCAATTTAGACATATTATCACGTTGCTCTTGTGTCATATAGTTGATACTGTTCATATTTGTATTGAACTTGGTATCAATACTATAATAGCCTAAAACCACTGTAATTAGAGCAATGGCAGATACTATATACCGTTTGTGCTTGATTTGATGCAAATTACCATCTGTAGATGTATCTGAAGATTTAACCTTTTTGTGTTTTACAACATGCGGCAAATATATTAAAACAAACAAGATTGTGCCAATCAAAAGGAACGCACTAAACAGACCTAAATCTCTTAATGCGGTTGAATTAAGTGGTATCAATGCGGCAAATGCTCCCACTGTGGTTATATTTCCAACTATCAGCGGCACAGTGATTTCTTTTAATGCGCTTCTGATTGATTCTGCATGACTTAGATGTGCGATAAGGTGGAGCGGATAGTTGACGGCAATACCTAAAACAATACTGGATATGCCGATTACTATGAGGGAAATACTATCATTGCATAGAGCCAACATACCCATTGCGAAAAGCCATCCCCAGGCTATTGAGATTGCTATAAGTGATATGTTCCTTATACTGCGAAAGAATATGAATAGTAACAGACAGATTAGCACTACGGCAATCGAAATTGATAATATGCTGTCTTTTTTTATTTGTTGAGCATTTCCAACGGCGATTACAGGACCTCCGATTATTTGTACGTCCACACCTTTACACGAAGTTGTCACTTCGGCTTTGGCATCGTTCAGAAGATTGCAAAGTTTGGCATTATTCTCTGTTTCGCTATTTCCGAATGGAGAAGTAAGCATAGCGATACCTGTGGTCATACTGTCAACAAAAATATAACCGTCGTATGTATCGAATAACGGCAATGATTTGCCTTGTTGAAGTTGTTGTACTACAGGAGTGAAAAAATTCAGCGGGTCTCTTGATATGTTTTCCGACAGGATGCCCCCGGAGGGGAACATCAACATTTGTTTGTCTTCCGCAATTTGCTTCTCAATATAATTGGGGATTGAGAGTAAACTGTCTATTCTTGAATAATCATTTTCATCCAAGAATAAAGGAATGTTGCTATAAACATAATCTATCAATTCCGATGTGTGCTCAATGTCAACCTGATACACATAATTTGCAACTAATGAATCTGTATTATGAGAACTGATATATTGTGAGAAACAATCTATTGCAGAAACAACATTATCAGGATTGTCAACAATCGTATCTCGGAACATAACTATGATTTTATCAGCACCGGAGACGTGTTGATAGACATCAAGTTCATTATGATAATTGCTGTCCAACGGCAGAAAATCAGAAATATCTTCTTTGTAACCCAAAGTACAAGTTGATGTTATCAGCAACACTGTAGCCGCTATTATAGATAGCAACATTTGCCATTTGTGTACTTTGAAATAGTTGTATATTTTTATTGCGATACGTATCATTTCTCAAATAATTGATTTAACCATTTTACAAATTCATATTTCCAATTTCGGCTTTCCGTACTGCCTTTTGTTTCAGACACGCCGAAGCCATGACCTCCGGTTTGATATTGGATATATCTGTGGTTTACATTATTAGCGGTTAATGCCGAATCAAGCAGTTCGGAATTGTGGAAGTTTACAATCGGGTCATCACAACAGTTTACCAGGAAAATCGGCGGGCACGAGTGTGAGATATGCTTCTCCAATGATAAGGAATCTTGCAAAATAGTATTTCTTGCTTTGTTATCGCCAAGAAGCGCGCGTCGTGAACGCTTGTGAGTGCAAGCATGACACATTGATACGACCGGGTAAATCGGTGCAATGAATGCAGGTATATTCTCTGACTTGTTGAAAAGATATGATGAGGACATTACCAAATGTCCACCGGCAGAGAACCCCAGGACACCCAATTTATCGGGTGAAATCTTGTATTTTTGTGAATCCGATTTTATCAATTCCATGGCACGTTCCAAATCACGCTGTGCGTCAGGATAGCGAGTTCCACGGCTCAATAGACGATAATGAAATATAAACGCAGGGACAGACGCTGTGCGATATTCCAAAACAAAAGCCGAGATATGCTGACTTTGCAGCCAACGAGCAACCTCGTGGCCTTCATTCTCTTTATCCAACCAAAAGTAACTGCCGCCGGGGCATACTATCACACCGATACTGTCGCCATCCTCGGCAATGTATGGTGTAAGCATTACTTTTTGCTTACAATCCATTCCCTCCCAAATGTTGATTTGGGCGAAACAAGTGCTACTTGTTAGCAGTATTATGATCGATAAGATTATTCGCATAATTTGATTTTTTCTATTATACTCCCTTTGCCTAATATGGTTTCGGCGGTTGCGACAGACGTAAGAGCCACTCCGCAGAAGCCGTGCAAGAATACATTCTGTCCGCCGAAGTATAAATTGGATACTTTCGGAGACGCAAGCCTTTGAATATACAATCTGCTTGAACAAGTGCGCCTAATGCCATAAAGCGCTCCTTCCGGAGTCGCATAAGCGTCTCTAATTGTCAGTGGACTTGATGTGTAATATCGTTCAATGCTATTGCGTAATTCCGGGATTACTTTTGATATACAATCAATCATTTGCTCGGCAATAACTATTTTCCACTGTTTGTATTCTTCGGGGCGCGTGGATGGGGTGGTGGAAGACCACCGCTCAACGTGTTGCCAAGTCATAGGAGAGATTATTCGCAAGGTTGAGGCATATTCACCTTGATTTCGGCAAGGTTGTGTTATGAACAACATTTTATCAGTAACTCGTTCCCCGCGACTCCACGCCTTATCATAATCTGAAATGTAAAAGCCTAATTTATTGCGGAATTTTACGGAAGACTCCTTCAAATCAATGTCAACAATAAAAGCGGAACTTGTATTTCCCGATTGCTCCAATGCCTCCGAGATAACTCGAGAGTGAACTTGCGTTCCACATAAAAGGTTATTTGTTGCAGCAGGATGGATAGTGGAGATATAGAAATCAGCAAAATATGTTTTCCCGCTCAGGGTATGGCAATTTATGATTTTACCGCAATCCGATTCTATTTTAACCACCTTATCGCCACGGATAATTTCTCCTCCTTTGTGTTCTATAACATCCGCCAAAACATCTGCCATTTGAGCACATCCGCCTTCAAAACGATATGCACCGTCAATATTCAGCAAAGAAATAACCGAGTGCAAATATGCCGGTGTTATACCTTTTTCTCCGGCATAGAGTATATTATAGAAGGATAACAAGTTTTGTAATTTGGAGTCAGAAATATATTTGGATATAAACTCATCCGCCGGCATCGAAAAGTCGTTCGAAAACAATGGCAATATATCATCACTATCCAAATTCAGCAAGCGAAACTCGTTTACAATCGATGCGATTGCGTCAAGATACTGCTCAATATTCCGGCTTTCACTCGGGAAATATTTAACAATAGATTCTGCAAACAATTTTCGACCGTTTGCTATATCATATTGTTTACGTTCGGAATCTACATATATGCTATACGCATTGTTGTCGTCAAGTTTCCTGAGATTAAGTTTGTCATATACGCCCAAGTATTTACACAACTTATTTATGGCGCCACCGGGTTGAAATCCTGTAACAACGTGCATTCCGGTGTCAAATACTTTTCCCAATCGTTTGAATGACTGCAAACCACCGCCAATGTTGTGATTTTTCTCAATTACAGTCACCTTAATACCTTCATGCGATAATATTGCACCGATAAATAAGCCGCCAATACCACCGCCAATTATTATCGCAGATTTATTCATATCGTTCTGTCATATTACAAATTTCATCATATCTCTTCTGATACAACTTCCGAAAATATGATGTTAAACCCATCGTAGAAGTCGCAAAAAGAGAGTATTGGTCAAATGTATATCGTTTCTCTGTCTCAAAATACATTTTGCCGGTTTTCATCAGTTTTCCACCTTTAGGCAAGATGCGGTTTGCTCCATATATAAAGGTTGTTAATATATCCAATTTCAGATTTTGTGCCAACTTGAATGCGCCTTGGTGGAAACGGCGAATATGTCCGTCTTTTGAACGTGTCCCCTCCGGAAAGATAACCACACTGCAACCGCGACGCATAATATCCTTAATCTTTACTTCCAATTCTTCATATCCCATTGATGACGGATAGTACTCGGCATTCCTGATAACAAAACCGAAAAACGGACTGTTCCATACCCAGTCATTTGTAAGGAACACAACCTTTTTATATTGGGACAGTAAGATCATCAAATCAAAATAACTTTGATGATTGCATAATATCAATGCCGGTGATTCACATTCTGCCGGACTGTTTACCTTGAACTTTGTTCCCGGAACCCCATGCCATACCATTACAAATTTGGCTACATAATGTAGCAAACTACGTAAGGATGCATGTCGTTTTTCATTTATACCCATTATCTTCAAAATAAGAGAGAATGGAGTAATCACGCATAATGATAGAAACAGGAACCACGTTAAAGAGTAGACGGTATATGTGACCCTTCGAAACCATCTGAAAAGTTTTGCAGGATATCCGTATATCAACGCGAACACACAAAGAATCGTGTTGAGTATCGAAATGCGTGTAAAATCGTAAGCAGGGCGGAAATGCGATACTCTTTCCTCTCGTGTAGGATAGTATACATTTACAGGGACTGTTGTAATCTTAACCCCATTCCAAGAGGCATATACCAACAATTCCAGTTCCGCTTCATAGCGAGATGTAATCAACGGCAACCAATATAATTGCTTTAATGGATAAAGTCGATAACCGGTTTGTGTATCGTCGATATAATGTCCGGTCTGAACCGCAAACCAAAAGTTGCTGAAAGAATTGGCAAACTTGCTTCCTGCCGAGCGCTCGGCCTTGTCTAAATTCTTTCGGCTACCAACAATAATGGCATCCGAGTGATTTTTGTTCGCCGACAGCATAGCCGGTATGTCTTCCGGAAAATGTTGTCCGTCTGCATCCAAGGTTATAGCAAATGAATATCCCAAATCTTTTGCCTTGCGAAAGCCAACTGTCAATGCAGCGCCCTTACCCTGATTGTGTGGCAAACTCACAATGTGAATATCTTGAATTTCGCTTAGTTTAGACGCAGTAGCATCTGTGCACCCATCGCAGACAACAATGACATCAGAGCATTGAACAAGGGTGCGATTTACCACATCTACAATAGTTGTTTCATTGTTGTATGTTGGTATAATCACACAGATACCTCTGTCACTTAATGCTTTCTTTTGTATGTCTAATGCGTCTGACATATAATACTGATTTTTGCACAAACATCGTCTGTTATTTTTTTGATAACAGATTGGATATTGTATTCAAAGTCATTCACTTCTGTATATTTTATACTTACACGTATCTCAGAACATTCTATCGGGGAGATAACATTTACAAACTTTACATTCTTGACACATTTAATATTTGCGGATTTACATACATAATCTGCAAATAATTCTTGTACTATCTGTACGATGCATACTCCGGGAGTTATCGGCTCTCCGGGGAAATGTGCCTTATATATTTCACAATCCGGATTCAGTCGAACGTCGTAAGTAACATTATGTTCATCCGACGAATGTTGTGCGACTATCTTGTATAAATTATCTCTGAGTATCATAGTTAATCGAATCTGCTAAAATGAAATGATATTGAATATCCCTTTTTGTATTGACATATACAGTATCTCCCTGTTGCATCGTATTGATAATATTTTTTATATCCGAGCGAAGTGTACGCTTGATATACCATTTATTCATAGCATCCATAACGTAGTGTAATTTGACTTTTTGCTTTCTTGGTTGATATGTAAACTCCATGAATGAAACGCCAAATTCATTAACCAAGACAGTTCTAATTTCCGATTCAGTATATTGCATTATAAGCAAACCACTAATATATGCCTTAGATGTTTGCATTGACATATTGTATGTGATATTTGGCACGTGCTCGGTTGGTAACCTGTTTTGTGCATCACAGAACAGGTTGCAGACAAATATCAGCAATACAAGTATTTTCGTTTTTATTTTACTATTTCGCCACGAATGTATCATCTGCAATGGGAGTATTCAATTTGATATTACGTAGTTTAATTGTTGTACAATCTCCGTTTTTCTCGTATAGAACTACTTGTGTTACAGCACCAATATTTTTGTCAAATGTGATTACAAATTTTGTAAACAACTGCTTTAACTCTTTTCGCAAAGGCACAATAGTAGCAAGCCATGTAGAGCCTTGCGTAGCAATACTTGTGCGATAATTCTTTGTATCACTTAGACATTTGCCCACAACAGAGCTCATCATAATATTTACGATTTCTCGAAATACCTTGTTTTGGTTGGTGTTGATTTGCTCACGTCGGCCATTGCGAAGCATCGTAACATTGTTTCCATTTACCAAGAATAAAAACTGATATGGTTTTTTGTATTCCCATCTCAATTTGTTCGGCTTATAATTCATTTGACCTTCCGACACCATATCATTATTAAGCATTCTGATATGCTTGGTCTGAACAAAATCACACCGCATTGATGAAATTCTCCCAATTGCTCGATCAATTTCACGAATCACCTCCTGATTGGAGCCTTGCCCCATCATTAGAATTGGGGTTAACAATAATATTATTGATAAAAACTTTCTCATATAAATGCCTATTTTACAATAAAATAACAGCCTGACACAATTAAGCATATACCTATCCATTTCGTCGGTTCTATTACCTCCTTAAACACAATCATTGCTGCTACAAGTCCAAATACATAACTCAATGACACCAAAGGATAAGCCTGACTCATGGGATAATGCTTTGTAATATACATCCATAGTATACTTGCCGTTCCATAGCAAAGTCCGCACAATGCAAACTGCCAATTTACCAATGCTGACTTAAAGAATTCCGCCGTCCAACCGAATGGCAGCATACGCTCCAAGCCAAGTTTTAGCAACACTTGCCCGGAAGCCAACAGAATGCATTGCATTAGCATCAGTATAATCATTTTCACCATATACTTATCCTTTTGCTCTAATTACAAAACTCTTGGATATTATTGCCGGTTTTGCACCACGACCAAGTCGCTGCATAAACGTGTTATATAACTCGGTCGACTCATCGTGATAACCAACAAGCACAGTCTTTGCTTTTCCCGATTTTATAAGATGTATAGCATCTTGCATCGCCCGGTTCAAAGATTGGTCGCCTTGCGAATAAGTGATATTATAACCATGGCATTGTGTGCGGATGGCAATAGCACTCGCAATTGTATTGTGTGTGCTCTGCATGAATTGGGTAGGGCTTACTGATGTTTCGCCATTTGCAATCATACTCTCAAGAAACTTTTCGCTTGTTTCCAACAACCCCATAGCTGTTGACGCAATAATTGCATCCGGACAATCTACACCGGCTTTTTGTAATGCTCTTAGTGATGTAAGTGTTGCAGCTTTTATGATTTTACTCATTCGACGTGATTCCATTGGAGGAACGTATTCTCTAATGCCTTTAAGCTCTTCAATATCCGTTATTTCATCTTCTGAAACTATTTCGTAATCAAAGGCATTACAATCTGGTAAACAATGAACTGAATCCGAAATAATAATTGAAGAACAATTGCCTCCGAAACCAAAAGAATTACACATTACTGTATGTAATTCTTTATTAAGTTGCCCAGAAGAAGGCATTATGCCATCAGTCATCTGCTTCTTCCATCCTAAATTCGCAGGCACAAACTTCTCATTTAATGCCATAAGACTAATTACAGCCTCAATAGCACCTGCTGCAGATGTTGTATGCCCGGTAAATGCTTTGGTGCTTGAAATAAGAGGAAGATTGTCACCGAATACACGTTTCAATGCTGCACTCTCAGTCATATCATTGTTTAGCGTACCTGTACCATGAGCGTTGATGTAATCTATTTCTGCACTTGTGATTTCTGCCCTTTGTAGAGCTTCTTTCATTGCTAAGAATGGTCCCTCCCCATTATCAGACATCGCAGTTTGGTGGTGGGCGTCACATCGATTGCCGTAGCCACAAATGTAAGCCTTAGGTTTCGTTGCCGCGTCTGCCGCTCTTTGCAATACCAAGAATGCTGCCCCCTCTCCCAAATTCAACCCTGCTCTTGTTGCATCAAATGGACGGCAACGTTCTTTGTCAAGTATCATTAGCGAATTGAATCCGTTTAGATGAAACAAAGACAAGGCTTCGCAACCTCCTGCAATCACAACATCGGTTTCATCGTTCAGCAACATCTCTGTACCAATGATTATTGAATTAAGTGCTGATGAGCAAGCCGTTGATATAGTGCATACATCTGCATGTATACCACATATTTTAACAATTTCATTTGAGCAATTGCCACAATCGTGCTTGTCAATATATTGCAATATGGTATCATCGTTTTTGAATTGCTCAAATAGACTTTCAGTGATATCCATACCGGCAACAGTTGTGCCTGACATAAATGAGACACGCTTATGCTCTAAATCGCTGATATTAGCATTTGATAGAGCCTCTTTCACTGCAATTGCACCCATGAGTGTTGTGCGGCTTACTATTGTATCTTCATCAATGTTTAGCATCCGCTTCATTTGCTCGTTGGTGAGTTTCACTTCACCTACCGGCAGTTCATTGTGAATCGATTTTAGAAAGCGCATCGGCTCAATACCACTGCGTTTTTCTCGCAGCGATTGCAGCACTGAGTTATAGTCATTGCCGATAGCAGAGACTATTCCGCACCCGATTATTGCAATTGCAGTTTGGCTCATCTCTTTTATTTCTTTCTGTTTTTGCTTACATATTCTGCGATTGTGCTCACACTTGAAAAAATGGCTTTGCCCTCTGCCGGATTGGCAAGACGGATTCCATAATTCTTTTCAAGAAGTACTATAAGTTCAAGAGCATCGATAGAATCCAAACCGAGTCCTTGATCTCCAAACAGAGGTGCTGAAGCATCAATGTCTTCAACAGACACTTCTTCAAGGTTAAGCGCATCAATTATTTTCTCTTTAATTTCATTTTCAAGATTATCCATATCAATTTGTTTTAATTAGGTTTAATTCAATTTCAAAATTTGTTTCATTAATATAGTCTATTGCCCCTGTTATCAGTGATTTGGTCATACCATCCGATAATGAGGCTTTAATTACAGACTGCATTAACTCTTGATTATATTCAGACACAATGTAAAAGCAAGTTTCGCCTTTTATTCCATGCTTTATAGCAATCTCGCTAATGGCAATATTGGGTAAAGTATATATAAACAATGCCGGGCTTGGAAAATACTCCGTGTCGTTACTTATTGTGTTTAGATAGAGTTTGTCTGCATGGAGAGAAGAAGTCTTGTTAAACAGTATAACACCCATGTCGGTCTTGTTCAAGTCAACGTCATTAAGCAACTTTTCCGAAGCCAACAACGCTAATTGACTCATGCCGTCCATTTTGAAGAATTTGGGGTATGACCCAAGCACATCATGATAGAGCGACTTTAAGCAATCTTCTTGCCCGTTAGACTTTATGCAAACTTTGGACGCATAAGATAATTCAGGTTCTTGTGATGCGCTGTGGCATTGATTTTTACTAATCATCAATGCTGTATTGCAACCTCCGAATCCGGATATAATCTTTATGAATGAAGATCGGGTCGTAGCGACAGGGTAGGGGTGAATATCAATTTTACCGGACACACCAATCTCTTCAAACCCCTTTGTCCCTAAAGACACATTATTGTCAATGGCATAACAAGACACAATGGTTTCAAGTATGCCGGCAGCCCCCATAGTATGCCCGAAATGCCCTTTCAAACCATTAACCGGTACAGACGAAAGCCCTGCTCGTTCTATTGCTTTTGACTCCATTTGGTCATTGTACATTGTCGCAGTGCCATGTGCATTGATAAAAGCAATATCATTAGCCGTTGCATTTATGGCTTCTATCGCTGATGCGCAACCTTCGCCTTTGGGAGAAGGTGTTGTGTTATTGTAAGCATCATTACGAGATGCTCCGGCTGCGACATACCATTTGGCGCGCACATCCTCATTATGAGAAAGCACAATAGTAGCAGCCGCTTCACCTGCATTCAGCCCTAATCTTTCAATATCAAACGGCCTACATGGTTCAGAAGACAGAGCCTTTAGTGACTGAAAACCGGAGATAATAAATTTCGATTGAACATCGCACCCGCTTACAATTACACATTTACTTTTGTCGCTTACAATCAATCTGTGCGCCAACAACAATGCCGCCGAGCCGGATGCGCAAGCATTACACACTGTAATTGCTTCTTTGCTTATGCCAAAGTAATCCGCAATTCGTTTCGCAGATTGTGTTATCAAGCATTGATTATCATTATCACCATTAAAATCTTCAATATTACCTTTTGTTGTGGATAAGATTAAAGTAGTTTCGAAGATATTTACATCAAGATTGGCAATCGCCGATTGGATGGAACGAATGATGAGCGATTCATATTTGGAATATCCGTCAATCAACAAGTTGTCCCATTGTTCGTCACTGAAAAGAGCAGCACAAAAGGGCTCATGAACACCGAATTTGCGCTCATATCGCTTTATTGCAGTTTTGCCTCGCAATACCGCTTCATAATTCTCTTTGGAATTGCATCCCAAAGGAGAAATAATATTATCTGCTATAATTGCTGCCATTTCTTCTTCCAGTTTTCGTAAAAGTCAGGATTTTGCCATACAAGTTGATAATCAAGTGTCATAAAAACTTGTACGCTTTTCCCCGTGCAATAAACAGTTTTACCGTCCAAACTCTTTATCTCGTAGTCAAATACAATTTTTGCCGATTCGGTGGGCTGATACGTAATTTCAATCACAGCACACTCGTTATACCGCAACGGATATTTATAATGCACTTGCAAGTCAACTATTGGAGCGTAATATCCTTCGTCAATATAGCCTTGATATGCCAAACCGAATTGCTTGCCGAATTCTTCGCGTGCATCTTCAAAGTATGTAACATAACTGCCATGCCACACAACTTTCATTGAGTCCACCTCGCTGAACCTTACCATTATTTGCTTTTGAGCCGTTAGTTTCATACTTCTTTATCAGTTACGGCTATTTTGATTTCTGTAGTTGCTATTACTTCATCGCCAAGCATTACCTTGCAATCGGCAAGTATCATACCGAAAATTTCATCCCGAACATCAATTGTGGTAGTAATGATGTCTTCTGATTTGGGGAAACTATTTATTTCAAAATTTCTGATTGAGCCGATAACTCCTATTTGAATACCTTTCTTAAGTATGTACTTATTGATATATCCAATACGGACAGCACACGTTTGTGCTACATTCTCCATCATTCCGGTTGCTGAAAAAATACCGTTATCTACGAAAATATTACTTTCCCGAATGATGGTTTTCGTCACAGTCCGCTTCATATCGAAATGGACAAGTGAACCAATCATTACAAACGGTTCTCTTTGCGGCAATAAATCATGGACCTCTATTGCTGCAAGCACATCTGTTGTAGGATTTTTATAGTCAATCATTACTTTTCCCAAAATTCAAAATAGTTATACCACTGTGTAGGATATTGTTTCAACAAGCGTTCCAGTTCTCTGACGTAAGCATCTGATAACGTCTTCATTTGCTCTTTGCGAGGTGCTGTCGTATCATATTCAAGCGGAGTCACGTATATTTTATATCGTTTGCTCCCTATTTTCATAACATTGACTGCCAGTACTTTAAGACCTCGCATTGTTGCAACGCTGAATGGACCCAACGGGAATTTCGCTTCTGCACCGAGCAGCGATGTATTTACACTTTTTGCCGAGCCAAACAATCGATCTGCCGGCATACTGACTATCTCGCCATTACTTAGTGCATTGTCAATTTCAAAAAGATGCCCCATGTCGGGGCGTATGCTTATCATTGAAATGTTTGTGTGTGCAAACATCTTGTTACGGCCTTCCATTACAGACGCTTTCTCACCAAAATAAACAAGTGCATTGAAACGCTTGTTTTTTGTGGCAAGCGAATACCCTGCAATCTCATAGTTGCCTATATGCGCACTCAGTTGAATAAAACCGTCAGTCTGATTACTCAATTGTTGGAAATGTTCATATCCTTCAATTTCAACGTCAAACTTTTTACCGGCATACATAGCAAATTTATCAACGACAACTTGTCCGAAAAGACAATTATTGATATATGCTTTCCATAAAGATTTCATTATTCCGAAACCTTGACGTTGACGCATATATCTATAAGTAAGGCAATAACCTGTACTTGTGAAAATACACACCGGAACGACAAATACTGCCACAAAAGCATACATGATGCGTAGGTCAATATATTTGAGTATCTTGACTAACGCATTATGCATCCAGCCGTTGCCGAATGTGTTTCCTGCCCATTGTGGTTTGGTATTCATCTTGTTTTCTCCCTTTTATGCTACCTTCTTTGCAATATATTCACAAAATTGCGAGTATGTTTTTACATCTGTCATTTCTTCCGGCTTAATCTTAAAGCCGAAAATACGCTCTACAATGACTACGATATCCACATAGTCCAATGAGTCAATGCCCATATCTTCTTTCAAGCGAGCGTCGGCTGTGATACATTCCTCTTCTACTTCGAGTTCTTCAAGCATGAAGTCTCTTACTTTCTTTTCGATTTCTTCAAGTGTCATTTTATTGGTTTATTTTCGTTTGCAGACAAGAATACTGTGCCCTTGTCCTAAATTATCATGAATTTTTTCGATTGTTAATCCGGCTGCCTCAACGCAATGAGTCATATCCTCTGTATTGTACATCTTGCTATTTCCATTGGCAATCGCCGTGAAATACAGACTTGTCATTGTCAGACACATAGTGGCAGGTTCAAATCGCTGACGATCCCAAAGCGTTTCCATGATGAAAAGCCTTGTGTCTTCTGTCATAACCTCTTTTGCTCGACTAAGTATGCCGATTATCTCATCCATTGAGAAACAGTCAAGAAATTGGCTCATCCAAATTGCATCAGGACCTCCTTCCATTCTTGGAAATGCCGCATTCGGGTCAAGCAAATTGATACCGTATCCGTTTATTCTTTCCGCACCAACCTTGTCGGCAATGTTATTTTTCATCAATCCTATCTGCTGAGGCAGATCAAGAATTGTTACCTCCGCAATATTTGAATGACTTACACATTGCAGTGCCCACTTCCCTGTATTACCGCCAACATCGTACAATGTACGGGTGTGGTATTCATCAAACACAATCTTCAATGCTTCAGGGAACGATGAATCACTATAGAAATGGTCAAATCCGAACCAACTCTTTTGTACTTGCTCCGGCAGGCTTGACAAGCCTTCATATACTGTAGGCCAATCACCGAAGTGCTTTAGCCCTGCAGGTTTCCCCTCAACAAGTGCTTCTTCAAGATGAAACCACCCTTCATAATTGACATCGTGGTTGAAATCAATATTTACACGAGTGGCAGGGTCATTTAACAAGAACCATCCCGTTTTGGATAATGTAAAACGGTCGGTTGTCGGATCTACCAAGATTATACCAATTGAAAGTGATGCTTCTGTCAAGCACTTTACTGCATAATCGCTAAGACCGGTCGCTTCGCATATCTCTTTACGAGTCAACCCGGTCTCTGCATCTCTAATCTTATCCAAGATGCCGAACTTTATCATAAGCCTGGAGGCCTGAAAGATTACAGGTCCCCAAGCAATAAACTCAGCCAAGCGCTGCGCTTCGCGAGCGGTCAATTGTTCAGATGTATATTTATCTTTTAATGGCTTAAATAGATGCATATCACCGATAATTATCTTATTTATTTTTTCGCCTTTTTTATACTTTTTGCCAAATCTTTAGCTAAATCGTAATATGCCAATGTGCGACGTGCTTCGTTACCTATTGCAGCAGCTCCCGAGCAATCAAACGAAATATTTGCAATAGTTTCTTTATCAGACAATCTTACTACTTCAGCATTACCCTTGATGTGTGCTCCACGAGAAAAACCGCCAAATATAACAGCAGTCGCAGTAGAACCATAGTGTAATTCTGATACATGTATAATCATTTCATATTGAGCAGATAGATCATCTTCTGTTATTAAAGCGTATTTCTTATTCTCTTTATTGAAATACACCTCAAAAGCAGCCTCACATGCTCCAACTTCTGCCGAATAATCTCTTTGCCAATCAGCTCCTTTTTCTTTCAAGAAATCTTCTACAGTCTTGTCTTCAATAAGCATTTTTGAATAATCCCAAGTTACCAGCATTCTAACCTCGCTGTCTTTTAACGGAATTAGGCTACCACTTTCCAATTTTGAATCTGCCATAGCTTGCAACGCAGCGAAAGCAACTAACATAAGAGTTAAATAAATCTGTTTCATGTTGTTTTGTTTTAAGTTTATAATTTGAAAATAATCATATATGATTAATAATGATATATTAAATCGCATAGGTATTCTGCCAGGTCATTAAACACTTGTTTTAGTCCGTAATAACCCGCTACGGTACCACCCATTTGTGTCCCATTCATTTTCAATACTTCAACCACAGCAAAAGGCTCTTCCTTTGCATCTTTGTAGAAATGAACATATCCACTTATAGAAGAACCTCCCCACCCTGATTTTGAGCCTAACTGTAAAGTTCTTACAACGACGACCAATTTTAATTGTTCGTTGTCACTAATGACAGCTGTAGGTCCTTCTTCTATATCGTCATTCCATTTTTCTACAAACCACTCATGCATTTCAGGAACATATCTGTTGAAATCTTCCATAGTGCTATGATAATCCTCTACTAAATATTGCTCCAATGGCTTTCTGTTTGCTCTCGTTTGGGAAAAATCAAAAGTACAACTTATCCGTCTGCCTTCCGTTTTTAAAGGAGCCAGAGTCCCGCTTTTCAAACGTAACGGATTTGATTTCGCATCAGCAAAAAGTACGCTTGCGACTAACATGCAAAGAACTAACAACTTTTTCATTGTAATAACATTTTAAGTTAAAAATAAGTGATTTGAAAGATAATTATTTGCGTAATTTTTTAATTTGCTTACTTACAAATTTCCCGAATTTTTTGCCGGTATGCTCCGCTCCGTATTTTATCAAATTTAATTTCGAGCCGAATGTGCCACCATCTGCTTTTACATGTGAAATAGTCGCAATGGTTTCGCCTGAACAGTTGATAATAAGAACATAACTGTTAATATTCCCCTTCGGATTTATACTGAGAACTTTCCATCTTATCGTGTACTCGGCATCAATATTAATACCGATAATTTGATTAACTTTAATCAACTCTTCATTGGCTGCACTTACAAATTCTGTCAGTATCTCATCATAGTCTTTGTCCCAATCCGGTTCATAAATTGCAAAATCAGACACCGATAAGCCATGAATAATGGCTTCCGAAAAATCTGCCTCAAAACGAAAGCGTTGTACGTCCTTTACCTCATCTAATGAGCCGATTGAAACAACTTGTGATGAGGCCGAAAAACTTACACAGATTAAAAGTACAGATAAGAACAATTTAATATTTTTCATTCTACATTGATTTTAATATTAGTTTTGCAATTTTTTCTCCGGCTTCTTTAAGCGGATCTCTTAATGCAATAGCGTCGTCATAATCTCCTGCTGCTGTAAAAGCCATTACAAACTGAGGTTTATTTATGTTCTTGATAGGGCTGATATATATGTTAGCCCATATTCTACCGGATGAATCAATCAGTATTGGCTTGATAATCATATAATATTTATAGTTTGGATGCTCTTTTGCATTTATATCCCTGCAAATCAATTGACCGTCGGCTTCGGAGTTGAATTTCTGTATAAAATACTTAAGTGATTCTTCTTCCCAATTATCGTTTCTTACATGTTTGCTAAGAAAGGCATCAAAATCAACCAATTTCCCGGAATTGGATATATACTTAAGGTTGCTGCAATCCAACATTGTGCGGAATCGAGTTCCGACTGTTATATTCTCATTTAATTTAGCAGAGGCAATAGTATATAGTCCTATAGCCAATTCCTTAATAAATGAGGATTTGCCAATGTCTTTTAATGATATAGGCAAAGGCATAGCTGCGAGTTTGAAATAATTATAACTTGAGCTTGTGCGAATTTTTGTAAGTGTATTGGGCAATCTTACTTCATAAGATTTGGCAAGTAATTTTGTGTAAAGATTGACAACTGCGTATGTCTCGTTCCCAATCTCTACACTGTCAGGAATAACTAATCTTCCCCTTGCTGATTTTATTTTGGTAATCTTCAATGCCTTGAGTTCAGGAGACTCCACCTGCATTATGAGTTCTTGTCCTGTTCCATCTGTTACCAAGTACGATATTTCCTTGGCTTTTTTCGTCTTATTTTTCACTCCGTTGTGGATAACTGTAGGATTGCCGTTAACCACCAATTGGTTAACGTCTAAATCAACGGCAGATGCACTTAAAATGCAAAGACTTAAGATTGCCAAAATGAACGCTCTCATAACTACATCTTTTTAATTACTAATGCCGAATTTGTTCCGCCGAATCCGAAAGAATTGCTTAGTACAACATTCAATTCCTTTTGTGTCGTGCTTTTGGCAATATTCAGTTTCGACGTATACTCATCAGGATTCTCAAAGTTTATATTTGGAGCGACAAAATTATTCTGCATCATTATAATGGAATAAATTACTTCACTAGCGCCTGCCATCCAACACTCATGTCCGGTCATGCCTTTGGTTGAAGAAACTAATGTATCGTGTTCTCCGAATAACCGAGCTATAGCAATGGCTTCATACATATCTCCTTGAGGTGTGCTTGTTGCATGTGCATTGATATAATCTATATCTGAAGCACTCACTCCGGCGTCATTCATGGCACGTTGCATCGCTAAAGCAGATCCCTTATCGCTAGGTTGCGATATTCCTCCGGCGCCATTGGACGAAAAACCGTATCCTGCAATCTCTGCGATAATGTTTGCACCACGTGCAACAGCATGGTCATAATCCTCCAAGACTAGGGCTGCGGCACCGCCACTTGGCACAAGCCCGTCTCTATCTTTATCAAATGGACGTGATGCTTTTGTTGGGTCATTTGCTCGCATTGAGAATGTTCGCAAAGCATCAAAAGAAGACATGCTATACATATTGGTCTCTTGTGCGCCACCGCAAAGCACGACATCTTGTAGACCTTGTTTTATCAATAAGTATCCAAGACCAATCGAGTGGCTGCCACTTGCGCAAGCTGCACTGATTGTGAAGTTAACACCTCGCAAGTGGAAGATAGAGCAAAGGTTCATGTTTACAGTTGAGTTCATCGACTGAAAAATAGATCCGGAACCGATTAGCTCTGAATCGTGTTTCTCTGCCATGATATTTGCGCCATCTATTGTAGCCTTAGCGGTTGAATCATTGCCGAAGATGCAACCTATCTCGTTATTTTCTCGATAAGCTTCATCTATTCCTGCCATCTCAAATGCTTGGCGAGATGCCATAAAAGCATATTCTGCAGGTTCACCCATGTTTGCACGTTGGCGACGCTCCAGCAGACCTTTAAGTACAGGCTTTGGAACAATGCCGGTCAGTGGCGAACGAAAACCGTAGGCAATACGAGCATCATCAATGCCAATGCCCGATTTGCCGGTATATAGGGATGTCTTGATCTCGTCTAATGTCGTACCCAAGCACGACCAACATCCCATTCCTGTGATAACTACTCTGCGTTGCATAATATATAAGGTATTAGGTATAAAGTCCTCCGTTAATAGAAATTACTTGCCCTGTAATATATGCGGCTTTGTCTGATGCCAAGAAAGCAACCAAGTCAGCTACTTCCTCTGGTTTGCCAAATCGTCCTGCCGGAATCAGTTTGACTAATTCTTCTTGAGGTAAGTCTTTTGTCATGTCTGTCTCAATGAAACCTGGAGCGATCGCATTCACTGTAACCTGGCGAGATGCTGTTTCTTGCGCTAATGCTTTGGTGACACCAATCATTGCTGCTTTTGCCGCACTATAGTTGGTTTGACCGGGCAACCCTTTTAATCCGGACAATGAGGCTACATTGATTATTCTGCCTCCTCTACGGCGTGGCATCATGTGTTTCAGTAAGCGTCGGGTTACATGAAAGCATCCGGTTAAAGAAGTATCAATGACAGAATGCCAATCTTCGTCGCTCATCATAAACATTACATTGTCGCGACGTATGCCGGCATTATTTACTAATATGGCTACATAATCGTCAGGATGTTTTTCTTCCCATGCTGTAATAGCAGACTCTACAGAACTCGCGTTTGACACGTCAAATTGGAGAAGTTCTGCTATGCCTCCCGATTGCTCTATTTTAGATTTTAAGTCCTCCGCTTTTGCGGTAGACTTAGCTTGTTTGTAATTGATAATGACAGGATAGCCCATTTCGGCAAGGCGAACACTAATAGCTTCGCCTATTCCTCGAGAACCGCCTGTGACTAATGCATATTTCATATCTTTAGGTGTGTATCAACAATATTTTATTCACATAAAAAGCGTGAACCTTACTTGTTGTCTGTTCCACACACTGAGGCTCTTGCATTGCCTATCTAAGTCGAACAGACAACGTTAGAGCCCACGCCGATATGATGTTGTAAATATACACCACACCCATGAGCATCTACCGTTGCCTATATTCGAGACTTAGATAACTGAGAGTTTGCAAGATTTCAGTGTGTCTCAAACACAGCGTCAGTAAACGCTTATCAATATGTCTGAATTATGTGTCCCACCCAAAGCCCGCAATATGCTGTTTACACTACACATTGCTCGGCGTAGGCTACTTTGACAACCATAGTCGTTTTGTCACTAGAATTTGTCAAAAGTGCATAATTCTCCGCAAATGTATGAATTTAATTTTAAAAAATCTCAAAATAATAGAAAATAAATTTCAATTATTGCGGCATAATTTAACTAAGTACTATTGTATTCGTCATCAACAATTTAGTTAACAAGGATTTAACTTGAGATTTAGCGTTGTTGTTCATTACCGCACAAAGGCTATCTCTCCGTTGGACTTGTTGGCTCGGATAATGTGGCTCGGCTACGCTTGGAGCATCGGTATAATCGGCATGCACCAATGTGCTGCACATCTATAAGGTGCATCATCGGCATCGGAGCTTCACAAGGAGTGGTGCTATCGACATCAAAGGTTCGACTTCTTGATAGTGGTATGCAGTGCGTTGTCTGAACAGAAAATGTTTGGGTTGGGCTACCGCCTACGCAACTAACTGCTATCATGATTTTGCCACGAGGGCGTTTTGTGGCTTCTACTTTTAGTCGTCGTAAGCGCATCTGAATTTTTGACTTCACAAAGTTAGCGTCCGCACTCAATCACGAAAGGGGGCTACGCTTGTTCTCTGACAAATTTTTATAAAACTTTTTACTGCGTCTTACCTTGAAAAACTTTTAACCGCATAGGCTTAAAAATTGGTCGTTCACCCTTGCGTTCAATCGCTATGCGGACTGCTGTCACTTGTTCGTAAAAATCAAACGCGCCACGGCGCAAAAGTAACGAACTCAAAAACTTCAAAAATCATGACAGCAGTATTTTCCAACTCAAACTTTTTCTCTTTCAGTTCAAACAACGAACTCCGCGAATATCAAGTAGAAGTCATCACTTTCGACGGCGACAGCGAAACAATATATGTTGAAGCTCACGATGCAGACGAAGCACAAGAAATAGCGTCAAACATGGTCGCAGATGCCGACTACGTCATGGTTCAAGGCATCGCCTGAGCCACATTACTCTCCGAGCAAACAAGGGCTGTCGCCGAGATAGCCTTTTGTTGTGCTACCATTCCAACGCCTCTTTTCATAGGTAAGAGCAGCCCTTTCGGGCGACACCTTTGCGTGGGGCGGAGAAGTGGTATCGCAGTTTCGTGCAACCACTCTCATAGTGTAGTCTAAAACAATGGTATGGCAATGCTTCGGTGTCGGTAGTTACAGGCGGTGCATTGGGGTGGCACTCATCAATTATAGGTATGGCAAATTCTATTCGTGGTCATTCACTGATTGTGTCGGTTGGTGGCACTGATTGCCGACGCATCATGAGCTTGCAGTCGCAGATGCCGTACAGCGTACTCCTATGTGTTGTCAAGTCGGACGATGAAAACATCAACCATACTTCGCCCTCATTGTCGGAATGTTTGTTCCCCAACTCACCACAGAGCAGAGCGTGCGCAATGTTGCATCGTAGTCTCCAAGTTGAAGTACAATACCATTGACCGATTACCTTTGTTGCCTTAAACCACACAGTATTTTGTCGGGCTTGGCTGTTGCTCCGCCATGTTCGGCAATGAAATCTACAAACATCTTCATGGAGTGAGCCGAGAGAAAGAGTAAGGTGTCACTTTTTGCTTTCGGTGGCTGTTCGAGATTTTTCACGAGACGCTTACATAATCACATGATTTATTGACGGGAGAGTAACACAACATATTTGCAAACGGAACTTATGTCCTTACGCTGCAAAGTTATTGCCTCATATCCGAACAACAAGGGCAGGTGTGCGCCCGGCGTTCGCTTGTTTTCGCTACGTTGCAAACTGCGACTCACCCTTGTCTCATTGTCGGCTCTGCGGCACTTTGACAGCAGTGTAAGGGATAAGCCCTACAAATAAACTGAATTACTCACCCTATAAATCAAGCGATTATGACACTTGAAAAATTTCTCTCAACGCTCACCGAAGCGAAAAAGCAACGCTTAGCCGACCTCGGCTTCACTCCTGAAGAGTTCGTAGAAGCATACAACGAACACGAACACGTCTACACAACAGGCAATCCGGCAGTTTACTGCGGAACGTGGTTTAAGTACAACTGCGGTAATCTTGACGGTCAATGGATTGACCTCACAACTTTCGACGGCGACTACGACGACTTCATTGCTTACTGCAACGCTCTCCACTGCGATGAGCCGGACCCGGAACTTCACTTCCAAGACTATGAGGGCTTTCCTGAAGTATGATATGATGAGTTCATCTCTGAAGCCGACTTCGACAACATCATGGAGTACATGGAGCTGTGCGACGACTACGACAGCGAAGCCGTTGATGCTTATATGTCGGCAATCGGTGCTTCCGACCTCTCAAACTTCAAAGAAGCTTACATCGGTGAGTATGACTCCGAAAACGACTTCGCCGAATATATGTTCGATGAGTGCTATCCCGAATGCCCCGACTATCTCCGCAACTACATCGACATCGAAGCCTTCGCCAGAGATTTGATGTATGACTACACTTACGAGGGTGGTTACATCTTCAGAAACTGCTAAGGCAGTTCACTCTCTCCAAGGGTCGCTCGAAAGGGCGGCTTTTTTTCTATTCAATATCCCGCCAACCCCCTTAAAGCGGTATTGATACTTTTTGAAATTATTTCCTACATTTTAGTTTTTTCATATGCGAGCCGTTGACGTAGTGATACGTTGGCGGCTTTTTGTGTGGAGTGGTTTGGAGCAATCGCCACTTGCGGCAAGTGGTTGGAATTGTTCGGCTCGGCATTGTAGAGCCACGCCACGGCAGAACATCTTTTCTATTCGGCTCAACGCTGACGGCAACGTGAGAGCAATTTCCAATCGTCAATTTCCTATGTTCACCTATGGCTTCGGTGTGGTTCGGCAACCGCCTCATTCGTCGGGAAACTCTATGATTGGCGTGCAACCTTGCTCAACCGCACAATAGGTATTTTCGGCAACGACTTGCCACATCTTGGAGTGACACATAGAACTTGCCCAACTCACCTCTAAGAGCCACTTCCGCTGTGACGTATATTCTTTCTCACTCGTTTTGGGACGACTTGTAACAGGCTTCGCTTCCGCCTATCATTTTTCCTTTGCAAAGTTGGGGTCGGCAGTCACGGTGTAAAGGGCTTTCAAAAAATCTTCCTTTTTTTACTCAATATTCCATGTTCTTGCAGAATATTCCATGTTGAGAAAAAGAGTATTTCCCGAACCTTCCCTTGACACTTCGCTCCTTATGCCGGCACCCGGTATTTGCACGTAAAAACAAAGGCTCTCACGAGCCACAAGTCTAACCTCAAAACTTCAAACAGATGAGAAAGAAAACATCTAAACAGCAGGAAGTAGCCCTCGTTTCAGAGGTGGTCGAACAAGCAGTGTCACAACTCCAAGAAGCAGCACAGCAGGCTGCCGCCGAGCCGAAAAAGCGCAAAATGGTTGAGTTCAAGGTGCTCGCCTCAATCATGGAGTTCGCAACAGAGAAAGCGCAGCTTCTCTCGTTCCACACTGAAGCCGGGGTGGAAGTCAAGTTCTGGCTCTCAAAGTCGCTCTCACACTTTGTTGCCGACGGCGACGAGCCGGAAAAGATGATCTGCCGAGTTCCGGCATGGCTATATTACAAAGCTGGGCTGAACAATTATTTTCCAATCACTCGCTGGTCGCAAGCGGTGATTTAACGCTCCAACTCACTCTTCACACTGAAAGCCGGCAAACGTCGGCTTTTTTAATGCTCGCAAAGAAAAAACAGGAAATAGGAATTTGGCAATAGGAAATAGGATTACCCAATTTCCAATTCCCGATTTCCGATTTCCAATTCATAGGTAGTCGGTTGATGCAGTCAATGTCGGCAGGTTAATTGACCCGCCCGCAATGTGGCACGCAGTCGGCAGTTCACCGCTCAATCGGTTCTCCATGTCGGTTGTACGCTTTCGGCAACTCCGAGCCGGTCAGGGTACGGAGGGGTCGAGAGACTGTCGCGCTTCAATCGCCTCTGCTTATGGCGAGACCGCCCTTCAGACGGTCTTCGCCAACGCTCCGTCTCATTCCGGCAACAAACTCTCTTTCGCCAATTCCTACGTCATGGGCGAAACCCATCTGTACTCTTGGCTCCAAGTTGTTTACCCGAAAGCACAATCGCCATTGCGCCCCTTAATCGCACAGTTGCCGACACATCAGCCACGTTGTTCCCACCCACAGTGGTATAGCCGGCATTGCCACATCAACCTCCACACACAATCGGCTCACATCTTCATCATCGGCTTTATTGACCCACCCGAGAATGTAGCGCGCAGTTGGCTTTGACAAGTTCATTGCGCCCTACACGCTGATACTACTTTCGGCAACTCCAAGTGGCACTGCGTGCACAGGGTGCGGTGGGGTCGGCAAACTATTTCCTTTGGTCATACATTGCCTGTCTCCACGTTGTGGCGATACCCCTCTGCACTCTTCGCTCCAAGTTGTTTACCCGAAAGCAGCGTCAGCGTTCCGTTCTCCAATCACAACTATTAGCCAACACTCTTTGCCACGTTCTTCCCACCCACAGCGGACTGCCGATGCCGAGATGTAGAGCCGAGCCACATCAATCACATTCGCTTCGCTCAATCGCCCACCGCCTCCCCCCCGATGAACGGCACGACTTCGGCATGAACTCCTTACGGCTGATTGGTCGAACCGCTATCGCCGCTACGAGCAGCCTACGGCTCAGAGCTTCTCAGGGTGCGCGACAGTGTAGGTTGCAGTCAGCCCTCCAGCTTATGGCGACACCCCCTTCACTGCGTTCGAGGGTGTCTGCCAACGCCCGGTCTTCATTTCACCAACACACTCGCTCGGCACTGGCGGCAGTGCCGACACCCTCGCTGCTCTTTGCTCCAAGTGTCTGCCGCTAATCGCCCAATTTCAGCCTGCACTCGCACAACCTCGTCATCACCGTTCATCGCCATTGAAATAGGTGTCGTGCTGTGATTTTCGCTTCGCTACAACTCACACGCACGACGAGCGTTTGACCGCCCAATCGGCTCGGTGATTTGGGGTGACTTCTGCATATAACGCTCCGAAAATCGGCAAGTTTGAGATGCCGACTTTGAGGGCGATGGGGGCTGCATAGCAGTTAACGGAACCACTGGTTCCGTAGTAGGTAATTCGCTGACATTCAATAGCGATTATCAGCGAAGACTTTACGATTTTCAGGTGCTCTGAAATACGATTTTGCGAAAAATTTCAGCGGATAACATCGGTTTTGCTACTGACGTTATCCGCTGTTCTTAATTATCGGTTGGATGTTACTATCTTTTTCGGAGCGAATTTTTCGATTACGAGTTTTACGATACTTTGAGTGATACAAATTTCTATGTCGAGAATGTGATACCTGCTTGTCGGCATAAGTGAAAGAATGTACCAAGTGTTATGCGGTGCGAACCACGCAAAAATGAAGTGAATTTGCGGTCACATTCATTGGAGCGGTATTTCGGATTTTGCTGACTGCAAAGGTGGAACCATTGGCGACCGCTTTCTCCGAACGAGGATAATGCCATACCGATTTTTACCCAATCATCATAGTTGGCTGTCAAATCAATATGTCTTGAGGCTATCTGCCGACAAAGTTGTGCCACCTTTTCCTCTTCTTCACCGATAGCAGTGAAGTTGTAGCTAAGATTTTGCTTTGGTTCTCGATAGACACCTGCAAATGGCTTTGCTGACATATTTATGTACTGATGCAGGTCAAAACTCTGGCAGCGCAATCTGCACACATCGCCACATGCTTTGTCCACCACAATGCCGTATTCAGCAAATAACCTGACAAGCATCTGAAATTGCTCCTTGTGGCGATGCGGGTATTTCAACGCTATAATAAGGAAATAGCCGTTACCACTAACAGAGTGCGCTGCATACGCCACTTCTTGCATGTGACGGAACACATCGTTGATTAGCGAGTCAAAATTAGCGATATGCTCGTTATCCTTGCGGTCAACATCTATGCAGATGAGTCCGCTATGCTTTACAAGGTTTTCGGCTGAGCGACTCGGAGCAAAGACACCACTGATAGTGGCTTGCAGTAGCGAGAGTTTTATCTCTCGTCTGCGCTCAGGGTCGGTAGTTGCTCGTAGTTCCTTGATTGCATCTATATCCACATTCTCCAGGAAGTTGAACAACGTGGATTTATAACCGATGGTATCTCTGACACCACGATAAATGGTTATTTCTATGTCGTGAAAATTCTTCATTGTGATTTTTACTTCAAAAAATGAGGTTAAGGTTAATTTGTGGTATAATTCACTGAATGATAACAAGAAAAGCATCAACAAGATGTTAACCTGTCGGTCGATTTGATTGGATTGTTTTAGGCACTCAAGGTTAACACCCTGTTAATGCTTTTTGCGTTGAATGATAGCAATTTAGGCTAACTATTAACCTTAACCTCTGTTTTCAACTCTTTTGAGATATACGCCGGTGATACACCAAGAGCTGCAGCGAGCTTGTTTCGGTTCACTTGCGGATAAAATCTGCAAAGAGAACGGATAGCATCGCCTTTGGTCAGTACGCCTGTAAACTTAATCGGCGCACCTCCTTCGGTAAGGATGTTATACACTCGCTTTGCCATTGCCTCGAAGTATGACATACAACGGATAGCGTACTCCATAGTGCTCTCACGCACTATATTGTAGTCCGAACGTTCTCCTTTTTCTTCGGCAACCTCAAGCGCATGGACAACACCTGCATAGCGTAGCACCTGTATCTGCAACTTGCTGTAGATTGAAGCCTCGTAGCCTGTTGACGCAGATGCTTTCTTTTCTTGGAGAGAGTTGTAATACTCGTCATACAATCTGTCGGCGCCTTCGCTCAAGATAACTTCGCCATCGGAGTTTCGGAAGAGTGTACGATGCTCTCCGTTTGGCGCATGGTATATACCCTCATAGAGTAGGTTGACGGTTTGATGCCACCCGTTGGTAATCTCATACGATAGCCGCTCATGGCTACGCTTAGGATACTCTATGTTTTCAGCAAGGCAAAACAGAAATCGCTGGTTGAGTCCGTTGGTCATAAACAGTTCGCTTCCAAAGGTGGCTTTGAGCAGTTCGGTCTGCAAGTCGCCGATGATATTGAAGAACGGATTGAGGATAGACATCGTAGGACCACCTTTGCGGTCTACCTTTATATCCGTGCCGTCATAGAGCAACAACAAACGAGAGATGCCGATAGTACCGCCGTTTTGATACATGTTGCGTGAATCGAACATGCCTTTAACTTCGGGGAAGATACCCACTGCGCCACGCTGACAGTCTTGCCGAATGTAGTCGTCTCTTGTACCGGCAGACTCGCTATTGAGCAGCATTATCTCATTGCGACGCTCATCGGTGCAGTCATCCACAACTATGGCGCGACACTTCGGTTCGTCTCCTGTACGCTCCTTCGCAGGAACTGACTTGTAATCCTTCAGTTGCTCCATAAACCTCTGATAGAGTTTATAGTCCAACTCTCGCAAAGGTTGTGTAACGAGTTTTATCGGATACGACTTGTTGGAACCGCTACGTGCCACAAGAATAAACCATAGCACAAGCATATTCTTGTACTTACCTTCAGAGATATGAATTTTCTTACCGACTGCGGTTGATGCAGTTGTGAGTACAGCCGTCGTGACAAACTCTTGCGGACAGTGATACACCTCGCAAACTGCTTCAATGTATCTTTGAATAGATGCCGGCAGTCCGTCTATCGGCAACTCAACACCTGCGTTGAGCGATACCTTGCCATCAAGTTTGATGGTTGTTTTATCTTCTGCCATGGTTTAGCGAGTTTTTGCGATTAGACGAACGTTGTGCAACAAGTGCTTCAACTTCACTGCGGTGGTAACGGCGCACGCCTCCCATATCAACCTTGGTAAGCAGACCATTTTTATCCCAGCGCCAAAGTGTCATCTTCGACACTTTGAGCATCGACACCACTTCGTCGATAGTGAGCAGTTCCTTTGAGAGGTCGGCACGCTCAAGGTTGAGTTGTGCCACCTCGGTTGCATTGTTAATGAGCTGATGTGCAAACTCGCACAAGTCACCCATATTGATTTGGATAATGGCATTAGGACAACGCATTGCCAACTCCATCAAATCAAGATTATTTGTGTTTTGCATATAAATGATGCCCGAGCGCATACAGCGTGCTCTCAACTTCGCCTCGGGGCGTCACATCCTATAACTCCGGCTCTCGGTCAGTGAGCGCTGCCAGTCCATTGTTAACTGATGCACTGCAAAGTTATCTCTCAAAGTAACTTTTCTAAAAGACACGTTTTTCACCTTTTGTTATATATTATCAATCAGCATATTATGATAATATAATAAAAAACTACTATCTTTGCACAAGTATTGCAGTCAATATTTATTGTTTTTACCTTAATATGCAAACATGACAGAACTAATAGCATACATTAGTGATACCCTCGGATTTAGTGTAAAACCTGTTAATCACACTTTCCGTCCGGAGATAATGAATAGCGAACGCTTCCGTAAATATAAGGTTGAGAATCTACTTATTAATAGTGAGCAGGTTCTGCTTGTATCGCCACCTGCAAACAAAGAGGTAACAGGTAAGGGGTTGGTATCTGACTTCAAAAAGATTTGCCGATATTATAACGACATTGTAATAATGTGGCTACCAAAAGTTGATTTTGCACTACGAAAAACTCTTGTTGCCAACCAAGTAAACTTTGTTGTTGTCGGCACGCAGTTACATATACCTTCGATGTTTATTTCTCTGAGAGAGAAACATCTAAAAGATATAGAACTTAGTAACATATTTTCAACGCCGGCACAAGTTGTGCTCATCTATCACCTTGTGAAACAGTCGCTTGCAGGCTTGGCATTGAGCCAAGTCGCGAAGTTGATTGGGTATTCACCTAAGACACTATCTCTGGTTGTAAAAGAATTAGAAGCGAAAGGTATTGTTGAAGTACGTCGAGATGGTCGCACATCAAAGTATATGTATTTCCATTTGACAGGCAGAAAACTATGGAATGCAGTAAAGGGCAAAATGCAAAATCCAATCATCAAAACGGCTTACTGCAATAATCACTCGTTTTACGGTGTACCAGGTGTGTATTGTTCCGGCAAAGATGCCTATAAAGAACATGCTTACGGCAACGACCATCCAAGTTATAAAGTAGTTGCTACAACGAGCGAGTATTCTAAAACGATAAATATACCAACAGTAGAGGAAGGTCAACATTCTTCGGAAATTCAAGTCTGGCGTTATGACCCCGGCATACTTGCCACCAATGGTTTTGTTGATCCATGTTCACTTTATCTAACTCTTCGATATACCGTAACGCCACAGCAAGCAAAGGAACTTTCTCGTATTTTCCGTTGGGTTACGTGGTGAAATAAAATTAGGTTGATTTCGTACCCCCAAAACGCACCATTCCGTCATACTTGTTCCATCGATATCCGGAAATGCTCAAAATGGTTATTTTGCTGGTTAAAGTTAGTGAAAACACTTCGATTTTGACCCCTCAAAAAATTTGCATGTCGCTTTTGTCGTTTCTGTCGTCACAACCACTTTCGAAAATAACCAAACCTGTAATTTCGTTGGGAAATCGGTAATCCATAGGCATCTCTAAGTTTAATAATCAAATTTTGCATTGTTATACGAGAATGATATAACAATGCAGATTTAAGTGTAAAAGGGTAAAATTTGGAAATATTATTCACGGTGAGTTTCTCAGACAATATAATATCTGTAATAAATTTGCATCATTCTCCGAGTCTTAGAGAATGATGCAAATTATAGTTTAATGTATGCTATTGATGAATTTATATCTACTTAAATCTCAATAACCTTATCCGGCTTAAAAGATAAATGCTCATTTGCAAAAACATATCCCAATTGATTGGACACGCATTTAGTTTCACCTATTTCATGGTCGATATTGCGATGAGAATGACCATATATCCAGTAATCAATCGGTAACCCGATTATCAGAGAGTTTAAGTTGGAGGTAAATGCTCCATTGATGCTGCTCCCACGAAACTCTTCCGCCATTAAGTCAAACGACGGAACATGGTGAGAGGCTACTATTTTTGTGTTGGCTTTGCTTGCCAACACACTTCGGCGTATAAACTCTACGCACCGCTTGTGTTCTTCGTTGAACCTGTTCCAAGACAAGTTGTATTCACCATTATGAATGCGGCGAAAATCGGTTACGCCATGTTCTACAAAGTATGCTTCAGCAATCGGAATATTTGACCAAAGTGTGGATGCAATTAGATCTGTATCTTCGTCAAGTGCAATCACTTTGTTGTATATTGCTGTGACATTGCTGCGGATGCCCAACGACCAACCTTCATGTAGAGCATTTATATCAAAACTTTTGTATAGTTCATGATTGCCGGGTATCACAAAAGTATGCTGAAAGTTATCGGCACACCAATTCCAAAACGGATGACGAGAATACATATCGTCACCGAGATAACCTATATCACCGGCAAGAACAAGAACATCACCAACCGGATGCAAAGAATTTTCCTTTAGCCACCGACTGTTGTCGTGAAATTCGAGATGTAAATCGGATGCGTATTGCAGTTTCATTGCTTGGCAACAAATAGGTTAACTAATCGTTCCAATATAGCTTTTATTGCATCATCATCCATACGCATCACATCTTGGAGGGATTGACTCGGAAGAGTTGATACGATAAGGTCATGAAATGCCTGTATGGTTTCTATGATGGGATTGTCAACTATAGTTGGTTCATCATCTGCAATAACAACAAGTTTAAGAACATCGTTTCGATGCTTAATAATATCCTTCGTATTCACATGATGTCCGCTTTCGCGTTCAGCCAACAAATTCAAGTGTGCTCTTGCTTTCAATGCAATCAGAGCAGCCAGAGATGCATAGCGTAATCCTTTGCTAATATAGGAGTTCGCTATTGTCATTTGATAATACGGCTCATCCAATATAATCGCTGACAAACTTGACACCTCTCCGTCAATTGGCACCGGCTCAATGTGTCGTGTTGATGTGAATATTTCATTGTGATGCGAGAGCAATTCAATCTTTACCGTGTAACCGGGTTTGCCTCCATCGAAGCTGTATAGCACATACTTCGGTGATTTGTCGGCATTCTTTCTTATGCCCGGACGATATTTGCCTTCAGCAATGAATTGCCAGAAGGCTTTTGCAAACTCAGCTGTCATATTCTCCACTATCACTATTATATCAATATCCAATGTGGCTCGTGGTTGCATAATTGAGCCGTCGAGAATTTCATCACAAGCAGCACCACCAATTATTACAAAATTATCAGAGAATTGGGCAAATGCTTCACGAAACTTTTCTATTCCTCCTACCATGGCATCTTATTTATCATTATTTCTAATTCTTTTTCCACTCTCGGGTCGACATCATCTTTAAGCGTTAGATATAACGACAATTTATCCACAAATTCTTCTTCCATCGGAATTGGCGGATATTTCCAAATTTCAATGCGTTGAATATCTTCAATATTATAAATCTCAAAGTTGCGTGGAGTAGTCAACACTTTCGTTGGAACTTCTTCTCCATTGAGCATGGAATAATGGGAAAGCGCAGAGTAACTGCCAATCAGCCCGGTGTCATATCTTTCATCTATATAACCGAATGACTTGATTGGATTTATAAGATGAGACTGAGACTTATTCCATAACTCTCGCTTATTTTGCTGAAAATGTATCCTCTTTGAATCTCTGCCAATCTTCTCAATTGACAACAACTTCAATTGTTCTAATTGTGCGATGGATTTTACAATAGTGGGGTATCTATACGGCATAAATTCAGTCAATTCCTTGGCACTCATACCATCCAAATCTTTGCATTGAAGATGATACAATAAAATGTATTGTGCTGACGGCAACAATATATTTGAATGGAGATTTTTTGCAAATCTACGGTTTACACACAGAGACGGAATAAACGCATACTTGTCGCCAACAATAAAATATACCCCTTGTTTTGTTAAGCGATCTCGGTAATAGGTCTCCATTGCATAAAAATAAAACACGCAAGGCATATTCTTTGTTTGTTCTATCCGTTTTGCAATGTTTCTGTATTGAATCGGGGAATATGAAATTTCCTGTTTTGCAACGAGTAGTAACATTTCAGTTTCGCTAAATACGAACTTATATATATCGAATGTCAACGTAACACCAAGCCACAAGCCTTTGATATTCGGCTGTGGTGACAGTTTTATCTTTTGTCCGGCAGCTATTATATGGTTCATAATATTAAATTTTGCATTGTTATACGCAGTTGATATAACAATGCAAAATTAACGATAATCTTCTGATTGTCCAAATATTTCATCAATCAATTGCGTCCACCATTTCCTGCTTCATCTCGTCATCTATCTCACGGTAACGTGTAAATGCAGGACTGCCTGGCTTATGACCGGTGAGCGCACTCACCATGTTTTGGTCTTTGAACTTTTTGTAAACATTGCCAATAAACGTGCGGCGTGCCATGTGCGAACTTGCCACCTCGTAAATCGGTCGGCTTACTGACTCTCGTGTTTTCTGGTCAATCACAACTACATGTCGGTCAATACCTGCCGTTTTCAGCATTTTCTTGATGTCGTGGTTATAACTGACGTATGCGCAGTCCGGGAACAATCTTCCGCCGTCTTCGGTTTTGTACTTTTCAAGGATGCGTTGAGCGGTGGAGTTTAGTGGCACCTGGATGGTGATTGGTCTCCCTTCCTTTGTTTTGCGAGCAATATAGTGGAGTTGAGTACCAACTATATTCTCCCATGTGAATGTCAGCAAATCTGAAACTCGACAACCCACGCAACATTGGAAAACAAATAAATCACGATGTATTCCCATGCGAGGGTCGTCAGAGAAATCATATTCTTCCAATTGCTTTCTCTCATCAATGGTGAGATAGAATGGAGTGCCATAAACCTCTTGAGCAACAGTAAAACCTTGCATAGGATTTATTTGTATTCGTCCGGTTTTGATTGCCCAGTTGTAGATTGAACGAATGTATTTGAAGCGACCTGTTATCACATTCTGGCTCTTTGCACGCAGATTTATTTCAAGCGGAGCACCTTTCAATATCTGCGGAAAGGTATGTACATAGATATGTTCGTTACGCAGGAAGTCCTCGTATTCTCTTAATACCATAATGCCGAAACCTTCAATCGTGAGGTTGAATGACGGATTGGTAATTCGCTTGAAGTTTTGAAATCGCACCAATGATTTGCGCTGTACCACGTATGTCATTTTGCGAGAATTTGACGCATGTTCAATGTCTGTCGCAGCAAGATACTCATCCCTAAAATCCGCAACTATCATCCAATACACGATTAAGGGTAGATTTATGAG
>ERZ1673698.768-NODE-768-length-42347-cov-65.828998_pt1 | contig 42347 bp, 39 predicted proteins | sample MGYA00580228_ERZ1673698 | MGnify/ENA primary metagenome ERZ1673698 (study PRJEB41218, sample SAMN15661768) | gut metagenome | host: Homo sapiens | place: Canada: London | collected 2015-08-20/2019-03-30 | study: EMG produced TPA metagenomics assembly of... | reverse complement strand
CTTTGAACTCCACCTCACGGCCCACGCCTTTGTTTATCTCAAAGTCAGACATAAGTTGTTGGCTTTTATTTGTTCTTAGAGGAAGAACGATCTCAGGATAGTGGCGGCCACTATCAGGAAGATGCAGGCTCCGAACCACGAGCTGGCAGTTTTCGAGGTGTCGGGATCGCCCGAACTGAATTTCTGGTAGACCTTGATGCCGCCTATCAGGCCGATAATGGCACCCACCGCATACACCAGTTTCGTGCCCGGATCAAAATATCCCGTCACTAACTGCGTGGCTTCCGTGATGCCCGCCTGTCCGTTTCCTTGTGCCATTACCGCACCCGCTGCCGCCAATACGGCCAGCATCATAATCAATCTTTTCTGTTTCATTAAATTCCGAGATTTTTAAGTGATTAAAAAAGCCACGGACTCCCCCTTTTACTATCCCCCATAAGGCAGCCCGCAGCCGCTTATGGGTTATTGATTCAGAGGATAAGTTTCGGCTGGAAATCAGCCAGAGTCATAATATGCCATTTGCATTGTTACATGATTTGGTGGTGAAACATTCTTGTTAATTCTCTCTTGAAAGTAGGATGCGAATCATCCCGAATCGTAATGCCCGTTTGTCATTGCCGCTGTCGTTTTATGGATAAGTTAATGGAATGATTGTCTCTCTGGGAGTCGGTACATTTCCCCTCATAAGGGGAAGCCGCCGTTTGTCAACTTGAATCGAAATACGTCATAAACATGGATGATACGTTTTGTTGTTGGTTTTCTACCGAATCTCTCTTCCTATAGTGATACGGGCCATCAACCCGTATCAAAATAACCTCTTGCCATTGTTACCTCCTTTTTTAATCGGTTAGTCACTGTCCGGAGCAGCCTCATTCAAATGTTCGGCTTCATCCAGAAATTTGCTGATACGGCTGTCGCTGCCATTGATGCTTTGCAGTATCGAGCGTTCAATCTGCGTATCCTTGATATGGTGGATCGCCCTTAAAAGAGACAATCGTTTGTCTGTCGGAATCTCCTTGCCGTTGCAGAGGTCGATGATTAAATCAAGCTCTTCCGGCCCTATGCCGGTTGCCTCGTCCGAATAATCTTCGCGGACACAGTTCAAATCTTCCAGTTCCTCGTTCAACTCGTCGGTATCCACTTCGTCACCGTTTCCTCTCTGTCCGTCATCGCCTTCACGCTCGCCGGAACTCTCATCCGGGGAAGCCCGCCACTCTTCCACACGCTTGTCCCGGAACAGATCCGGGATACGCTCCGGCGGCACTTGTGCAACCTTTGGGGGTGCCGTTTCCCCGTTTCTGCCAGCAAAAGTAGAGGCATTTTCCTTACCTGCAATAGCCCCGGAACCGGTGGCGTTCATTGGCGGCTGTTGGCGTGTCCCGTAGCTTTTCGTGACGACAAGGCTGTCCGTTTCAGGCTGTTTTCCCACCGTTTTTTCACTGTTTCTCTCCGCTGTCTTTTCTGTGGGCTTCATCTCCGCCTTGACAGGTGGAAGCTCTTTCTCCTGCGTTTTCACGACTGCCGGAATCTCTTTCCTGACCGTTTTCCCTTTCGCCTGTCCACGTCCCTTCTTCCGTTCCTCTTTCACCGGATCGAACCAGCCTGCCGCACCCCGCAGGGCTTTCGCCATGCGGCGGCGTGCCTTCCCGAAACATATCTCGCCAAGCTGCCCCCTGAACAGGAACTTGTCCATGAACAGATAGGCGAACAGCAGCCAGAACAGAACCACTCCGGCTTCATAACATAATCGTATATCCATAGCTTAAAATATTTTGTTGTAACTCTTCTGGCAATATGCCTTCACCTCATCCGAATGCTTCTCGAAATGTTCCCGCAATACATTGTCAATGTAATTACCCACCGTCAACTGCCGTTTACCGGCAATGCCGACAATGACCGATATTTTCTGATGCAGTTCCTTGTCTATATAGACACCCTGCCTGCCTTCGCATTTGTAAGGGGTGAGGAATCTCCGCATAAATTCGGCCAGTGCGGCTTTCAACGTTTTGGATGCGGCCTTTTCCGGCATCTCTTCCACTTCAAATTCCGTCTTTGCTTTTTCAGTCGTTTCCCTGTCCGTTTCCTCTTTGGGGGGAATAGACGGTGTAACCTTTTCTGGCGGGCTACCCGCCATCAGGCTGCGCAGGTAGGCTTCATCAACCGGATTTTGTTCACTCGTTTTCTTTGCCATGACTATACAATTTTGATTATCCGCATGATTTCATCCATAAGCGCATCAAAACCGCACTCCTTCGTAAAGCCCGCATCCGGCGCAAACAAGGTGCTCCGGTAAACCGGGCCGCCCGTAGTGGAGAGGTCTTTGGTGAAATTACTACGCACGGGGACACGGGTTTTGAGACAGTCCAGTCCCAAGAGGGAGAAACCTTGCTGGTAAATGTCATATAAAACGGTACGTTCCCTTCGGTCCACCATATTCCAGAACATGCCCAAGGCTTTCAGATTGGAGATGCCGGTCTTTATCAGGCGGTCATTGACAGTCGTGGCAAAGTTCAGCGTACTTTCCAGCACAAGGCGGTCTGCCTTTATCGGTACGAACAGATAATCGAGTGCACTGATTGTGGCAATCACCCCGTCACTGCCCATTGTTCCGGGCAGGTCGAACAGTACCACATCATAATGCACGTCTGCCTTTTCCTCAAACGACCTTCAGTCCGTCATGCAATCCGCCGGGGTACTGCCGATAACCGGGTAAGCCTTCTTCTTCAACCGCCCGGCCTGTTCCACCAGAAGATTTTGATAGACGGGTGTGGTCTTTACCACTTCCATATCCCGCTTTTTCTGTTTGATGATTGAATGCTGCGGATAGTCACAATCCACTATCGCCACATTCAGATCTTTCACATAATGCAGTCACGATGCCGCATAAATCGCAAAGGTTGATTTACCTACGCCGCCCTTCTGGGAAGCGAACGAAACGAATACGGTTTTCTTTCTCTTTTCCATTGTTACTGATTTAAATGAATAAATTGATTTATAGACAGCCGGATGAATAGCCGTCTGTCTTTTCGTCTGTCTGTCCGATTACTCATTCTGTTATCTGTTTGTCCGATTAGCTATATAGTTATTTAATTATGCGGCTACTTGGCTATCTACTTATAGAGCTACTCTATTATATAGCTATTTAGCTATCTATTCAGCTACATAGCTATGTACATATTCGGACAGCTATTCACATGTCTGATTGCATAGCCATTTATCCGAATATCTGTTTATCCGTCCATACATTTATATATATGTATAGCTATATATCCGGATAAATGCCTGTCTGAATATCTACCTGATTGCATATCCGTTTATCCGTTCAAGTAGCTATCCGGCTACAAATAAACCTCAAAAAGAGCATCCATGAAGTACACCCGGTTTCAAAGTCATTCATTGGCGGCTGTTGGCGTGATACGCCATGATGCACGGACAGAAAAAACTATCTACCTTTGTTGCCGGGAGAGCGCAGCCCGTTCTCAATAAGAGAACGTCAGACAATCCTTCAAACCTTTAATCCGGCTCAGCCGGATTTTAATATGCGTCAGCATATAGCGAGGTGTACTTTGAGGCCCTCACTTAAAGTTCAGGCCCTCAAAGTCTCGCCCGAAAGGTCTTTCGGGGGTGGCGGTTCTCCCAAGTCGAACCTTCTAAAATATTCATGTTATGAAGAGAAAAATGCTTGTCAGCAATGAAGCGGGGCACAAAGTGCTTGCTGATCCACGGGTGTATCGCCACTCCGTGCGGTTGAACAGTGAGGAAAATGAAAAATTCCTTACGATGTTTGAACAATCCGGCATGAAGAACAAGGCCGAATTTATCTTTGCCCGTATCTTCGGTTGAGAGTTCAAGGTTGTGAAGATTGATAAGGAAGCACAGGAATACTACGCCCAGCTCACCGCTTTCTATCAGCAGTTCCGACGCATCGGGAATAACTACAACCAATGTGTAAAGACTATCCATACCATTTACGGGGAGAAGAAATCGCTTGCGTTTCTCTACAAACTTGCCGAAGAAACCCGTAAACTGGAAGAAGTATGCAAGCAGGTTATCGAACTTACAAAACGGTACGAAAAGGAGTATCTCACTAAAAAGGAATAACGTCATGGTACCGAATATCACATCGGGCAGTTCGTTTTACGGAGTAATTGCCTATAATAAAATAAAGGTGGAGGACGGTACGGCAAAGGTATTGTGACACCCGAAAATAGTGGCGGACACTTCTGGCAATGTGCCGATTGAACATTGCGTGCAGGCTTTCGAGCCTTATATCGCACTCAACTCGCACGTCAGGAAACCGGTTATCCACATCTCCCTAAATCCATCCCCGAAAGACATTCTTTCCGAAGAACAAATGGCCGTATTGGCGCAGGAGTTCATGGAAAAGTTCGGTTACGGGAACCAGCCCTACATTGTATGGCTGCACGAAGACATAAACCGCAAGCACATGCACATTGTCTCGGTACGCATCAACGAGAAGGGAGAAAAGATAGACCACAACCGGGAGGCTATCCGGGCACAGAATATCTGTCGGGATATGGAAGTGAAATACGGCCTTCATCCCACACTCGAAGAACACAGTGAAAGGGAATTACTATCCCTGCAAAAAGTGGATTATCCGAAAGGTGACGTGAAAGCGCAGGTGAAGCATACCGCCCGTACTTTACTGGAATGTTACAACTGCCATTCGCTTGCCGAATACAACACCCTTCTGAATTTGTATAATGTCACTGTTTACGAAGTCAGGGGAAGCGTGGACGGAAAGGAATATCACGGCATCATGTACGGAGCTTTGGACGACGACGGGCAACAGGCGGGAACGCCTTTCAAGTCCAGCAAGTTCGGAAAGGTATTCGGTTATGAAGCCCTGCAAAAGAAGTTTGCCGCCACCGCCGAAAAGGTGAAAAGGAACAGCCTTGCCGAAAGGGCACGGCAGGAAATAGTCAAAGCCATGCAGGACATAAGTACGAAAGAAGTTTTTGCCCGCAGGCTGAAAGATGCGGATATAGAGGTGGTTTACCGTATCAATCCCGAAGGACGCCTGTACGGTATCACTTTCATAGACCATACCAGCCGGACAGTGTTCAACGGCTCGCGTTTGGGCAAAGCCTTTTCAGCCAATGTATTCAACGAACTGTTCAACAATCCGGATGCGGACCGCACGAGGCTGATACCACCGCCAGAGCAGGATACGCCCCGACAAGAACGGGAAACGGATGCGGAAGAAAGACTGGAAAGGGAGGAATACCGGCAGCAGGAAAATCAAGGCAACTATCAGATTGAACCGTCCGGCAGTCTGATTGATACGTCCGCACTCGGCGCCATTGACATTTTCTCCGTACTCATGGAAGATGACCATACGCACGAGTACATCGATCCGGCCTTCCGCTTCGGGCGCAAGAAAAGGAAGAAGCGCAGGCGCAGGTTATAATATAATAATGTATAGAAGAAGTCTAATTTTAATAGTTACAATTATGCAGAATGAAGATGATTTAAGAGGTCTTGCCAAAGTCACGGACTTTATGCGGGCCATCAGTTTTTTATTTTTGGCGATACACATCTATTGGTTTTGTTACGGCTGGCTCCACGAAATGGGCTGAACGCTCGATATAGTGGATAAGATACTGTCCAATTTCCAGCGTACCACCGGATTGTTCTCGTCCCTTCTTTACACCAAACTGTTTTGTGTCCTCTTCCTCTGTCTGTCCTGCATGGGCAACAAGGGAGTGAAGAAGCATGAAATCACACGAAGGCAGATTATCATTGCGGCCATAGCGGGCATCATACTCTTTTTCCTGAACTGGTGGTTACTGTCCATTGACGCATCATCCGATGTATGTGCGGTACTTTATACCACAACATTGGTCAGCGGCTTTTTTAGTCTGTTGGCATCCGGTTTATGGATAAGCCGTCTATTGAAAAACAGTTTATTGGAAGACGTTTTCAATACGGAGAACGAATCATTCATGCAGGAAACCCGCCTTATGGAAAACGAGTATTCCATTAACCTACCAACCAAATTCTGGTACAGGAGGAAGGAATGGAAAGGCTGGATAAACGTGGTGAATCCTTTTCGTGCCAGTATGATTTTAGGCACGCCGGGTAGCGGTAAGTCGTATGCCGTAGTCAACAATTATATAAAGCAGGCAATCGAGAAGTCCTATGCGCTCTATATATACGACTTTAAATTTGATGACTTGTCGGTTATCGCTTATAACCATCTGATTAAGTACAGGGACCGTTATAAGATACCGCCCAAGTTCTACGTGATAAATTTCGATAACCCACACAAGAGCCACCGTTGTAACCCGTTGGCACCGGAACTGATGACGGATATTTCAGATGCTTACGAATCGTCGTACACCATCATGCTTAACCTCAATAAGTCGTGGGTGCAAAAGCAAGGAGACTTCTTTGTGGAATCTCCGATTGTCTTGTTTACGGCAATAATATGGTTTTTGAAGTTGTATGAAAACGGTAAGTATTGCACGTTCCCACATGCCATTGAATTACTTAATAAAAGGTACGAGGATGTATTCACCATTCTGACAAGCTATCCCGAACTTGAAAACTATTTGAGTCCGTTTATTGATGCGTGGAAAGGCGGTGCCAGCGAACAGTTAATGGGGCAGATTGCATCCGCCAAAATCCCGCTGTCCCGACTGATAAGCCCGCAACTCTATTGGGTAATGTCCGGCAGTGACTTTACGTTGGATATTAATAATCCCAAAGAACCGAAAGTGTTATGTGTGGGCAATAATCCCGATAGAATTTCTATTTACGGGGCAGCTTTAGGTCTGTACAACTCCCGTATTGTGAAGTTGATAAACAAGAAGAAGCAACTTAAAAGTTGTGTGATTATTGACGAGTTACCCACAATTTTCTTCAAAGGTTTGGATAATTTAATAGCAACGGCACGAAGCAATAAGGTAGCTGTTGTTCTTGGATTTCAAGACTTTAGTCAACTGAAACGTGACTATGGTGACAAGGAGGCCGCTGTTATCATGTCAACTGTAGGCAATGTATTTAGTGGTCAGGTAGTAGGTGAGACAGCAAAAACATTATCAGAGCGATTTGGAAAAATCCTGCAAAAACGGGAGTCTATGAGTATCAACCGTAACGATACGTCCACTTCCATCAGCACGCAACTGGACAGCCTGATACCTGCCAGTAAAATCAGTAGACTCTCACAGGGTATGTTTGTCGGTGCCGTAACGGATAATTTCGGAGAAACAATAGACCAGAAGATTTTCCATGCGCAGATAGTAGTGGATAATGATGCGGTACAGAAGGAAACAGCCGCCTATCAGCCCATCCCTGAAATCAGCAGTTTTTTGGACGAGAACGGCAACGATACAATGGAACAGCAGATACAAGCCAACTACCGGCAAATCAAGCAGGATATTGTGGAACTTGTAGAGAACGAGTTAATCCGCATAGAGAATGATCCGGAACTCAAACACTTGTTAGGTGGTGATGAAGGCACACAAGCATAAGTATAGCCGTTTGTCATAATTGTATGTTACCACTGCATATTGCGGCAATCTCAGAAACTACGTAAACTTCACTTCTGTAAATTGCCGCAAATAGCAGTTTACCCTACGAAAATAAATTTTATTCAACTGAATTTATTGATAATTCAAAACGTTTAACACCAAATGTTTCAATAGAGCAGCAGAAGTATATGACGCATAATCTTGATAATCATTGTTTTTTTCTATCGTGGCAAAATCTGATACAGACTTTAAAGATGCTACATAAATTGGACGTGGAGCAATAGCGTTTTCTGCAGCATAAAACATCCCATATGATTCCATCTCTATGCCGAGAAGTTTACGAGAATGTTCTTTAATCTTTTCAATCTCATCCTTACTTGCTATTACAGCAGGCATAGATGCCATTGGTCCTGTATGAATAGCTAAATGTCCTTTAGGTTTACCATTTGTGAGTTTAAATTCTTTGTATATACAATTTAATAAATCATCGTCATCTTTTAGTTGGTCAATGATGTTTCGGAAAGCACTATTTAGAGTCTTTTGGCGATAATCAGGTTGGAATATTTTACCTGTATCTTTTATATCTTTAAATTTTCCACTTGCACCATCCCAAATTTCAGTAGCTACAAGAATATCTCCAAAATCGATATTTTCTGTTTCTACAGCAGCTGCTATACCTGTCATAAAAAGATAGCGAGGACGAAAATTATAAATAACTTTTGTGGTTAGCATAGAAGAAGCTGTACTTGCCATCTGATTTGCAAAGCAAGTTATTATGCGTATGTCTCGTCCCCGAGAGGTCGTGAGTTTTGTAGCATAATATGTAGTACAATCATCACCAGGCTGTTGGACTTGATGCCAATGGTCACTGAAAACTTCTTTTACCCAAAAATTTTCAGGTTTTTGAAGAGCTGTTATGATGGCTACATCATAATCATATTCAAGTGTATCTTGTAACATTTTTTTCGAGTTTATTAGATATTCAATTTGATTTTTTAATTGCTCACGCCATACATTACTCATTTCGTCATAATTCAATAAAAACCATAGAGACTTAGAAAAAGCCTGCTGATGTTCAAAGGTAATTGCTTCACGAGTTATGCCAACAACATGAAATGGTTTTTTTATATCCTCATCATTTCGAATTAGATCGAGAAGTTCAACTCCATTATCGGGTAAAGCTTCATCTCCTTTTTCTATTGGAAGATATAAGTCTATTATAGCAAGATCATAGCGTTTAGTTGAAAGCTTTTCAGTTGCTGTAACTAAAGAATCGGCAATCTCCACATAGCCGTTACAAAGACACTCATATCCGCGAATCAGCGTCTTTAGTACTCTTATTTTATCATCAGAATCATCTATTATGAGTATGGATAACATTTTCTATATTTATTTTTAAAAGATCTTTCCAATCATCATTATAAGAATCATATTTGATGCAACCATGGTACTTATCACCACAAGATTTGCGCAAACGGGCATCAATGGTGGTTAGAGGCTCATTGTTAAAGGTCTCATACTGCGTGATGATTGTGCAATTAAAATCAATATTTTCATCTAGCAATTCCTGAATTATCAATTCTCCACCGTTCTTCAGAGCTTCCCCACCTCCTTCATTCTCTGTAATGTCAAAATTAGGGATAGACATATCAAGTAGCAATAGATCGTATTTATAATCTATTGCCATCTGTACTCCACTTTGATAAGAATGGGCTACTGACAATTCTATGTCTGGGTATATAGATGATATATATTCAGTTATAGTCTTAGACTTATTTTCATCATCCTCTACTATTAGTATATTCATGATTCTTTACGTAATTTAGATATATTGAGAACTATGTTAGCGATGAATCCCTCCTCTCCAACTTGATTATCGTATGAGTTACCTATTGCATTTAGCACATTAGATACAAGATTATAAATCTTTGTAATGCCAGTTTTACCTTCCTTGCTAACCTGACCAGAGGTAATCATTACATCATATTTATCTTTATAACTTTCCAAAGTATGACGGATAGTCCCAATGTCTTCAGCAGCTACCCAGTTTTTAACTTTTATATGTAAAAAATTATCCTCCTCATCAATATTAATACTGCAGTTTATACTTTGTCCTTTTTCTTTCTGATAATTTAATACATTATTAAGTAAATCGTGAAAAATATCATACATGATATTAAAGTAATCACCCACGAACAAAGACTGACTGTTATTGAAAATATTAGGATGAAGTCCTTGCTGATTCATGTTATTTATGATGGTAATACATGTATCAAGAACATATTGCATTGTAAAATCAAAACTTGCATTATTACGACGTTCAAACCAACGATTAACAATAGCGAAATCATTTTGGAGTTCGGTACTACAAGAAGTAACGGCATTGCTTAATGTAGACATTCTATACTTGTCATTACCTAATATTTTTAAAATATCACTGACAAGTTCAGTCAATTCACTCTGCATAATATCTTTTACAGAGTCAAGCATTTCCCGCAAACAACGTAAACATTCTTCTGTTAATACCCATAAACTACTGAATATCTTATGTACACACGTATTGAAATCTACATTTTCACATTGACTAAGATTTGCTTGAATTTCATACTCAATATTACGAAGAGAAAAATCGAAACACGCAAGCTTATCAGTATTACGATTTTCTGTCTTAATTTGGATATATTGGTCTTTGATAGTGAGAATATGTTTGTCTATTGACTCCGTGAATTCTAGGAGTCGATTGAGACATTTTTCACGTTCTTCACCATTAAGATGCATAACTTCATCAGTCCAATAAGAATTTAAACCATAAGCACCACTTTCATTCTTGTTTGTAACTAGACGATGTTCTTGAAAATGATTGCGAAGTTGATTGACGAGTGTGCCATGCCGAATACGAGTACTAAGATAAAAATCAAGTCCATATTTAGGATTGAATAAGAATTTATCACGAAATCCCAAATAAAGCTGACTAAATAGTGATAATTTATAATTTACCTCTGTAAATTCATCCAGATTTCCTAAGTAAATAGTCGGACGTCCGAGACTTTTAAGGTATTTAACTAAAAACTGCATACCTTGATCTTCGTATTGTATGTTGCTATCTGTTGACTGAAACATAGTAAAGATTAATTCTTCATCTGCTAATTCGTTACGACGAATACCATCCTCATCAACATAGATTTTACTTTCATCTACCTGTTTGATAAGACCTTTTATACGATTAGTCTTAATAAGAGAGGCAATCTCATCTGATGAACATTTATCTTGAAATATTTCGTATAGATTGTTACAAATACTTAGTCTTTCCTCTATAACTTCATTTTGGTTTTTAAATTGCCGTCGGTGAAGACCTATTACTTTTTGATCGGCTACCGAATACAGAAAATATTTTACTCTACGATCAGCCACTATTTTAATCTCAGAGGCTTTACTTACACCTATTTGTTTTAAATAATGCTTATATGAAAGGTAGCGCTTTGAAGTCGTAGCATCAATCAGTGTATAAAATATAGACATCTCTAAAGGAATATTGAGGTCGTCTATCATTTCATTATCCATTTTTTCCATCAAAACTTTTTTGTCGAATTTTATGTCTAATGTTTTGTCTTCCAAAATACTATTAACATAAAAAAGAACTGCCTTATGCCAAAACGAATGAAAAGCATAATAATTAAACAAAAACGTAGCTACTACATTTTCTAAATAAACAGGAACTTCTTTTCTATGCCAATATTGTTCCAAATAATTTACAATATCTATATCATTCCGACTTCTCAACTGAATATTTTCAAACTCAGGATCTACTATTTTCTCACTTTCATTTAAAAGGGCACAAAAATAGCTTTGTATAGGAGAGTTCCAATCATAAATGAATTTTTCTTTTTCTTCCATAGTTGAGAAAAACACTAAGTCAGAAAGATTTAGGCCAAAAGAAAATCTCCACGAATTAGAATGCAGATAATGAATATCAGATGCATCAAAAGAGGTAATTATCTCATAAAGATGACGAAGTCCAGTAATACTATATTGAGATTGACAAATAGTACGAAGTCGTTTAAGATGTACTTGAAATGTTTCTTTATGTGCCAAAAGATTAAAGTAATGATAGAAAATTTTATCAAAAATGGATCCATCCTTATTTAACCAATTGCTATCATATCCAGATAATACCATCGCTCTTACTACAAGGTCAAGAATACTCATGTCAGAAGGATTCTGTTCTAAATATGCTCTACCTTTCTCGATAGTCTCATTATATTCTTGTGTGTAATATAGGTAAATTAATAGATCACGTTCCGAAGTATTTAGTTGGAAATTTCGATCTATATCTTGAATGTAACAGAACTTATGTAGCAGAGGATCATTAATTACAGAAGCAATTCGCTTAATATGGTCTCGAAATTCTGTATTTTGTATTATTTCTTCTGGAAGATACCAAAGATTCTCACGCAGACTCAAATAAAGATCTATTAATGAAGAATTAGAATCACGAAATATCCAGTTGCCTTCTATACCACCCATATATGGAAAACAATGCAAAATAATGAAACTTCTGAATTCTGGTTCAAGCGATTGTGCTAGATTATAATAAAGTTGTGTATCTGCATCAAAAGGATAATCAATCGATGAAGATTTAAAAGCGCACATACTGAATAAACTGTTAGGTGTATCACAATCACTTATCTTATTATAAAGTTGTGTACTAGCATTTAAGCCCTGTGATAAACGAACTAGTTTTATTTCATGAGATGATGCCCAAGAAGAATATGAGATACTTATATTTATTTCATTTAAATATTGATAAGCTAAATTATAATTCCCAATAAGCAAATTATCTTCAAACTTCTGACGCAGTTGAACAAACTTATTTAATAGATTGTGGTTGAGTTCGAAAACAAAAGCCAATATACCAATATATTCAACTATATTATCTTTTTGTAATACATAGCCAGTGCCATATACTTCACTATAAGATTTTCTTTTAAGATAGGGCAATGCAAAAATACTTTTGAATATTCCAGGAACCTTGGCATATATAGTGTGCATTTCGTCATATGTGTTTTCCTGCATGAGAATATTCACCATCGTCACTTTATTAATTGACGATGACCGTAACATATTGACTATTTTGGATATACTCTTTTTTTCCATACTCTATATTCTAATCAAAAGACTTCGTAATTTAACTTCAAATATCATCTTTCAGTACAAAAAAGAACCTTTTTTTACAAAAGTAATTAATTATTTGGAAATACAAAAAAACTTGATGCCCTTAAATCAGATGATAGAGGCATTTATTTCCATTCCCGCCATTTCCCGTCAATCCGCGCCATCCATTTCCATCAATCCTGGAAATATAATACCTTATCAATTAAACCTCTACATTCGCAGCGACGGGCTAAAGTTTACCCGGTAATTTATTTTATTGTATCACTTAATTTTTTAATTTATGGCTAAGAAAAAGCAAGAACAACAAGAGCAGAGTCAGGACGAGCATGTAATGGCAGTCCTTGACAAGAGAACGAACAAGACCGCCGTCATTTCCAAAATGAACGAGCAGGACGGAAGTATCAAAGTCGTACCGCCCGACAAGAAGAACAGCAACAGTTTTCTCAAACTGGACCGCACCTCACCGCTGGAACTGTTTTTCACGAACTTCAAGAACCAGTATGAAAATCCCACAAGTTTCAGTTTCTTCCTCGTCCCTTTCGCCCTATTGGAAAAGACGCTGAATGCGGTCATCCAAATCCGAAAAGGGGAAGATCCCGGACCGGACGGTAAGAAGCTGGTGGAAAACAGCGAACTCAACGATGAAGGGCGTATCGCCAAACTTGCCCGGCGGTATAAGTTTGATGAACACCAACTGCCGTGGAAAGACCTGAACGCCCTCGGCCTTGACAAAGAGACACTGTTCAACAATCATTGCATGGGCGAGCTTCTCAAAGGCAGAATTACTTCCACCGCTTTGCCTATCAGCAAGGAAATAAACGGAGAAAAGAAGGATATGGGCGAAGCCTGTTTCATGTGCGTGAAAGGTGCGGACGGCAAGGTGGAACTCAAAACCCTCACCTGTCTGGACAAGCCCCAATATGATTCGCCCGCCTATAAAGGCGTATTTACGGATGAAGAGAAGAACAAACTGGCAGAAACGGGAACATTGGGAGGCATCAAGGAGATGAAGGACACCCTTACCGGAAATGTCTGCAAATGTTACGTCAGTTTCCACGAGGCTACCAACCGAGTCATTACCATGCCCGTGGATGCCATTAAAATCCCGGATTATATTTATGGAAAGAGACTGGACGACAAGCAGAAGCAGATACTTGCGTCGGGCAGTGAGCTTCCGGTCAATGACATACAGCGCAAAAATGACACCATGCTCTCCGGTGTGGCTTATGTTGATCCGACCATCAGGGACATTGCCTTCAAACAATCCGACAAGCAGTTGAAAGTCAACGATACGATTTTAGGAGCCAAGATTTCCCCCGAACAGAAAAAGATACTGGAAAATCACGGAATGGTATTCATCGAAAACATGCGCAATCCCAAGACCAAGCAACTGTTCTCGGATGATGTACGTTTCAGTAACAAGAGCAACAATCTGCTGATAGGCCACAATGCCCGTGAATATAAACCGGCAGTTGAGAACCAGAAGAATGACAAGAAGAAAGAGACGAAACAAACAGCCCGTCATGTCGTATCTTCCAAATCGCAGGCAAAAAAGAGCAGTCTGTCATTTGCATAATAAAAAACGACTGTTTTCCACGGTACATTGTGTAAACTCTCGGAATTTGTGTAAACTTCATTTCCGTAAATTGCCACAAAGAACCATTTTTCAAGAAAAGACAAAGGGGCTGGAAAACGTCCACGTTTCCCAGCCCCTTCGCTTTATATACAGATATGCCATACACCGGCAGTGCCATTTCTCCGGTTAATCAAGACCGACCATTTTACTCTGAACAATATTGTATCACTTTTATTTTTTAATATGATTGGAAAAGAAAATACAGATAACGGATATACTTCCGATTTTAAATCCTTTTACAAGACTGTAGCAGGTAATGAAGGGAATAAATGCAATTACCCCACCCGTCTTGACCTCTATGGTAAAGGATGCTACCATGACTGTTCCTATTGTTACGCCAAATCCCTGCTTGCTTTCCGCAAACTGTGAAATGCCGACCACCCGGCAATGGCCGACATCGGAAAAGTAATCAGAACCATCGGCAAAATACCCTCCGGCTCCATTGTAAGACTCGGAGGTATGACTGATTGTTTCCAGCCCCTTGAAAACGTGTATCATACTGCCTATAAAGCCATAGAGGAATTAAACCGCCGGGGAATAGGCTATCTGATAGTCACAAAATCTTCAATGGTAGCAGATGACAGATACATCCGACTAATGGACAGAGAACTTGCACATATACAAATATCCATCACGACTACGGATGATAATCTGTCACGGACCTACGAAAGAGCTTGCGTGCCATCGTTAAGAATAAAAGCTATAGAGAAATTACAGGAGCAAGGTTTTGACATATCGTTAAGACTGTCACCGTTCATCCCTCAATATATAGACCTTACAAAGTTGAACGGAATCCGATGTGATAAAATACTGGTAGAATTTTTAAGGGTGAACACATGAATAAAACAATGGTTTAACATTGACTATTCGGAATATACACTGAAACATAGCGGCTATCAACATTTACCGCTTGAACAGAAAATCAAGTATCTTGCACAGATTACGGGTTTCAACCAGTTGACAGTCTGCGAAGATGTTACCGAACATTATGAATATTGGAAGGAACACGTAAATCCGAATCCGTCGGACTGCTGCAATCTGTGCAAATAACATCTGTTAATGTCGTATCACTGTATGTTTCCCACGGCACATTGCGGTAAACCCCGGAAGCTACGCAGGCTCCACTTCCGTAATTTACCGCAAAGAGCCGTTTCTCAGGAAAAGACAAAGGCACGGCTGGCACCCGGATAAATCCGACCTTGCCAGCCGTGCCCTTGTCTGTAAAGGGAAGAAAGTCACTTCATCATTCCTCTTCCTCAAAGGAAAGGCTTTCCACCTGTTTGTTGATTACCTTCCAGTCAATCGAGTCTTTCAGATTGATTATATCCACAATCGAATAATGCTTTGTCCCGCTTTCCTCTTCCGCAAAACGCAGACGCCCGCTTAAACGTTGTTTCTCAATTTCTGCCGGATCGAGGTTAATCAGTTCGCAGACTTCATCCGGCAGCATGGACAATGCCACATCGTTCTCCTGACAGATATGTTGCAGGACAGCCAGCATATTCAACGACTTCTTATAACTTCTCACGAGGGCGGCGAAAGAACTACTTTCAATCTTAATCATCTTTTTCATAACGGTTATTTTTTAGAGTTTTCTGATTTTTCCAATAATACGGCACGCAGGACATCTGAACGGCGGTAGTAAATCTTTCCCTTGTCTCTGTAAAAGGGAAGCGTACCGTCATTGCGCCTTCTAAGCAGAGTTCTGTCCGACATCTTGGTCAGCAGACGCACACCTTTTGAATCGAGTATCTCGCTATCCGGCAAATTTTCAACGGCAGGAGAGAGTAACTTTTCAATGTTATTCACTTTGGCAAGTATGGCACTAAGCATGTGGTTTGTCTGTCCACCCGGTACAGTTCTTCTATTGTTCATAACAACCTTATTTTTATTGTTTATGGTGTAATATTACGGAGATATTATAAGGCCATTGGTTACTCAACCGTTGAGCAACCGTCAAAAAAAGACAGAAAATTCCAATTTAGGACAAAAAAATAGCCGGAAGCAATTTCCGGCCATTCCTAAAGGAGTAAACATCTGATTGTTATGCCTGTTGTTGGATAAAATATTAATACACAAATATATACGAAAATACACCCTGCAAATTTGGCTATGTTCCAAGCAATGCCTATATTTGTATATGAGTTATTTGAAACTATGCAAAGCAGTGTAACCGAAAGCAGGACTTTTGCTACCAAATCGTTACCTGCATTTTTTAAATACTGTAATTACCTTCTGATTTACAGTAAATTACAACAAAACACTAAGTTTTATGCCTTGAAACTAGACTTTCTAAGCGTAACAACAATTTCTACATATAAAAACTATACTTAATTTGAGGTTTTTGTTCCGGCGACACATATTTCAATATTTCTCCAACATTCCGACTACAATCAATTGTAATCGGAAATTTTCTATCAAATTGAGTGTTATTCCAATTCATTTTTGTAAGAGATAATATTTCTCTACATATTTGTTCAGGAGATTCATCAAAAGAAAAAAACCTTACTTCTATAGGATTAGGAATATATTTACCTGGATACGTCCCATAATACTCAACATATCCTCTAGTATATAAAAAATGACGGCATCTATCAAGACTAAACATTGTTCCTCTTAATGGAGGATAATCATTATCTCTATATAATCTAAAACTTGTTGGCATGATAGTTACTAAATCTATTGAATTAATATTCATATCATAAGCAACCCTTTTAAAACCATCAATTTCTTCTTCGGAATAATTCGAACTCTTATGAATAACAAGCCTTTGAGGAAAGATTTTTATTGCATTATAATATTCACTCAAGGATTCCTTTAAAAGATTATATGCTTGTTCCTCCGTCAAATGAGGTTGCCTATCCTTTTTATCCTCTTTTACAGGGGTCCCTCTTAATATTACTCCATTACCGTGTTCATTAAAAATCTGTGCAACACTGGTCTGAATAGTTTTCTTATCACGGGTACGATAAAAACTTATTCCTGCAAAACAAGTTATATTATTAGTTTCCTTTTTTAAAGACCAAGGAATACCTCCTGCCTTATAATATAAGGCAGTATAAAAGTTCCAAGCTATACTTGCTTCATCTTGCATCTCAGAAGAAGGTTTAGCTATTCTATCTCTTATTATTTGAATTGGGATATTATATTCCATAGCTTTGGCTTTTAGCAATCTCCTAAAATTAAACTCAACTTCCACAGAATCCTCCTCTCCAAAATCATCATCTATTTCAAAAGTTTTAGTCCCATATATTATTTTTGTCAAAGATTCATCCAATACACATAAAATAACATCTGGCTTCTTATTGTTTGCAAGAAAATGTATTTCTGACAAATAAAGCTCCACTGTTTTAAGAATTAGCTGATCAATATCATTAGCTTCTTTTTTAATTCTGTCAAGGGTCGAATTATTAATTTTACGTATATACGATTCATCATATACAATTTTGCTATGAAATCCGATTGTTTCATTAAATCCTGGAAAATTAGTAAAAAGATTAGGTTGCTTACTCTTTTTTGCTTCAATATGATTACCACATTTTTTAATCCAGCTAATAGCAATATTAATACTTTCACTCAATCCTATAAACCCAACAACTATTTTATCAGGTCTTATATCATTAATATCTGATACATTATACTTATATATACCTGTCCGAGGACAAACATATTCCCCCTTACCAAACTGTAATAAAGGTTCATCTAGTAATTTAATTTCCATACAATGGAGTATAATTAAGTGTTAAATTAAAAGGAGAAGAAAATGATATATACTTATATTCAGCTTCATTATCTTCTAATTTATTTGTAAGACAGTATGACAAAAACATAAAATGTTGGTAAACAGAAGAATTACTTTCCAAGTTTTTTTTCTGAGCAATTAATTGACTTTCTTGTTTACAGCTATGATATCCATCATAAGTAAAACTCCATCCCGGAGTTATACTTATAAACCATTTTTCATTTGATCTAAAAGATTGAATTTTAAATGAGAGTTGCCTAAAATATAAAATTTGCTTCTTTTCGCTATTCCAAACTTCAGCAATAACAGAACGCGTTGCCATTTTTTTATTTTTCCACGTAATTTTTCGTTCCCTAGGTACCCCTATAGGCTTAAATCTAAAGTATTTTTCTTTTGGCAACCACTGGATATTCTTGTATGAAGCCAACTCTTCTATAGAACGATTTATAAGATGAAGCAGTGCTTCTTCGTACTTGAAACTAACATTGACAAATTCATTTACAGAATACTCTTCAACCGTACCAATTTCCACTAACTTATTTAAAGGATCATCCCGATTATCCAAAGGCCTAAATGATAAAATTTTATCTTCAAAAGTAAACCAATCTCTGCAATATGTGATTTTCAATAGTTCAAACGCCTTACTTAACACCTTACCCATAGATGCACTCTTTCTAAGTTTATTGGGAGTACTCCAAGATTGCGTAATTATATCATCCCGATCTACCCCAATTATGCCTACATATACTTTTGAAGGGATATTTACTTCAAGTATATTCGGAAATAGCACTTCTGTTTTTATTATCTCTCTATGTTCTAATAGATATCTTCGTTTACTTATTTCCTCTTCACAAAACTCATTTTTCAATAATTGTAATAAAGAATCTATTTTAGCAATACTAATTAAAGAGTTTACTTCTTTAAGAATATCGCTATAATCTAAAATATCTTTTTCCGAAAATTCTAATTCATAATCATAAGCTACAGAGAAAATAGCATCTGAATACTTTTTCTGCTTCTCTGTTATGATATATATAAGTAATCTATCATAATCCTCGCAACGTTTCCCTTTTACAAATTCATTTATTGTATGTTTGACTTTGTCCCCAGTAGCAGTAGATGTAACTTGAACCGCTATTCTATTTTCTGTATCCACTAGATCTATAGCAGCAGAATTCCTCACTTTATTATTTATATTAACTAAATTTACTCCATAAACCAAATTAAAAATAGGAATAATCACATTTTCTGCATGAACATTGATATCATACAAATTTAGACTATTTAAACTTTCGACCTCAGTTCTAAATCTTGCAAATAGTTCTGCTATTTTTTCTATTTTTTCTTTTCTATGCATATAATTACATTTTACATATTTTCAAAGGTACACAAAAAAAATATTTCTATAAACTTTCTCTTAAATTATTATGAATAAAATTAGATATCAGAATATCGCCTTATTAATAATTTAATACATCATTTATAAAATAAAGTAGTAGAGAAATTAGGGAAACTGCTTTATCTGAGGCCAAACAAATTCAATTAAATAGAAAAGAGCCATATTACATCTAAAAAGAATCTTTAACATGCCCTTCTATATTCAATCAGTCTATTTACATAGAAAAAGATCTTATTCAACAATAACAGAACTGTCGTCCTTATTAAATGGAAAATGAAAATCCATCTTTATCTGTGACATCTCACGTATCACTGTACGATCCAGCACACGTGCATAATGACGGGTCATCTGGACATTGGTATGCCCCAACATCTTAGCAACACTCTCTATCGAGACACCATTGGCCAGGGCAAAAGTGGCAAAAGTATGGCGCGCCACATGGGTGGTCAATGTTTTCTTTATACCGCAAATATCAGCAAGTTCCTTAAGGTAGGCGTTCATTTTTTGATTGCAAAGTACCGGAAAAAGCACACCATGTTTCTTACAATATTCATTGGTAGAATACTTTTCCAATATCTTTAATGGTATTTCCATCAATGGAATATTACACATGATTTTGGTCTTCTGTCTTCCCTTGCGTATCCACCTGACACCGTTCGAGTCCTCCACGATATGTTCCTTTCTCAAACCATGAATATCCGAGAAAGCCAAACCGGTGAAGCAACAGAACACAAAAATATCCCGTACCTGACTTAATCGTGGAATATCAATTTCCTTCGATATCAGCTTCTGGATTTCTGAATCTTCCAAAAAGTCCGGTTCCACCTTATCCAATGAAAATCTAATTTCTAAAAACGGATCGTTCTTCATCCATCCCTTAGCCAAAGCAATACGGATAATCTTCTTAAAATTCTTCAAATATTTGGTGGCAGTGTTATGACAACACTTTTTCTCTGTCTTAAGCCAAAACTCGTAATCCTCAATAAACTGGCGGGAAATTTCATCCAAAAGAACATCTTTCTTATGATATGTCTCCCAGACAAAATCCTGAGTATGCTTCAAGGATGTCTCATAACGCTGCACGGTTGCAGGCGCCATGTCCGTACCGGACAATTGGGCGCATTTATCATTATGTTCACGGAAAACCTCAAACAGGGTACGCTGTACGGGGGCATCCTTACCCAGAAAACGGTCCAGGACACTGCCGGCAGAAACCGCTACACCTTCTATTTCCAGTTCACGCTGAATTTTCATTATCCTCAAACGGATAGAGTCAAGATACAGATTCAGTTCCTTGTACTCACGCTTCTTTTCCAGGGCCTTTCCTTTTGCCGCACTCCAGAATTCCGGAAGAATTGTTTTCTTCACTGAAGCATCAACCCGCACTCCATTCACTGTAATTCTCATCATTATCGGAGCCTCACCGTTCCGATTCAATTTCGTCCTACGAATGTAGAACAATAGACAAAATGTTGTTCTTTCCATCTTACTTGTTTTTTAATCACAAAACTAAATTTCCAAGAGCAACAAGTCAAGATGCAGAACACTGATAAACAATGAATTATTTACTTAATAGGTGTACCTGACATTGAAGGCAAACAGGTACACCGAATAGTACACCGAAAGAATGCTTTAATATGCTTATTTTTGCTATGCACCAAAATAAAGAAAATCCCCGTAAAGTATTAATTTACAGGGATTTTCTTTATTTTGCAATTCTTTCCAGCGGAGAGACAGGCTCTTGAACCTATACTTTCAAGAAATATCATAAAATCGCAAATCACTGATAATCACATACCATCTAAAGTGTAGAGTAAATCTAAATCTTTCTGAATGCCTTTTGCTATTCCGAATATTGGGTGTATATTTGGGTGTAGAATTTCAAACGCACCCAATTATGAATATCAAACGTAACATCATTTTTGCATTGGAAAGCCGGAAAAAGAACGGAGTGCCAATCGTGGAGAACGTACCCATCCGTATGCGTGTCATATATGCAAGCCAACGCATCGAGTTTACAACAGGCTATCGGATTGATGTAGCCAAATGGGATGCCGACAAACAACGGGTAAAAAACGGATGCACCAACAAACTAAAGCAAAGCGCATCCGAAATCAATGCGGACTTGCTGAAATACTATGCCGAGATTCAAAACGTATTCAAAGAATTTGAGGTACAGGAAGCCATGCCAACCACCCAACAGCTAAAGGATGCGTTCAACCTGCGGATGAAAGACGCCAACGAAGAGCAGCAGGAAGAAACACAGATAAGCTTTTGGGAGGTATTCGATGAATTTGTAAAGGAGTGTGGCAATCAGAATAATTGGACGGCATCCACCTACGAGAAATTCTCAGCAGTGAAAAACCACCTCAAAGAGTTCAAGGAAGATGTAACCTTTGAATACTTCAACGAGTTCGGCTTGAACGAGTATGTAAATTTCCTGCGTGACAAAAAGGATATGAGGAACAGCACCATCGGCAAACAGATGGGATTCCTCAAATGGTTTCTGCGCTGGAGCTTCAAGAAAGGACATCATCAGAACATGGCATACGATACATTCAAACCCAAATTGAAAACCACGTCTAAAAAGGTGATATTCCTGACTTGGGACGAATTGAACAGGCTGAAAGATTACCAGATACCAAAAGACAAACAATATTTGGAACGTGTCAGGGATGTCTTTTTGTTTTGCTGCTTCACGAGTTTACGATATTCGGATGTCCGTAACTTGAAAAGAAGTGATGTAAAACCCGACCACATAGAAGTTACCACAGTCAAAACGGCAGACAGTCTGATAATTGAACTGAACGACCACAGCAAAGCCATAATTGAAAAGTACAAGGAAGTCCATTTTGAGAACCACATGGTACTGCCCGTCATCAGTAATCAGAAGATGAATGATTATTTGAAAGAACTGGGGGAACTGGCAGAAATCAATGAACCTGTACGGGAAACATATTATAAGGGGAATGAACGTATAGATGAAGTCACGCCAAAATACGCATTGCTAAGTACCCATGCAGGAAGAAGAACATTCATTTGTAATGCGCTGGCTCTCGGTATTCCGGCACAGGTCGTAATGAAATGGACGGGGCATAGTGACTATAAAGCCATGAAGCCTTATATTGACATAGCGGATGATATTAAGGCAAACGCCATGAACAAGTTTAACCAACTATAAAAGTATCAATCAGTTTCATAGATTATCCGCTATTTGAATTATATTTGCGACAACAATAGATATGGAAACATGGAAAACAACAAAGAACATCATATAGAAAGAACGAACTTTGACGTATTTGTTCATGCTATCGGTTCGGAAATAGAACAGGCACAAGTCAGGCTGATTACCGCAGCCAATGCGCAAATGCTATTCCATTACTGGAAAATAGGCAACTATATCCTGTATCATCAGAACTTACAAGGCTGGGGAAGCAAAATCATCAAGCAACTGGCAAAGGCTATCCGATTCAATTATCCTGAAAAGAAAGGCTATTCGGAACGCAACCTTACTTATATGTGCCAATTCGCACGGTCATATCCGCTGAACGTGCTACGAAGTTTCATTGACACGGATGCAAGGCTATCTGTTCCAAACATACAGAATGTTACAGATGAAGTCCTGAAACTAAACAACGGACAATTTACGCAAGAACTTACTGCGCAAATACAATCCGTTGATTGTCAGTCATTAGAATTTACGCAAGAACCTCTTGCGCAAATTCATAATGTTGCCCAAACTGTATCTGCCATTTACCGGATAACGATTGAGGATATAGAAAAACTATTTTTGGCATCCCCTGTTGCCAGAATAAATTGGGCAAGCCATGTAATTATGCTCAATAATTCGCTTCCATTAGGTGTAAAATATTGGTACATGAAACAGTCTGTAGAAATGGGTTGGAGCAGCAATGTGCTTAAAATACAAATTGAGACCAACCTATATAACAGACAAATCAGCAATAACAAGGTAAACAATTTCACAGCCACACTTCCGGCACCACAAAGCGACCTTGCCAATTACCTGTTGAAAGACCCGTATATCTTCGATTTGGCAGGAGCGAAAGAAAAGGCAGATGAAAGGAACATAGAGGAACAACTTGTAAAGCACGTTACCCGCTATTTGTTGGAAATGGGCAACGGTTTTGCCTTTGTCGCCCGGCAGAAGCATTTTCAAATAGGCAACAGCGATTTCTTTGCCGACCTTATTCTATATTCCATTCCCCTACACGCATACATCGTCGTGGAATTAAAGGCTACCCCATTCAAACCGGAGTATGCAGGACAATTGAATTTCTACATCAATGTGGTGGATGACAAACTGAGGGGAGAAAATGACAACAAGACTATCGGGCTGTTGCTGTGCAAGGGAAAAGACGAGGTTGTGGCACAATACGCTTTGACAGGCTACGACCAGCCGATAGGTATCAGTGATTACCAGTTGAGCAAGGCTATACCCGAAAACTTGAAATCAGCTTTGCCAAGTGTGGAAGAGGTGGAAGAAGAACTGGCATCTTTCCTTGACAAGGACAATAATCCCCAAAATTGAAATCTATGGCAGGAGAAATAAATAAACTGATTCCCCTATACGGAGAACTCAACAGGATATATAATGATTGGGTAAGCAATTATGTTTTTTCTTTTGACAAGCAGAAATTTATCACCGATTTTTACAGGCAACATAATGATACAAAAGCTTTTGAAGCCGCTATCCTTGAACTGGTACTTGACAAGCAGAAAGAGCAATACACATTGATTCTCAATAGTCTGAAAATCGAAATAGAAAAGAATATACGGGCTTATGAAACAAAACCGCTGAATGATGACATTATAAAGCGTGTGTGTTTTCACTACGCAGATAGGCATAATTCTGCAATTAAAGACCAGTTGGAGATTACAGCCAAACTGCATAAGCCTTTGAATGATGCATACCACAGATATGATTTCATTGGTTTTAGACCACATACGAATGAAGAAGAAATAGTGGCTGAAAAGGAGTATGAACGCTGCAAGGCTGAATACGACAAGGAAAAGAAAGAATTGGATAAACTCTATGAACTGCAAAAGCAAGACAGGAAAGAGGCTTTTCAATATATAGAAAACCTTTCCGGTGATGTTTACCGCCTAAGCCTTCTTTTTATGGAAGTTCTGAAAAAGTATCTTCCTGATGATGTGGAAGAAAAACGACAGAATGAACCAGCCAAGCAAGGCGAGGTACAGGAAACACCGGAGGGGCAGCATGAATATTTCAACATGGAGCTACTTTCGCCCTTTCATGAAACCTGTGTCGGGGAACAGTTCGAAGCCATTACCATAGCGGACTTCTATGCCAATATAAATTTGTACCCCTGCAAGAACAGATTAAAAATCAAGGCAAGGGAAAAGATACGGGTGTGTTACCTGATATTCCTGATGAGCGAAAAACTATCCAAGCAATACAGGGACGAATGGCGAGACAAGATATTGAAACTACTGGATATTGACGAGAGCTATTACAGGTCGAAGTACAAAGAACCCGTTTCCGATTTTCCGAGTGATAGTAACCAGAAATTCGCCAAAGAAATGGAAAGCATATTCAGATAATTCGTGATATATCCTGACATTCCACGAAATTACCACTTTTACCACTCAAATTAATTTTTGAGTGGTATTTTTATTATCTGATATTCAGTAAGATATAATGACTTCAGATTTATATCATCCACATCCTTACCACTTATAACCATACCTAATTTTGCATCGTTCGAGAACAGAAATAACAGCCAGTGCGCAGGGCTGATTGTTTAACGACTAAATAGATTGGACGATGACAAATCTTCAAGAGTTATTATTAAAACCCGTCTGGCAGATGACAGGCGAAGAATTCATATTCCTAAGCAAGCACGCTTCCAACCAAACGGAAGCGCAACCGCAGCACGTCACGGACACAGAAAGAAAGTATGTGTACGGAATACTTGGCATTGCCAAACTGTTCGGATGCAGTCTGCCCACCGCCAACCGTATAAAGAAAAGCGGAAAGATTGACAAAGCCATTACGCAAATAGGGCGCAAGATTATCGTGGATGCGGAACTTGCCCTTGAACTGGCCGGAAAGAAAACCGGAGGACGAAAATAACGGGAGGTGTACTTATGGATTATATGAAAGACAACAAGGAAATATCGGCAGAAGAAGCCGTTATCCTTTGGCAAGCCTCACGTTTGAGCCTGTCGAAAAGTTACGAGAAAGCACCGGAAATTCTCAAAGTACATGGTTCCGTCATAGGGACATTGGGGAATTTCAGCGCATCCATCGGCAAAGCCAAGAGCAAAAAGACTTTCAATGTGTCGGCTATCGTAGCCGCCGCATTGAAGAACGGTACAGTGCTGCGATATGTGGCCGAACTTCCGGAAGACAAACGGAAAATCCTTTATGTGGACACGGAACAGAGCCCTTATCATTGCCTGAAAGTCATGAAACGTATTTTACGGATGGCCGGGCTTCCCGATGACAGGGACAATGAGCATCTGGAATTTCTCGCTTTGAGGAAATACACGCCCGAACAGCGTATCAGGATTGTAGAGCAAGCTATCTACAATACGCCTGACATAGCCCTTGTAATCATAGACGGCATCCGTGACATGGTATATGACATCAACAGTCCCGGTGAATCGACACGCATCATATCCAAACTAATGCAGTGGACGGACGACAGGCAGATACATATCCACACGATACTCCACCAGAACAAGGGGGATGAGAACGCGAGGGGGCATATCGGTACTGAACTGAACAACAAGGCAGAAACCGTACTCCTTGTAGAAAAGGACAAAAGCAACGGGGATATAAGCAACGTTTCAGCCATGCACATACGGGCAATGGATTTCGAGCCTTTCGCATTCCATATCAACGACAACGCCCTGCCCGAACTCATGGAGGGGTACAAGCCCGAAGCCAAGAAGCCGGGAAGACCGGAAGAAGAAAAGTTCGACCCTTACAGACATATCACCGAACAGCAGCACCGCATCGCGCTGGAAGCAGTCTTCGGACTGAAAAAGGAATACGGCTACAAGGAGCTGGAAGATGCCTTAATCAAAAGCTACACGTCAATAGGTGTAAAGCTGAACCATCAAAAGGCGGTACCGCTCATCATCATGCTTCGCAACAAACGGATGATAGTGCAGGAGAACGGCAGAAAGTACACGTTCATGCCCGACTTCCACTATTAGCCCACACCTTACAATCACTTCACTTTATTCCGAGGGTCTATATATTAGGGATAAAGCGAAGTGGTTGCGGAATGTGGCAAAACCACTTCACTTTATTACCGTATTCTATATATACGAGAATAAAGTGAAGTGATTATAGACCGTACTTCATAAAGAGGTACGAGCGAAAAGAGAAATAAACCAATTCAATTATCATTAAACCTATCATTTTATGGATATACAGACAGCGAAACAAATCAAAATAGCAGATTATCTGCACAGTTTGGGCTTTTCTCCAGTCAAACAACAGGGCATAAATCTGTGGTATAAATCACCGCTAAGGGAAGAAACGGAAGCCTCGTTCAAGGTGAATACAGAACGTAACCAATGGTATGATTTTGCACTCGGCAAGGGTGGGAATATCATCGCACTGGCACAGGAACTTTATTGTTCCGACCATGTGCCATATCTCCTGCAAAGAATCGAAGAACAGACACCCAGTATTCGTCCCGTGTCTTTTTCTTTTGGCAAGCAATCATTTTCCGAGCCAAGTTTCCAACAACTGGAGATTGTACCGCTTTCTTCTCCTGCCCTGTTCGCCTACTTGCAGGAAAGGGGAATCAACATTGCACTGGCAAAAAGAGAATGCCTTGAAACACATTTCACCCATCATGACAAACGCTATTTCGCCATCGCCTTTCCTAACGTATCGGGCGGATATGAAATCCGCAACCGCTATTTCAAAGGCTGTATCGCACCAAAGGAAATATCCCACATCAGACAATCGGGAACAGCGAGGGAAACGTGTTATGTGTTCGAGGGATTTATGGACTATCTTTCATTTCTTACTTTGAGATTGGAGAATTGTCCGAAATATCCCGAATTGGACAGGCAAGATTATATGGTGCTGAATTCCGTAGCCAATGTTTCCAAAGCTCTCTATCCGTTGGGGAACTACGAGCGCATCCATTGTTTCTTTGACAATGACCGTGCAGGGATGGAAGCACTCCAACAAATCCGTATGGAATACGGCAGGGACTTATACATCCGTGACGCTTCGCAGACATACAGCGGATGCAAAGACTTGAACGAATATTTACAGAAACAGACTGAAAGAAACAGGCAAGTCCAATCTGTAAAAGGGACACGCAACCAGCCACCGAAAAAGAAAAACGGCTTTCGGTTATAGCCCACTATAACTACACGCTTCGCTTCCGTAGTTGTGGGCTCTCCCGAGGGGATTAGGGTTTTGCCCTAATAACCCACTCAGGGCGTTCACCCCTGAGAACCCAAACCAAAGAGTGACCCTCTCTTTGGAAACTCCGCTTATGGGTTGCACCCCTAAGAACCCCTCCGCGAAAGCGAACAAAGTAATCTATCGTAAACAATAAATCTGAATAGTAGTATGGCAATAAAATCAAGCATACATATCAAACCTTGCAACACCAAATCAAGCGAGGCTCATAATAGGAGGACTGCCGAGTATATGCGTAATATCGGAGAGTCCAAAATCTACATCGTACCCGAACTATCCGCTGACAACGAGCAATGGATAAATCCGGATTTTGGCAATCCGAATTTACAAACACACTACGACAATATTAGACGGATGGTAAAAGAAAAGACAGGTCGTGCCATGCAGGAAAAAGAGCGTGAGCGAAAAGGTAAGAACGGTAAGATTATCAAAGTGGCAGGATGCTCGCCCATCCGTGAGGGTGTGTTGCTCATCAAACCGAACACTACATTGGCAGATGTGCGTAAATTTGGCGAGGAGTGCAAACAACGCTGGGGTATTACTCCGCTGCAAATCTTCCTGCACAAAGATGAAGGACATTGGCTGAGCGGACAACCCGAAGCCGAAGATAGGGAGAGTTTCCAAATCGGTGGAAAGTGGTTCAAGCCGAATTATCACGCTCATATCGTTTTCGATTGGATGAACCACGATACAGGAAAGAGCTGTAAACTCAATGACGAGGATATGACCGAAATGCAGAGTTTGGCTTCTTACATTCTCTTGATGGAACGAGGACAATCTAAAAACGAAACAAGCAAGGAACATCTGGAACGTAACGATTTCATCATAAAGAAACAAAAAGCCGAACTGCAACGTATAGATGAAACCAAGCGACACAAGGAGCAACTGCTAAGTCTTGCCGAACAGGAACTCAAACAGGTAAAATCAGAGATACGCACGGACAAACTAAAAGGCGTAGCCACTGATGCTGCCACCGCCATAGCAAGCGGAGTTGGTTCTCTTTTCGGAAGTGGAAAGTTGAAAGAACTGGAGCGAACCAACGAAGATTTGCATCAAGAGATTACCAAACGAGACAAAGGTATTGACAATCTCAAAATCAAAATGCTGCAAATGCAAGAGCAGCACGGCAAACAGATACGCAATCTTGAAAGAATACATGACCAAGAACTTGAAGCCAAAGACAAAGAAATATCCCGACTGAACACCCTACTTGAAAAAGCACACAAATGGTTTCCATTACTCAAAGAAATGTTGAAAATGGAAAAGATATGTTATACCATTGGTTTTACCAAAGATATGATAAACAGTCTTTTGATAAAGAAAGAAGCCATCCAATGCAATGGTAAAATTTATTCCGAAAAACATAAGAAAAAGTTTGAAATCAAAAATGACATCTTCAAAGTGGAGAAAAGCCCAACCGATGATGGTAAACTTATACTGACTATAAACAAGCAGCCAATAGGCGAATGGTTCAAAGAGCAATGGGAGAAATTAAGGCAAAGTTTACGTCAATCTGCGGAAGAACCAAGAAAAAGCAGAGGGTTCAAATTATAATTTGTAATAGTCAAGACTTGTTCTGAATGCAAAACATCAATAAAACAACTAATTTAGCAACAGGATTGGGGTATATCTTTCTAGAACTATAATAGTAAGGAAGAAGCATTATACGTATCTTGTATCTGAAAAGGTAGGATATTTCAAATTGATACAAGACAATTATAGCGGTAAGGTCGTTCGCCTTACCGCTATAAAATATCTTCTTGTTAATTCTCTTATTATTCAGTTTATTCTGGGAGTTTTCCATTTCGGAAATCTGATGTTGCCTTTTCTACCAGCGAAACTTCTGTGAAATAGCAGGTGTGCTCATTGTCCTTGGGACTCTGCGAACTTAAACCAAGGAGAAGCTTATCAGGGAAGTCATTTTGGTAAAGACGAGCCATGTGCCACTCTTCGCCATCCTCGGAGTAGTAAGACCCGATGGTCGTACCGTTTGATGAGAAACGCATATAGACCGCATCGCCAGGCATGGATTGATGGTTGTTGTCATCGGAAGTTCCTATGGTACGAACTGTAACCACACGGTGTTCGCCATACTCATCCTGTTCAAAGCATAATTTTTGGCAATGGGTGTCATTCTCGTAAACATAGAGGACGCCTGCCGAGTAAGTTCCGGTTTCAGTAAATTTTGGATTCACCTTGGCCGTGAATGTGAAAGGCTTTGTATTGTCGATTTCTGTGAAGATTACTGGGGAACTGTTTATAACGTTTCCATCTGGTGAACGGAAATAGTCGGTCTGGGGACCGGCAACGAATTTCACCGTGTCTCCTGTTATCTCGATTTTCCCGGCTGCCATGTTCTTAGCTTTATTAAACTTGATGCCACCGATAGTTATATCATAGGATGTTAGTTCTTCGTAATTAGCAATCGCTTTATTATCAATTGCTTTACTAATGTTGCCTTCTTTTTTGCCATTCCCTGTACAGCCTGTCATAATGATGCTCATAAGCATCCCAAAGATGTAATGTCTTTTCATTGTTATTGCATGATTTTGAATATGTTGCAAATTTAGCCATAATCCACATCTTCCGCAATACTGATTTTTCACCAATTTCCTATATGGAATTAGATAAGTTTCAGCCGCAAGGCTATTTCAACCGCAGAAGCCGAGTTAGTTACTTTAAGGGCTGTAAGTATGTCCTGACGATGCCGATTGACAGTATGCACCGAGATGTTCAGTTTGTCTGCAATCTGTTTGCTACCGTCGCCTTTCGCCAAAAGATACAGTATTTCTCTCTGACGTTTGCTCAATATGCGGTTGTCATTCTTCGTATATAGCTTTTTATCGACCAGCTCGCCCGTTACAGAATTGATTATGCCACGTTCATCCTTCATTTCAATTAGAGGGAGTGGAATATAAGTACATAATCCGAGCCATGCGTTTCCGGTTGAATCCCATTGGGTGTAACGTGAGGTATGCAATACGGGCAAAGTCGTTCCGTCGAGTTTTCGGAAACGAATGACACACGACATTTGGTATTCAGTACGTTGTTCTTTCGGAATTGTTTGCATGAAATGAAAGAAACGTAATTCAAGGATATGCCTCTCCAGTAAATCTTCTTTAGGTATGCAATTGAAGATGGTATCTTCAAAAGGCGAGTTCTCATCTATGGAGTATTCAGGCAAGGAAAACACCTGCCGTCCGAACTTCCCGGAATAAGTATGGCAAACAGCATGGCTAAAATCGGAAAGTACGGCAATCCCCTCAGTGGTAATTGCAAAACTCGCCGCATGAGATTTTTCCACATTTAGTAAAAACTCATGATTATCAACGGTCTCAAACAACTGACTAGTCAATATGGATTTTAATTCCTGACTTTTGCGTTCCATACTATTCTGGTGGCTTTCAAATTATATCCTTATTGGTTTTCCTAAACTAAAAGCAACTATCTTAAATAATACAAAAACACCCGACTTTACATTCTTGGGTGTAAAACCGGGTGTTAATCCTATAAATCATTGAAAACCAATGTTTATTGCGGAGAGACAGGGTAATGAACCTATCTCCTTATGTCGCTTTAATTCAACTCTTTATCAATATGTCAATGCCTTGGGGGGTACAATTTAGGTTTCAAAAAAGACGTTTATCTGTCGTCCTTTGGCTGTTCATTGTCTGCCTAAAACTTCAGTTCAAAGATACAGCTTCCTTTTGAATTACGCAAATGTCTGAATATAAATATTTCAGCTTAGGTGTAAGGTGCAAGCTATATATATAGATATATACTTGCACCTTACACCTAATTCAGATTACTCAACTTTGCAATTAGGTTGCACTACCCGATTCGTAAATTTGCAAAAATGAAGAAACAATAAACGCTATCAATAAATTGCAAGCCTTAAATATTGAGAATATTCAGAGCTTGCCAAATGATAAGCAGTGCATTGTTATTAACTTTGCAGAAACGATGGATATATGATGAAAAGCAATACTATTCACATTAAGAATATGGTTTGTAACCGTTGCATTATGGTTGTAACAGAAGCACTGAAAAGAATGGGGTTTACTCCACTTAGTGTTGAACTGGGGACAGCTATTTTGCAAGAACCGATATATGCAGAGGAACGTGCTGCCATAAAGCCTGTTCTCGAAGCATACGGATTTGAGTTGATAGATGATAAACGGATGCGGATTATCGAACAAATAAAAGTTGCGGTGATTGAATTAGTGCATTATAACGATAATTCGTCCAAGACAAACCTGTCTGATTATCTTACGGATAAGTGCCATCACGATTACAGTTTCCTTAGCAAGTTGTTTTCCGAAGTGAATGGCATAAGTATAGAAAGATACTACATCATTCAGAAAATAGAACGTATAAAGGAACTGTTGGTGTATGATGAATTATCAATCAGCGAAATTGCCGATAAACTTAACTACTCCAGTGCGGCACACCTAAGCACGCAGTTCCGCAATATGACAGGCATTTCTCCAAGCCAGTTCAAGCGTTTAAAAGGACACAAACTGAAACCTTTGGATGAAGTCTGAATGATATAAATCATATCCATAATTATGTAAGAGCCGGAAGATAAAAGCATCCTACCTTTGCAACATAAAAACTATCAATATGGAAAAAGGTAAGAATATCAAAAATACATATCCGGTTTTGGGTATGAGTTGCGCTTCATGTGCGGCTCGTGTGGATAAAACATTAAATGATTTGCCGGGAGTATATCAGGCAACAGTGAATTATGCGACTGCGGTAGCACAGGTAGAATATAATCCGGAAGTATGTTCCGATGCAATACTGCAATCTGCCGTACAAGATGCAGGATATGATTTACTGATTGATACCGGTGAAGATGTAGCCGATAAAGCGGAAGAAATTCGCTTGACAAGATACCGGAAGATAAAAAGACGCACAGTTGCCGCCTTGCTGTTATCTCTCCCGATTATGGTTATCAGTATGTTTTTTGAAGACATATCTTCTTTAAAATATGCACTTTGGATTCTTGCCACACCTGTGGTCTTCGGTTTGGGACGTGAATTTTATATCAATGCGTGGCGGCAATTAAAGCATGGCACTTCCAATATGGACACCCTTGTAGCTGTTAGTACCGGAATAGCCTATACATTCAGTGTTTTTAATCTGTTGTTTCCTGATTTTTGGTTGTCAAGAGGGATTGAACCACATATTTATTTTGAAGCGGCAAGTGTTATCATTGCATTCATCCTGTTGGGACGATTACTCGAAGAGCGCGCGAAGCAAAACACTTCAACTGCCATAAAAAAGTTAATCGGGCTGCAACCTAAGACGGTAACTATTATTGTAGATTCTGATAAACGTACCGTTCCGATAACAGCCGTACAAAAAGGTGATACAATTCTTGTTAAACCCGGAGAACGCATTGCAGTAGATGGCATAGTTGTTACAGGAGAATCATACGTGGATGAAAGTATGTTGAATGGCGAACCTGTTCCCATGCACAAGCAATCCGGTGAAAAGGTATTTGCCGGAACCATCAATCAAAAGGGAACATTCCGGTTTGTTGCCGATAAGATAGGTTCTGACACAATGCTGGCACAAATCATCCGCATGGTGCAGGATGCGCAAGGCAGCAAAGCTCCCGTTCAAAAGTTAGTGGATAAAATAGCCCGATTCTTTGTCCCGGCTATTATAAGTATTTCAATTATAGCTTTTGTTGCATGGATATTTTTAGCACCAACGAACGGCTTCACCAATGGATTGTTGGCAATGGTCACTGTATTGATAATTGCCTGCCCTTGTGCATTAGGCTTGGCTACTCCCACTGCCATTATGGTAGGCATTGGAAAAGGTGCTGAAAAAGGGATTTTAATTAAAGATGCCCAAAGCTTGGAGATTGCCCAAAAGATAGATACGATAATTCTTGATAAAACAGGGACTATCACAGCAGGGCATCCGATAGTCGTCGAAAGCCTATGGGAAAACGGCTTTGAACATAGCCGAAAAATACTGTACAGTTTAGAGAAGCTATCGGAACATCCTCTTTCGGATGCCGTAGTCAATACTTTGCAGAATGAAAAAGAGATTTCCATTGATAAGTTTGAAAACGTTCCGGGAAAAGGTGTAAAAGGTGTAGTAGGCAGTCAGACTTATTACGCAGGCAACCTGTCATTATTGAATGATAACTATATTGCGATAGCCAGTCATTTGCAGGAATTGGCAAACAAATGGACACAGGAAGCTAAAACATTGGTATGGTTTGCTGATTCCACACAAGCTATTGCAGCTATAGCCCTTACCGATGAAATTAAACAAACTTCGGCACAAGCCATATCACAACTACAGAAAATGGGTGTTGAAGTGTATATGCTGACAGGAGATAATGCAATTTCAGCACAAGCCATATCTCGAAAGGTAGGAATAAACCATTATAAAGCCGGAGTGTTGCCGAACGAGAAAGCTCAATTCATAAAAGAATTGCAAGCCAATGGGAAAAAAGTAGGCATGGTGGGTGACGGAATTAATGATAGTGCGGCTTTAGCACAAGCGGATCTAAGCATAGCAATGGGGCAAGGCAGTGATATTGCTGTAGATACGGCAATGGCGATCATACTCTCATCCGATTTACTGAAAATACCGGAAACCATCCGGCTGTCGCAATTGACGATAAAAACAATTTATCAGAATTTGTTTTGGGCGTTTATTTATAACCTGATTGGTATTCCCATTGCGGCAGGCATATTTTATTCAGTAAACGGATTCCTTTTAAATCCGATGTGGGCAAGTGCGGCTATGGCATTCAGTTCTGTATCTGTGGTGTTAAACAGCTTGCGTTTAAAAAGAAAAAGAATAACTTAATAATCAATTAAAATGGAAACAATGACTTTTAAAACAAATGCCAAATGCATAGGCTGTCTTGCTAAAATAGAAGAAATATTGCAAGATAAAATGAACAGAGAAGAATGGAATTTGGATTTGTCCGATTCCAATCGTCCCCTGACTGTAACGTCCGATAAGTTGGCTGCAGGTGAAATAGTAGAACTGATAAGCAAAGCTGGTTTCAAAATAGAACAAATGAAATGAGAGTAATAGCATTGGTTGAAAATACAAGCATATCCAAAGACTATAAAAGTAAACACGGACTATGCTTGTATATTGAAACAAAAAAGCATAAACTACTATTTGATTTAGGCTCAAACAGTTTGTTTTTGGGAAATGCAGTCAAATTAGGTGTGGATATTACGGATATTGATTCTGTGATTATTTCTCACGGGCACAATGACCACGGGGGAGCTTTGAAGTATTTTTTAGAAAATAATGCCAAAGCGAACATATACATTAGTCGATACGCTTTTGAGGAATATTATGCTAATTTCTTAGGTATGAAATGGTACGTTGGTCTCGATAGAAAATTAAAAGATAATCCAAGAATTATTCTTATCGAGGATGAGTATGTAATAGATGAGGAATTGCAAATATTTTCCAATATAGAGGAACATCTTTATTTACCTACAGCAAACAACAGTCTATTCGTCAAACAAAATGGGACGTATGAGCATGATACATTTAAGCATGAACAATATTTGATTATAACCGAAAGCAATTATAAAACTCTATTCAGCGGTTGCGCTCACAATGGAATAGTCAATATTCTAAATAGAGCCGAAGATATTGCAAAACAGGAAATGAAATATTGCATATCAGGTTTTCATCTTTATGACCCATTGAAGAAAAGAACCGAAAACATAAACCTAATTAAAGATATTGCAAATACGTTTTTATGCCGAAATACAACATTTTATACTTGTCATTGTACTGGTGAAGAAGCCTACGGAATATTGAAAGGTATTGCTGACGAAAAAATAAATTATATCAGTACAGGACAAATAATACAGTTATAAGACATAGCGATTTATTTTTTAACTCAATTAATATTATACATCATGGATTTTTTAGAATTAACAAAAAAGCGTTATTCCGTAAGAAGCTATACTTCCCAAGAAGTAGAGAAAGAAAAGTTGGATTATATTCTTGAATGCGCCCGGTATGCACCGTCTGCCGTAAACAAACAGCCGTGGCAATTTATAGTGATACAAAGTGAATTGCAGAAAAAAAAGCTGCAAAAGGTTTACCCAGCCAAATGGTTTGTGGAAGCCCCCTTATATATCATTGTATGTGCTAATGATTCGGTTGCATGGACACGTCAGTATGATAATAAAAATCATGCAGATATTGATGCTGCTATCACTACGGAACATATCTGTTTGGCAGCAGCGGAACAAGGGTTAGGAACTTGTTGGGTTTGCAATTTCGATATAGATGAATGCAAACATAGCTTGGGATTATCTGCTAATATTCATCCGGTTGCAATAATTCCTATAGGTTATCCAGTGGATTCCAAGCACAATCCAACAGCCCGCAAAAGCATTGATGAGATAGTAACCATATTATAATGTCATCATGCCATAGAAAGAGAGAAACAGGGAAATTACCTCCCCCGTTTCTCTCTGCTTTTATAATGACCTTATGCCGTTTCTATACTGCTTTAATTCTATTTCACTGCTTTGACGGATTGCAGCATCCAGTTCATTCAATATTCGGACTTTATCATCGGGAATCATACCTACAAAAGGTATTGTATTTGAAACTGTATTTCCCAATAAAGTTGTCTTTACGCTAAGGGTAGAAATAAAGGTTCTCAACTCCAACAGACGTTCCTGCTCCGATGCCTCAATAAATTTACCCTCTTGTATTTCCTGATAAAGTTCCGATTCGGGAAATACGGTCAAAGAAACAAAGTTTATAGTAAAAGGATGTAGCTGATTAAATATTTCAGCCGTATGGATTGCATTCTGCTGTCCTTTCCCCTTTCCCGCAAGCCCTGTCAGATAAACCAAATTATAACGAATATTGGCTTCTTCCAGCTTTCTGCACTGCTCCAATATATCTGCTGCCGTATTACCCTTATTCATTCTTGACAAGGTTTCATCATCTCCCGATTCCGTGCCAATACTAATACTGTCAAACTTTAAATGACGCAAGTTCTTCAGTTCTTCTACACTCTTGGATTTAATGTCTGCTATGCGGGAAAATGTTCCTATTGTTTCGCAATAAGGGAGATACTTCCGAATCAATAATCCTAAATCCAACAATCTGTTATAGCTCAAAGCAAAAGGATTGGCACCAGTCAGAAAGACACGTCTTGCCTTAGGCTGGTATTCCTGAATTATTTTCAAGTCTGATTCAACTTCCGAAACAGGAGATAATCTAAACTTAGTTCCATGATACAGGCTACAAAATTTGCATTTATGATATGTACATCCTGCTGTTACCTGTAACAGTTGCGAACTTGCTTCATAGGGCGGTCGCCAAATTTGACCGTCAAAGTGCATTTTCTCTATTTCCATACTCTTAATTTTTGTAAGTTTCAGTCTTTGCTAAATATTTAGAAAGACCGAAAACTTTGTATATTCAATATATTTAGTTACTTTTGTGCGAACAAAGTTACTAAGATACTTAGTATAAAAAAAGAACTTACCATTAAGTAAGAGAGTAACGTAGAGGTAACTATTATTGATTGATAATGAATTAAATAAGAAAAAAAGATGGATGATACTCATTATAGAGAAGCTATTTGTCCTGCCTGTGGAATAATTGACCGTTTCGGTGATAAATGGTCGTTACGCATATTGTTTCTTCTGCATCAGAAGGGAACCTTGCGCTTCAATGAGCTATTAAGAAACACTCCGAATGTGTCACAAAAGATGCTGGCTACAGCATTAAAGAAATTAGAAGCCGATAAGTTAGTGAATCGTAAACTGTACCCAGAAATACCACCAAAAGTGGAATACAGTCTTACATCGCTTGGAAAAAGTTTAATGTCGCCCTTAGATGGTATTATTCAATGGGCTTTGGAACATTCCGATGAAATTTTAGAACACCGTCAAAAAACGGAAAAACAGAAGAAAGTATAGAACTTCAATGTTCTATACTCTCCCTTTTTATCATCTTGCATTCACATATTTATATGAGGATAACAAAATATTGTTATCTATAATTTTAGAACTCTCCAAATACCAATTTGAGCCAAAAGTTTCACCTATGAAACTGATACCTTTACCAAGCATAACAGGAATAGTGTAAAGGGTCAGACTATCCAGCAGTCCCGCTTGAATAAGTGTAGTCAAAAGTTTACCACCACCAACTAACAGCATATCATTATCACTTTTCATTTCATGTACTTTCCGAAGTGGAGTATCTATAAGAAATTCCACTCCACAATCCGGCGTAACATTTGCATCATGGTGGGAAACTACAAAAGTACGTTTACTTTTATATAACCATCCACCCCAATGCTCAAATAAATAGGTATAAGTATTAGCTCCCATCAGCAAGCAAGTAGCCGCTTCGTATTCTTTTCCAATAAGCGATTTTACATTTGAAGTAATCCAGTCCAGTTCATTGTCCGATGTTGCGATAAAACCATCGAGAGACACAGCGATATGCGCTTTAATTTGTTTCATATTGTTAGGCATTAAACAGTTTATTTTTTTACGGGTTACCCGTTTATAATCTTTATTCAAACTGTCCGCTAGTATCTCAAAAAAGAAGCGTGAACTCACACTGCTCCACTACGAGGTACTGGCATACCTAAATGACGAAACAGGCAAGCCCACGCTATGTTAAAACATAGCATAGACATTGCGCTGAAAATCCCGTCATTTTGAAAAGTGCCAGTTTTCGTAGTGAGATATTCGGCGAACGAATATGATATATATAAAGGCAACATCACAGGTTACTGTTCAATCGCCATTATCTTCTATGTAACTTTTGCAAAGTTAGCCAAATCCCTGAAAACTCCTATATACAAAACAAGAAATCCTGCCTTATCTTACGACAAAACAGGATTGAAAACCATTAGAAAAGAAAAAATTAATCGGTTTTCTCCCGAATTAACTTGTGTACGTCCGTTGCACGGTAATAACACCTGCCATCCAGCATAAGGAAAGGGAGTATTCCCTTTTTCCGGTAACGGGTCAGTGTTCGGGGGGCTACTTTTAGCATCAGGCACAAGTCCTGATTATCCAGCAGTTCTTCACCATCCAAACAGTTACGACCTTTTATAACTTTATCTATCTTCTTGTCCTGCATATCGAACCTGTCCATGATACGTTCCATCCATGCGATAAAATCATCTTTATCTATATACATAAGGCTGTCTGATTAAATTAAACCAATCATAAAATAACTTTGGTTGGACGGGTCTTTGATGATAATGTCCCGTTCCCGCATAAAGCGGATATAGCTTTTGGCGGTGCGTTCTTTCACGTCCAAAATCTGTTGTATCTGCTCGCACAGGTCTATATAGGTTATATGTTCCTGTCTGCCGAACACGTCACGTGCAACCCCGACCAGTTCCTTTTCCTTGCGCTTCTCTTTTTCCTCTCGTGGCTTTTCTCCTTTGTAAAGGTGCATTCCGGCTGTTTTGTCCCATGCGAACAGCATCAGGGGAACGTCCAGCGGGCTGCCATCCCTGACTTTCAGGGCTTTTACCACTGATTGTGTGGGTTCTTCGTCCTTTTCGATGGAAAGAATTGTTGCCGCCTTACGTTGTAGTTCCGAGCCTAAATGCCCCCGTAACTTCAATCCATTGGGTACAAAATGCAGCACGCAGAGAATACAGGTATTATAAATTCCTGCCAGTCGGTATAGTTCATCTATCACTGCCACACTTTCCACTTCATCATTGGCACTTTTTACAAGGTCGGCGATACCGTCTATCACCACCAACTGGATGCCGCCATACTGGTAATAGAACTTATCCATACTTTGAACAATGGCGTGCAACCGTTCTTTTCGGGACATACCCGTCAGACAAAATGCTTTCAGTTCTTCCGGTTTGTTCGTTTGCTTGGCACGTGTCAGCAGGTTACTTACATTCTTGAACAGTTGTACTTCGGACTGTTCCGTATCATAGAGTAATACCGCTTTGTGTTTACTGTTGGCGGTTATCTGTATGCCGAGCGTATCTACTTCCTTATCCGGTTGGCAGATACAGCCCGCTAACATGGCAGCTATATAATTACTCTTTCCTGTTCCCTCGCCGCCTGTAATACCGAACAGGTTTCCTTGTGTCCCCAATGGGACATCTCCGGCAGAAATTATCACCTGTGCTTTTGCCGGAGGATTATTGAAGTCTATTTCGCACGATTTAAGCATAATCAATGTATCACTATATAGGTTATCTAAAAATTCGATAAACAATTTCAGGAAATCTTCACGGGTATTTCCTGCCTTGAAATAGTCCGATATGTCCTTTTCCTCTTTCGTTCCGGGAAGTGGTAAGAGCAGACGTTTTACCCCCAATTCTTCCAACTGTTTTTCCTGTTTGCGTGCGCTTTCCTTACCCGTCTTGTCGGTATCATATAATAGGATGATATGCTTAAAACGGAATGTCAGCTTATAAATCAGGGTAGGCGGGATAGTCACCGTTTCACTGTTGAAGCAGATTGCATGAAAACCGTGTGCCGCCAATGACATGACATCTTTTTCGCCACCCGTGATAAACAGTGTATCACCCTTTGCGGGCAGTTGTTCCAATCCGAAACAATAGTTTTCCCCGAAGTTACCACCATACAGGAAGCGGTTTTTTGAGAACGGACGGTACAGTTTTATGTACCGTTTATTTTTATACCCGTACATCGGTTCTGTTACGGATGAAGTATAAGTGAACGGTGTTCCATCCGCTGTTACGCTCTGAAAGTCCCGTAAGGAACACACCTTATAAAATTCCAATACTTCCGGTGTGATACCATACTGCTGCCAGTACATCAATTCGGCAAGCGGGAATTTCTGTTCCCTGAACTGGTAGAGTTTGCTTTCCTTTTCAGGTGTTTCTTCCGGCATATCATTTATTATATGGGAAGAAGTACGGGTAACTGGTATCGGATTACCTGTTGCCAGTCCCAATCCCAAATCCCGGTCTATCGTTTCCAGTATCTCCACGAAATCCATTGAATTATTGCAGTCCAGCCCTTTAAGTTGCCCCACGAAAAAGAAACAATCACCGCTATAACTGTCGTTGCCGAAATCTTTCATCTTATAGATACCGCTTCGGCGGTCGAAATAGATGTTACAGGACGCTTTGTTATCCTCATAAAGCGGGTTCAAGAAATTGCGACCTATCCGCCAATTACCGGATATGTAATGCTTGAACACGGATAACCCATTATTTGTCCTTTCTAATATTTCTTCTTTCCTTAACATATAGCTGGTGGTTGGTTATCAGGTCGTTAATACTGTCCTTATCTCGTTTAATCAGGCGTTCTTCCAATAATCGTTTTATTTCTCCAATCTTGTAGAAATAATGTCCCTTGATATTGGAATAAGTGACTGTCCCGGCTGCCCGCAAGCGTTGTAATGTCCGGTCACTGATTTTTAGAAATGTGCAGACCTCGTAACTATCCACCCAAATTTCATCCTCATTGATACTTTCCGCTTCTGTGTGATTAAATATATAATCGGCAATAGCGGTAATCTTGTTGTCTAATTCCTTATAGGCTTTTGACTCAAATGTTATTATCTCCATTTCGCTAACTAATTGATTTGCTGCAAAGATGGCGGGTTTCAAAAGATAAAAATTACAAGGTATAACCAAGTTGGTAAATATTTATTTTTCTCTTTTTCAGTAGCAAAAACAGGGTGTTATTACCCGAAAATGCTGCATTTCATATCTAAATCGTATAAAAACAAAAACTACCAAGTTGGTAATTACTTGGTAGTTTTTATGTGGACTAAATATCTTTATTACAGTTCGTCCGATTCCATTCGCTTTAACAGTTGTTCGATTACTGATGTAAAAAAGGCAGTTCGATTTTTCTTTCTGCTTTCGAGAGTTAGATATGTTCGATAATAATCTCCTAAATCTATGTCAAAAGCTGCTTCAATGAAAGCCATGATTTCTTTTATTGTCACATTTCCATTATTGAGTGTTGCAATAGCAACAAGTCCATATCCAAACTCTACTGCATCTGATTTAGAGCCAGTCCATTTCAGATTAAAGTCAGAAAGTGCCGCTCGTATTTTAGATATTTGCATTTTCCTGTCTAACAATTGTAATTGTCTATTGAGATATATTCGTAGCATTTCATTCGACAAAATTTTAGCTACTTTATAATCATATCCGGTAGAAAAGGCAGGGTCTTTATCTAAAAATGCGCTATCAACACACAATCTGAAATTCGCTTTATATCGAACAAAGTAATAAGAATCTAAGTGAGTTGCTTTCGAACGATAATATTGGTAGAAATCAAGATTTTGGTCAAAGAAATATTTCAAATTATCCAATTGGCAATGAAGATACTCTCGTTGTACATCATCACTGCCAATCGGACGCTTCATCTCAATTCTTGTTATTTTGTAAAAGTGAAGTTACGAAAAGAGTGTAATTTATTGGAAATGAGCGTAGGTTAATTGCTCTT
>ERZ1673698.735-NODE-735-length-44048-cov-21.754461_pt1 | contig 44048 bp, 41 predicted proteins | sample MGYA00580228_ERZ1673698 | MGnify/ENA primary metagenome ERZ1673698 (study PRJEB41218, sample SAMN15661768) | gut metagenome | host: Homo sapiens | place: Canada: London | collected 2015-08-20/2019-03-30 | study: EMG produced TPA metagenomics assembly of... | reverse complement strand
TAGAATGGGGCTATATCGAATGGTATCTGATACGAAATACCAGTTAATAAAGCCCCGTCCCAAATTGACTACCCTTAAACCATGGGGAGAGGTCTGCAATTTATGCAGTTGATTGGCTGTTGAGGGTGGCAACATCGCCGCGATGCGGTAACCTCATTGATTGGTTTCGCGACGGCAACATAACGGTAATGTCGCGGAAACACGGCGAGTCTAAGCTATGACTCGTTCGTTAGTAATCAACACCGCTTCTCACGCGGTGCCGATACGAAGGGAGTTCCGTATGGCCGAACTTACTGACCGCTTCGGGACCATGGTGTTCTCTGAGGAAGTCATGAAGGACTACCTCCCCAAGGACATTTGGAAGCGCCTTGCTGCAACCCTCGAGGGCGGTGAGCCGCTCGACCTGGATGTGGCCAACGCCGTTGCCCATGCCATGAAGGTCTGGGCCATCTCCAAGGGCGCGACGCACTACGCGCATTGGTTCCAGCCGCTTTCGGGCATTACTTCCGAGAAGCACGACAGCTTCCTGGAGCCCAACCACGACGGCACCGCCATTACCAAGTTTACGGGCAAGAACCTCATCCAGGGCGAGCCCGATGCCTCCAGCTTCCCCAACGGCGGCCTGCGCGCCACCTTCGAGGCCCGTGGCTACACCGCTTGGGATCCCACTAGCCCCGCCTTTATCAAGGACGACGTCCTGTGCATCCCCACGGCTTTCTGCTCCTACACGGGCGAGGCCCTGGACAAGAAGACCCCGCTGCTGCGTTCCATGACCGCGCTCTCGCGTGAGTCCAAGCGCGTTTTGGCGCTGTTCGGTAAGACCCCCAAGAAGGTCGTTCCTTCCGTGGGCGACGAGCAGGAGTACTTCCTGATCAAGAAGGACGCCTACCGCAAGCGCAAGGACCTGGTCATTACCGGCCGCACCCTCTTTGGCGCCGCTCCCTGCAAGGGCCAGGAGCTCGAGGAGCACTACTTTGGCGCTATCCGCCCCACCGTCTCGGCCTATATGAAGGACCTGGACGATGAACTGTGGGCGCTTGGCATTCCCGCCAAGACCAAGCACAACGAGGTTGCTCCCTGCCAGCATGAGCTCGCACCGGTCTATGGCGAGGTCAACGAGGCCATCGACCAGAATCTGGTCATGATGGAGAAGATGAAGCTCATCGCCTCCCGCCACGACTTGGTCTGCCTGCTGCACGAGAAGCCCTTTGAGGGCATCAACGGTTCGGGCAAGCACAACAACTGGTCGCTTGGCACCGAGTCCGAGAATCTGCTCGATCCGGGCGACACCCCGCTCGACAACCTGCAGTTCATCGTCTTCCTCACCGCGGTGATCGAGGCCGTCGATAACTATCAGGAGCTCCTGCGTGCCTCCGTTGCCTCGGCCGGCAACGACCATCGTCTGGGCGCCAACGAGGCTCCTCCGGCGATTATGTCCATCTTCCTGGGCGACCAGCTTACCGAGGTCGTCGAGAAGATCATCGATGGCAAGGCTTCCGTCCATGCCACGCGCGGCGTGCTCGACCTGGGCGCCGATACCCTGCCCAAGCTGATGCAGGACAACACCGACCGCAACCGCACCTCCCCGTTTGCCTTTACCGGCAATAAGTTTGAGTTCCGTGCCTGCGGCTCCGAGCAGAACGTCTCCGACTCCAACCTGGTGCTCGATGCCGCCGTGGCCAAGTCGCTCAAGTCCTTCGCCGACGCGCTTGAGGGTACGCCCGAGGATGAGTTCCAGGACGCCGCGCTCGAGTACTGCAAGAAGGTCCTGACCGACCACCAGCGTATCCTCTTCTCCGGCGATGGCTACTCCGACGAGTGGCCCGTCGAGGCCGAGAAGCGCGGCCTTGCCAACAACAAGACCACGGCCGACGCCCTGCCCGCCTTTGTTTCCGATAAGGCCATCGCGCTCTTTGAGGAGACGGGTGTCCTGACCAAGGCCGAGGCCCAGTGCCGCTACGACTGCAAGCTCGAGAAGTACAACAAGCTCATGAACATCGAGGCTACCACGATGGTTCGCGAGGCGCGTCGTACCTATCGCCCGGTCATTACCGCCTATGCCACCAAGGTCGCTAAGGGCCTTGAGACTATTCGTGCCGCCGGTGCTGAGGCCGCCATGCAGTGCGAGCAGAACACGCTCAACAAGCTCTGCAACGGCATCACCACCATCAACGACTCCATCAAGGCGCTTGACGCCGTGCATCAGAAGGCTGAGGCCCTCGATGGCCAGGAGCAGGCCAACGTGTACGCGCACGAGGTCGTTCCCGCTATGGATGCGCTGCGTGCCGCCGTGGACGCCATGGAGGAGATCGTGGCAGCCGACTACTGGCCGGTCCCGACCTACGACGACATCCTGTTCTACGTGTAGGGCGTAACTGACATATCGTCACGGTATTGAGCCGGGGTCCGCATCATGCGGGCCCCGGTTTTTGTTTGCGAAGGACGCTTTGAAGCCCGTTTTGCTACCGAATTGGTAACGGGCTTCTCAGATTCTGTGGTGCCCCCAGCGGGATGTCCGCGTGCGGCTGGCGCCGCCCGCTTCCGCTGCGTCGCTCCGCTCCTTGCGTGCTGCGCTGGAAAACGCTTGCGCGTTTCCTCAGCTCCGCACCCTGTCGGGTTCGAATCCCGGCATATCGGTAGCAAAAAGCCCGCTACCGCGAGGGTAACGGGCTCTTCAATTCAAATGGTGCCCCCAGCGGGATTCGAACCCGCGATATCCACCTTGAAAGGGTGGCGTCCTTGGCCGCTAGACGATGGGGACAGCGGGAAAGAGTATAGCAGACTTTTTTAGCCGTTCACATATCGTTGGCAAACTGAAAAACCACCACATAGGAGCTGGCTCTCTATCCCGATCATCAAACATCTCAACCTGTAACATCTGGGCTGATAAATCGGCTCTATGTGTTACAGATCGAGACAAAAGGCAGGCGTCGGGACGAACATCTCATTCTGTAACAGTAAGACGACTTTTAACGGTCTAGATGTTACAGATTGAGACAAACCGCCGGGACGGGTCAAAACCACCACAAAGGTGCCTGTCCCTTTGTGGTGGTGAGGTGCTAGGGGAGCAGCTTCATGGCTGCGTCGTGGGCGGCGTGCTCGTAGGTGTCGTCGAGGGGCTTGAGCGGCAGCAGGGCTGTGGCCTGCGCATCGCCGCGGTGCTCGAGGGCGTGGGCGATGAGCCAGTCGGCGAGTTCAGGGTTCTTGGGTAGCGCTGGTCCGTGCAGGTACGTGCCGATGACGCCCTTGTAGATGATGCCCTCAAAGCCATCGTCGCCGTTGTTGCCGGTGCCCGTGACGACGGACGTTCCGAGCGGCGTGGCATCTGCGTCGAGCAGAGTGCGGCCGCCGTGGTTCTCGAATCCCACAAAGGGCTCGGGCGCCAGGTCGGTCTTGACGGCGACGTTGCCGATCAGGCGGTCAGAACCGCGCACGGTTTCGGCGGAAATGACACCCAGACCTTCGATGCGATTCTCGCCCATGTAGTATGAACGACCGAGCAGCTGGTAGCTACCGCAGATGGCAAGCAATGAGCCACCATCTTCAACATAGGACGCGACCTTGTCTTTTTGAGCGAGCAGCTCGTGCGCCACGGCCAGCTGGTCGCGATCGGAGCCGCCGCCCATCATGACGATGTCGGCGTCGGTGAGATCGAGCGACTCGCCCATGCGGACCTCGTCCACGCGAACGGGGATGCCGCGCCAGGCGCAGCGGCGCTCGAGGGCGATGACATTGCCGCCGTCGCCGTAGAGGTTGAGGGCATCGGGGTACAGATAGACGATGCGCAGGGGGCGCGAAAGCTCGGTCGGCGCGACGCCGACGGGGACGGCACTGCCATCGGCGCACGTTGCAGCGTGGGCGGCAACCGTAGCCGCATCGGCGCCCTTAAGCTCGTCGAGCTCCTTGACCAGTGGTGGGAAGGCCGTGTAGTTGGCGACGGCGTAGAAAGTATCGCCAGCCTCCTCGTCTGCCACGGCGCCGATCGCCTGCTCGATATTCGAGATGATGGCGGCGTCGATGCCGGCGTACTTTAGGCGTACCTGCATATCGTGCGCGCGCGTACCTCCGACAAAGGCGACAAGCCCTGGGGTATCGGCGATGCGCTCGAAGTCGACGTCGTAGATCCACGAGACATCGTGACCGTCGGCGTCGTTGTCGTTCAGGAAGAAGGCACAGAGCCTGCCGCCTGCCGTTTTAATGGACTGGATCTGGCGATCGAAGCCCACGGGATTTTTGGCCAGGTTAGCCTCGACGGTACGGCCGGCGATCTCCCAGCGGCCCATGCGTCCGCCGGCGGGGACATAGGCATCGAGCGTGGGCTGCAGATGCGCCGCGTCTACGCCCAGCTCGCGCGCCGCAAAGAAGGCGGCGGCAACGTTGTAGACCATGTACAGGCCGTTGTAGCGCGTGGCGATGTGCGTTGTGGGTGCGTCGGTATCGGGTCCAAAGTTCAGGTCAAAGCCGTAGCCGTTGCAGGTGAGCTCAACGTCCGTCACGCGACGGAGCAGCGCGGGACGACTCCAGCCGCACGAAGGACAATGATAGGCTCCGAGCTGGCCGTACTGCACATAGTCGTACTCCAGCGGCGCGTTGCACTGCGAGCAAAAACGCGAGTCACTAATGCGATCGGACTCGGTGCCCGTGGCGCCGTCGATGCCAAAGGCGATGCTCATGTTGGGAACGCGCGCGGCGATCGAGGCGCACAGCGGATCATCGGCGTTATAGATGAGCGTCGTTGCCGGCGAAAGCTCCAGCGCGTGGGCGATGACGTCTTGGGTGTGGTCGATCTCGCCGTAGCGATCCAGCTGGTCGCGGAACAGGTTGAGCAGCACAAAGTAGGTCGGCTTGAGCTTGGGCAGGACGCGCACCGTGTAGAGCTCGTCGCACTCAAAAACGCCCACGCGCTTGCCGCTGCTGGTGTGCTTAAGGCCGCCGCGGGCCTCGAGCAGCGCGCCCACCACGCCCGGCTCCATATTGTTGCCGGCGCGGTTGCATACCACGGTGGCGCCGCTGGCGGCAACGGCGTCGGCGATGAGGTTGGAGGTGGTGGTCTTACCGTTGGTGCCGGTGATCACCACGCTGCGGTCGACAAGGCCCGCGAGGTCGCTCAGCAGCTCGGGGTTGATCTTCATGGCGATGCGGCCGGGGAGTACGCCGCCCTGGCGCTTAAGGACGGAGCGCAGCCCCCAGCGGGCGATATCGCTCGAGGTGCAGGCGAGAGATGAGCGGAAGTTCATGAAGCCGTTCCTAACGTGAATGACATGGTCGTGGCGTTTGCGCCGTTAAAAGCCGTAACGGCGCGCAAATTCCTGGGCAAGCTGCGATACGTCTTCACAAGCGTTGGCCCAGGGGGCAAAGTCGGGAGTATCCGAGATAATGCCGTCGGCCTCCCAAACGGCCTGGTGCGAAAGATCCCACGGGTCGTGCGGCTCGGGTCGGCAGGGAAGATACGGCGTCTGGTACATGGGGTTCAGCAAGAAGAACGCGCCGCCCTCGCAACGGTTAGCGAACTCACGCAGCGCGCGCGTCGCCGGGCGCATCTTGTTTGTTTTGAACAGCAGAATCGTGCGGGCGAGCAGGTACCAAGGAGAGTTTTCGAGTGCGTCTGCCCCCATCTGTTCTTCGAGCTGATGTGCCAGGGCAAAAAAACCGTCCTGGTCTTCCAAGCGGGCGAGGGCAAGCAACACGGTGCCGGCGGCCCGGGTGGGATAGCCTTCTGCCTTAAGGACGCGACGGGCATAGTTGGCGGCGGCGCGGTAACGAGCACTCGCCATGCACAGCTGCGAGATGGCCTCGAGCGTGTGAAGCCAGCCAATAAGCGCCGGCTCGCTCACGGTAAGGTCTGCTGCGGTGACACCGTCGGCCAAAACATTATTAGCCCAGTAGTGCGGGGCCTCCATATCAAACCCGGGCACGCTCTGTTGCAGGTAGTCGGCCGTACTCGTCTCGAGCTTCATCAAGTCGCCCAGGCAGGCATCGACGGGCGTGTCCGCCAGGATGATGGCGAGCAACTGGGCGTCGAGGACATGCGCATCGACGCGGACGATCTTGAGCAGCTCATCGCGCATATCGTCGAACAGACGGTTGCGCGTCTGCTCAAACTCCTCGTCGCTGCCCATGTCTTCGATGCGACGAAGCTCGTCAAGCAAGTGACGATGAACGCCGGCATAGGACAGCAGCGCTTGGGCATGCTCGGTCTGCGCATACTTGTGAGGGTTTGCGCTGATGTCGTTATGGACAAGCTCGCGTGCTGCATCGGTGAGTTCGGGGTGCGACGCCAGATAGGTGCGTTCCAGATAGGCGGGGATGTAGACGCTCGGATCCATTAGAGGTCTCCTCCCTTAAACGGCAAACCCTGCTCGGCCGCCTGCAGGATGCGCTCATCGATTTGGGAACGCACGATATCGTTGGTGGCGACCCAGGCGGCAAAGCTGGCGTTGTCGGGGGCGCCCAGGCCCTCCTGCAGTACCGGCGTCGCCTCGGACAGCGCAAGGACAAGCTCGTCGGTGGAGCCCGCACCCACGTTGACGCGGGCATAGACGCCATCGGGAAACTCGGTTTGGAAGTAGAGTGCCTCGGCTGCGTGCGGACACGAGCGCGCAAGGATGCGCAAGTAGTGCTCGGCGCCCTCGTAGTCCAGCTCGCGCCAGGCTGCGCTCATCAGTGCGATGAGCGTCCACGGGTCCAAGTCGCGCTCCGCATCTTTGGGGCGGCGGCGCAGCGGCGTGTTGGCAAGATAGGGCACGGAGTGAGCGGAGCGAAAGCGCTTGAGCTCCTCGGCGGGGTATTCGAGCTTCGCCATGGCGAGCATCGCGGTGTGGCGGACGCCGGCGGGATCGTTGGGGGCAAAGTCCAAGCTGCGATTCGCGGCTTCGAGCGACATGCGGTAGCGTCCGCTAATGAGCGCGCGCGATGCCAAGGCGGCAAGCCAGCGCAGATAGGGACGGCGCGTAAGGTCGCCTGCGGCCTCGCGCTCGTAGGGGTCCTGGGCCGAGGCGATTTTGAGCGCTAGGTCGTGCTCGACCTCATCGCACTTGGACACCAGGTACTGTACGTATTCCTCGTTGGATTCGGCGGTGAGTGCCGTCAGCATGCGCTGAGCGTCCCAGTTGGCCGGATCGAGTGCGGCCGCCTCGCGGAGCATGTTCTCGGCAGCTGTCTCTTCTTGCTCTGCCTGGGTATCGTCAGGGATAAAGGGAATGCGGTAGTCGACAGCCTCGACCACCTTGGCAATCAGATGCCCGGCGCGGTCGCGGTCGTGCACGATGAGCGGTGCGGGGTTGCGGGTGAATTGTTCCATCAGACGCTCTACGGCGGCAGCGTCGGTGAGCGGGATATTGTCGCGGCGCAAGGCCTCAAGAACGAGGCGATGGCAATCCTCTTGAATGGGATCGAATGCCATGGAGCCTCCTTTGCTGCGGTTAGGGTTCAAATATCTCTATATAAGGTTCTAGTTTACCCGCATGTGGCACACCGGGGGTGCCGCACTTGGACTTGCACCTTTGCACCACGAAGACGGATGTCGCACAAATGTCGGCACCTTGGACGACCGAGTGGTATCACGGTGCCGCAAACGGTCGATTTTTGGCGGCGAACGGTGCATATTTTGGAGGGGCACCGTCCTGCCCGGAATATGTAGTCAACCTTGATAAAACGTTTGCCCAGCTTGGGAGTATGGATGCCGCACAAGGGTCTTCAGGGATAGAAAAAACGTTTCATCATTGGCGGCTTTAGGTGAATAACTGACCAACCAGAACGGTAAAATAGTGTTTGTCTGAGCGTTGAGACGTTTAGACATCGCGCATTGTCATCGCCGGCAACGCGCAAACCGGTCCTAACGGAGCCAATTGGGTGCTCCGTTATATACGCAAGTCTAAGAGGGGCTTGTTTAGGAGGCACAGTATGGGACGTTTTACCAATCCTCGCGATCTGTACTTTGGTGAGGGCGCTCGCCACGAGGTGAAGAACCTCAAGGGCAAGAAGGCCATCATCGTTTCTGGCGGCAGCTCTATGCGCCGCGGCGGGTTCCTGCAGGACGTCGAGAACGACCTTAAGGAAGGCGGCTTCGAGGTCAAGCTGTTCGAGGGCGTCGAGTCCGACCCGTCCATCGAGACGGTCATGAAGGGCGCCGAGGCCATGCGCGAGTTCGAGCCCGACTGGATTATCGCCATCGGTGGCGGCTCGCCCATCGATGCCGCTAAGGCCATGTGGGTCTTCTACGAGTATCCCGAGGAGTCCTTCGACAACATCATCCAGCCGTTCAGCTTCCCCGAGCTGCGTCAGAAGGCTCATTTCTGCGCCATCTCCTCTACCTCCGGCACCGCTACCGAGGTCACCGCGTTCTCCGTCATTACCGACTACGCCAAGGGCATCAAGTACCCGCTGGCCGACTTCAACATCACCCCTGATGTCGCCATCGTCGACCCCGAGCTCACCTACACCATGCCCGCCAAGCTGTGCGCTCACACCGGCATGGATGCTCTGACCCACTGCATGGAGGCCTACGTTTCCACCTGCGCCTCTATGTTCACCGACGCCAACGCTCTGCACGGCATCCGCGAGATCGTCGAGTGGCTGCCCAAGTCCTATGCTGGCGACCATGAGGCCCGTCAGCACATGCACGAGGCTCAGTGCATCGCCGGTATCGCCTTCTCCTCGGGCCTGCTCGGCATCGTTCACTCCATGGCTCACAAGACCGGTGCAGCCTTTGAGAACGGTCACATCATCCACGGTGCCGCTAACGCCATGTACCTGGGCAAGGTCATCCAGTGGAACTCCAAGGACCCGCGTGCTGCCGAGCGTTACGCTTACGTGGCCAAGGAGATCCTGCACCTTCCCGGCGAGACCAACGAGGAGCTCATCGCCGCGCTCGTCCAGAAGATTCGCGACCTCAACGACCAGCTCAACATTCCGCAGTCCATCAAGGATTACGCGAATGGCGGCGTGAAGGTCGACGCCGAGAACCCGCAGATGGTTTCCGAGGAGGAGTTCCTCGCCAAGCTGCCCGAGATCGCCGCGAACGCCGAGCAGGACGCCTGCACGCCGGAGAACCCGCGTGAGACCAAGGCTGCCGACTTCGAGAAGATCCTCAAGGCCTGCTACTACGACACCGACATCGATTTCTAATCGACTCTTGTTATCGTAATGAGGGGCTCCGCACGTATCCGTACGGAGCCCCTTTCTTTTTTAGAGAATGGGATAGTTATGGCTGCAATTTTCAATAGCCCCAGCAAGTACATCCAGGGTCCGGACGAGCTCGCCAAGCTCGGCTCTTACGTTGAGCCGCTCGGCGCTAAGGCCCTCGTCATCGTGACGCCTTCGGGCAAGAAGCGCGTCGGTGCCAAGATCGAGGGCGGCTTTGCCGAGGCCAAGGCCGAGCTGCTGTTTGAGGACTTTAACGGCGAGTGCTCCAAGGGCGAGGTCGATCGCCTGGTTGCGCTCGCTCGCGACAACGGTTGCGACATCATCGTCGGCGTCGGTGGCGGCAAGATCCTCGACACCGCGAAGGCCGTCGCCTATTACCTGGAGTCCCCGGTTATCATTTGCCCCACCATTGCCTCGACCGATGCACCGTGCTCGGCACTTTCGGTGCTTTACACCGATGACGGCCAGTTCGATAAGTACCTCTTCCTTAAGGCAAACCCCAATATCGTCCTGATGGATACGACGGTTATCGCGGCGAGCCCGGTGCGCCTGACGGTTTCCGGTATGGGCGATGCGCTCGCAACCTACTTCGAGGCCCAGGCGACGCACGATGCCGACGGCGGCACCTGCGCTGGCGGCAAGGGCGGCATGGCTGGTCTGGCGCTCGCCAAGCTCTGCTACGAGACGCTTATGGCCGATGGCGTCAAGGCCAAGGTTGCGCTGGAGAAGGGTGCGCTCACGCCTGCCGTCGAGCATATCATCGAGGCCAATACGCTGCTTTCGGGCATTGGCTTTGAGAGCTCGGGTCTCGCTGCGGCCCATGCCATCCATAATGGCTTGACGATGCTGCCCGAGTGCCACAGCATGTATCACGGCGAGAAGGTCGCCTTCGGCACCATCGTCCAGCTGGTACTCGAGGATGCCCCGACTGAGAAACTCGAGGAAGTCTTGGGCTTCTGCATTGAGCTGGGTCTGCCGGTCACGATGAAGGAACTTGGCGTTGCTGAGCTTACGCGCGAGCAAGCCATGATTGTTGCCGAGGCCGCCTGCGCGCCCGATGACACCATGTGCAATATGCCGTTTGAGGTGACGCCCGAGATGGTCGCCAACGCCATCCTGGGTGCCGACGCACTGGGCCACTACTATCTCATGGATGAGTAAATCAAGCTAAGGAAGGGGCAAAGCCAGCAGATGGCTTTGCCCCTTTTTGCTATGGTGCAAAGGGGCAAGGTTACTTTGCACCAATCGTTGTTTGATGAAGGGCGGATTCTCGTATGGCGCTTCCTATGGTTTACGGCGGTCCCGGCCGGTATGTTCAGGGGCCGGGCGAACTGTCGCGTCAAGGCAGGTATTTGTCATGGTTGGGCTGCGCTGCCTATGTCTTGTTTGACCAGGGCACCGAGGATCGGCTGTGCAGGCAGATCGTCGATGGATTTCTGGACGAAGATCTAAGCGAGCCGTTCTTTAAGATTTATGACGGTCCGTGTACGGAAGAGGCCGTTGTCGAAATGGCTAAGGAAGCCCAGGCCGAGTATTGCGACATGGTGGTGGGTATTGGCGGCGGCAAGATGCTCGATATCGCCAAGGCCGTTGCGTTTTATGCCGAGTTGCCGTTGTGCGTATGCCCCACGGCGGCGTCGATGGACGGTCCGTGCAGCGTGATTTCCGATGGCGATCTGCAGGGTGTTGCAAATGCGGTCTTTAGAAACGAGCGCAATATGGCCAACGAGCAGGCCAAGGTGACCAAACAAAAACTCGTGCAGCTCATGTGCGAGGCATAGCTTGGCACTTGATTGACCTTGTGCAATCGAGGCGGCGATAGGCCATGGGCTATTTGCCGCAAAGATGCTCCGCGTGTAATTTGCCCGAGGCGTGGGCCGATAGCGTATCATTATCTCTTGCTTGTTTGCACTGCTCAGGGAGGGGCCGCGCATGGCGCAGGAACACGATCTGTTTGATGACATTATCGAGATCAGCAAGGGTTTCGATTTTCTTAAAAACCCGCTTGGCGGCGTGACCGATGCACTCGATCCGTCGGCGCCGCAGTGGAATCCTGCTGACTACAAGGAGCGTCCGCGCGGCAACACCATTCCGTGCCTGACCTGCAAAAACGAAAAGAGCGGTTGCACCGCGTGCATGGACGTGTGCCCGGTCAACGCTATCGAGGTCGAGGAAGACTCCATCGAGATTCTCGACTCCTGCCGCAAGTGCGGTCTGTGCGCCGCTGCCTGCCCGACCGAGGCGATCATCTCGCCGCGCCTGGCGCCTAAAAACCTGTATGACGATATCGTCTCTGCCGCTACGAGCCACGAGACCGCCTACGTCACCTGCACGCGCGCCCTCAAGCGTATGCCGCGCGAAAACGAGGTCGTCGTTGCCTGCGTGGGCGATATTACGGCCGAGACTTGGTTCTCGGTACTGGCGGACTATCCCAACGTGAGTGTGTACCTGCCGCTGGGCGTGTGCGATAAATGCCGCAACACCGGCGGTGAGGACATTCTGGGCGAGGCGATTGCGAAGGCCGAGGAGTGGTCCGGCACGGGTATGGGCTTGGAGGTCGACCCCAAGAGCCTCAAGTGCCATAAGCTTCGTGAGTACGAACGCAAGGAGTATATGGAAAAGATTGCCCGCACCACGGGCCTGACGGTGACCAAGCTCAATCCGGCGACGGCGGCACTGGCCTCGGTGACGCAAAAGCTCAAAGCCCATCGCCATCAGATTACCCAGCTGGAGCGCACGCTCAACACCATGTGCGGCACCACGACGACCAAGCGTCGCCGTTCGCTCACGCACGGGCGGCAGCTGGTGCTCTCGACGCTGCAGAATCACCCCGAGCTTGCCCAGAATATGCAGGTGAGCACACCGGAATGCGATTTTGACAAGTGCACGTCGTGCGGCGAGTGCGTCAACGTGTGCCCCACGTTTGCCTGCGATTTGGTGGGAAGCGGTCGCTTTGCACTGGAGTCCACGTATTGCCTAGGTTGCGGAGCCTGCGTCAAGGTGTGCCCCGAGCATGCGCTCAAGCTGGTCGAGCACGATGCGTCCAATCTGGTCGTTGTCGACCCCGAGGCCGAGGAAAAGGCCGCTCAGAAGGCCAAGGCCCACGAAGAGGCCCAGAAGGCCAAGGCCGAGGCAAAGGCCAAGCTTGACAAGATGCTCGATCAGGTGGAGAAGCTCGCGGACTAGTCAGCGAGCTCTATCTCTGCTTCATTTGCGCCGCCGCGGTGTCCGGATTCGCCCGGATGCTGCGGTGGCGCTATACTTATACGGTTTGAAGTACCTGTACCAAAAGGAGCTGTCGTGTCCCTTTCCATCGGTATCGTGGGCCTGCCCAACGTGGGCAAGTCGACGCTGTTCACCGCGCTTACCAAAAAGACCGGCCTTGCCGCCAACTACCCGTTTGCCACGATCGACCCCAACGTGGGTATCGTCGATGTGCCCGATAGCCGCTTGGAAAAGCTTGCCGACATCGTTAACCCGGGCCGCATTGTGCCGGCGACGGTCGAGTTCGTCGACATCGCAGGTCTGGTGAAGGGCGCCAACGAGGGCGAGGGCCTGGGCAACCAGTTCTTGGCCAACATTCGCGAGACCGATGCCATCTGCGAGGTCGTGCGCTACTTTAAGGACCCCAACGTCATGCGTGAGGTGGGCCGCACGGGCGAGTTCGTCGATCCCGCCGGCGATGCCGACACCATCATGACCGAGCTCATCCTGGCCGACATGGGCACGCTCGAGAAGCAGCTGCCCAAGCTCGAGAAGGAGGCCAAGCGCGACAAGGAGCTCATGCCCAAGTTCGAGGTCGCCAAGCGCCTGCTTGCCTGGCTCAACGAGGGCAAGCGTGCCGCATCCATGGAGATGACCGACGAGGAGCGTGCTGCCGCCAAGGGCCTGTTCCTGCTCACCATGAAGCCCATCCTGTATGTGGCCAACGTGGACGAGGATATGCTCAACGACGATCTGGCGCCCATCGATGGTGTCAAGCCGCTGCCCATCTGCGCCAAGATCGAGGCCGAGCTTTCCGAGCTCGATCCCGAGGACGCCGCCGACTACCTGGAGAGCTTGGGCCTGGAGCAGCCCGGTCTGGACGTGCTCGCGCAGGCGGCCTATAAGCTGCTCGGCCTGCAGTCGTTCTTTACGGCCGGCGAGATGGAGGTCAAGGCCTGGACGGTTCGTCAGGGCGCGACCGCCCCGCAGGCCGCCGGCGTCATCCACACCGATTTTGAACGCGGCTTTATTAAGGCCGAGGTTATTGGCTACGACGACTACATCGAGCTCGGCGGCGAGCAGGGCGCCAAGGCCGCCGGCAAGCTGCGTATTGAGGGCAAGGACTATGTCATGGCCGATGGCGACGTCGTGCACTTCCGCTTTAACGTGTAAGGACGACGCGCATGTTTAAATATGGCAAAAAAGCTGGCTACATGGGTATTGCGCTGCTCGTACTTGCGGTGATTCCGCTGGTGGTTGCAGCGTGTGTTATCCCCAACATTGGCCCCGAGGTGGCAACGAAGTTTAACGCAGCCGGCGAGGTGACGCGCTGGGGCAAGAGCTACGAGCTGCTGGCACTGCCGGTGCTCAACCTGCTGCTGAGCGTGGCGACGTACTTTACAGCGGGACGTCAGGCAAAGAACAACGAGGACTCCGCTGTGATGGCACGTCTTGCGTGCGAGCGCTACCTGCGCAACGGCTGCATCACGGGCGTGTTCCTCAACGTAATCAACGTCTACTTTATGTATTCGGCGATTACTGGAACGGGCTTTGGCTTTGGTTTCTAGCTTGTCCTTTTAGGCAACGAGCCTGCACGCATATTCAATGGCTGCTGCGAGGCCGCCGCTCGATCGTGGTTTAAAGACCATGTCGGCGGCGGCCTCGTTTTCGTATCCGGCGCCGCGAAGGGCAAGTGCGATATCGGCTTCCAGGAGAAGGGGCAGACCGCGTTGGCTGGTTGCGATCACGGCAGCCTGATTGAGCGAGCAGCTGTGCGCCTGACATTGGATAGCAAGCTCACCTTGCGCCGGGCAAGGGACCAGAACGGCGGCGACGCGACTTGATAGCAATGCAAATGCTGTGCGCTCATCGGGCGAAAGGCATTCTGCTTCAACGATGACGAGCTTGAGCGGTGCGCTGTTTGTGCGAAGCGTGGCTCGGTACATGCGGACCGAAGAACCCGACATAGAAAACTCCTGTGTATTCGGCAAAACGTAAACTATAGTTTACGTTTATGTTCGGCTCCATTTCAAACTCGGCTGCATGGACGAACGTGCGAAACAGATTCTTGGCAGGCGGGTCGAAGAGACACGCAGGGACCTTGGTATCTCCAAGGTTGATTTTTGTGTGGCGACAGGAATCAGCCGACCCTACCTCGACCGAATCGAAGATGGGACGGCAAATTTCACACTCAAGGTTCTATTTAAGATCGCGCCCGCACTCGGCATGACGGTGTCAGAGCTTCTCGAGGGTATTGAATAGAAGATGCCTATTGACCGGTGGTTACACCATCGGGATACGGTCGTGGTTGACTTGGCTGTAGAACAGGCGCTGGATCTCGGCGGCATCGCGTGACTGGCCGAGTGCCCACATGGTCTTGGCCACGAGCGTCTCGGTGGTCATGTCGTCGCCGCGCAGAATACCCGGATGATCGGCGTAAGCACGGCCGACCTCATAAACGCCCAGATCGAGGCCCTCTTCGGGGACCTGCGTGGTCATAACGACAGTACGACCCGAATTAACCCAGCGGAAAATCGCCTCCTGGAACGACTCGCCCGACTCACCAAACTCGGGGATACCGCCGATGCCAAAGGTCTCCAGAATCACGGCGTCGTAGCTATCGGCAAGGGCGTCGAGGATGCCCGGGTTTACGCCGGGCGTAAGCTTGAGTACAAATACGCGCGGGTCGATGCTGTCGTAGAAACGCACCGGGTTTTCGCCCTGATGCGTTCCGTGAAGCCCATTGCGCACGATGCGGTCGTTGCGGATATAGGCGATGGGCGGATAGTTGACGCTAACGAACGCGTTAAAGCTCATGGTGCGCTGCTTGCGGGCGCGCGTACCGGCAATGGCGACGCCGCCAAACACAATCGACACATCGTGCGAATGCTCGTCGAGTGCATAGAGCAGGCTCTGGTACAGGTTGAGCTTGGCGTCGGTAAAGGGATTGCCCATGGGCTTTTGCGAGCCGGTGAGCACGATGGGCTTGGGGCTGTCCTGAATCAGGTAGGAAAGCGCTGCTGCGGTGTAGCTCATGGTGTCAGTGCCGTGCAGAATCACGAAGCCGTCGTGGTCGGCATAACCCTCGACAATGACGTCGCGGATACGCATCCAGTCGCTCGGGCGCATATTGGTGCTGTCGATGTTCATGGGTTGCACCACGTCGAGCTCGCAGAGGCCCGAGATCTCGGGGACGCTCTGGGCGAGCTCCTCACCGGTCAGGGCGGGGGAGAGGCCGTTGCCGTCCTCGGTCGATGCGATGGTGCCGCCCGTGGCGATGAGAAGGATGCGCTTCATGCTGGTATTCCTATCGTATTTGCCGCCGCAGAGGCGGAGTCGTTCGGCAGTATTGTGGCACAGGGCGTCCAATGTTCAAACGTATTACATCATCTGTAACGTTTGGTAACACTTCAATTGCCGTCAAATAGGGGCCCAGGTCGTGCGTTTGCCGTGCGCTGATGGCCGTGAGGGGCGAGAAACCCCATATAACGTGTACACTATGGAGGTTATTTTCGTTCATTCACGCGGGTGGGCACCGGCTCCCCGCCAACAAGAGGGGGAACCATGGATCAAAAGGCTTCCGCAAAGGTCCTCGTACTCGACTTTGGTGCGCAGTACGGTCAGCTCATTGCCCGTCGCGTCCGCGACCTCAACGTGTATTCCGAGATCGTCCCCTGCGACATCTCGGCCGACGAGATTCGCGAGATGAACGCCTCTGCGCTCATCCTTTCCGGCGGCCCGGCTTCCGTGTATGCCGAGGACGCTCCGTCCATCGATCCCGCCATCTTTGACCTGGGCCTTCCCGTCCTGGGCTTTTGCTACGGCCATCAGATCACGGCCGTGACGCTCGGCGGCAAGGTCGGCCACTCCGAGGTAGGCGAGTACGGCCGCGCCACCATCACGCGTACGGCCGGCGCCAAGCTCTTTAACTCCACGCCTATGGAGCAGACCGTGTGGATGAGCCACCGCGACGCCGTTTCCGAGGTGCCCGAGGGCTTTACCGTTACCGCCAGCACCGACGTGTGCCCGGTTGCTGCCATGGAGTGCGTTGAGCGCAAGATCTTCACCACGCAGTTCCACCCCGAGGTCAAGCACTCCGAGTACGGTCAGCAGCTGCTGAGCAACTTCCTGTTTGAGATCTGCGGCCTGGAGCCCAACTGGAGTATGGACAACCTGGTCGAGACCATGACGGCTGAGTTCCGCGAGAAGGTCGGCGACGACCGCGTGATTCTGGCCCTGTCCGGTGGCGTCGACTCCTCCGTCGTGGCTGCGCTGGGCGCTCGCGCCGTGGGCAAGCAGATGACCTGCGTGTTCATCAACCATGGCCTGCTGCGCAAGGGCGAGCCCGAGCAGGTGGAGGAGGTCTTCACCAAGCAGTTTGACGTCGACTTTATCCACGTCCACGCCGAGGACCGCTATGCCGAGCTTCTGGCCGGTGTGACCGAGCCCGAGGAGAAGCGCCGCATCATCGGTACGCAGTTCTGGAAAGAGTTCTTCGCGGTTGCTCAGCAGCTTGAGACCGATGGTAAACCCGTGAAGTACCTGGCTCAGGGCACCATCTACCCCGACATCATCGAGTCCGGCGCTCGCAAGACGGGCGGCAAGACGGCCACCATCAAGAGCCATCACAACCTGATCCCGTTCCCCGAAGGCGTGCACTTCGACCTCATTGAGCCGCTCGACCACTTCTTTAAGGACGAGGTCCGCGCGCTTGGTCTGGCGCTCGGACTGCCGAGTTATATCGTGTTCCGCCAGCCTTTCCCGGGCCCGGGTCTGGCCATCCGCATCATCGGCGCGGTCGACAAGGAGAAGCTCGAGATTCTCAAGAACGCCGACGCTATCGTGCGCGAGGAGCTCGACGCCTACAACCAGCGTCTGTTTGAGCAGACCGGCGAGCGCAACTCCGAGCACAGCTGCTGGCAGTACTTTGCGGTCCTGCCCGACATTAAGTCCGTCGGCGTTATGGGCGACGAGCGCACCTACCAGCGCCCGATCATCCTGCGCGCCGTCGAGTCCAGCGATGCCATGACCGCCGACTGGGCCAAGCTGCCCTACGACGTGCTTGCCCGCATCTCCGGCCGCATCGTCGCCGAGGTCCCCGGCGCCAACCGCGTGTGCTACGACATCACGTCCAAGCCGCCCGCGACCATCGAGTGGGAATAAACGATATTCGTTGATTTCAAGCCTCTGACCTGCGAAAACAGGTCGGGGGCTTCTTATTTTGCAACCTCTGTGCAACCTTTGCGGTTTCGCGCCCCGTGAACAGGGGATGTAGCACTGTTCACGTCTGGGCCCATGTCGGCACCGATCAATGCCCGCGCTGCTTCTGCTTGCGCTTCAGCTTCCGCTGCTCGAAGCACGTCGCCCGGGGTTCCTCGCCAGAGGAGAACTGACCGTTCCTTGCGAAACCACGAGACCAGCTATATCCGCTTGCTGCGGGCTTGCTTGAGCCAGTTCCTCTTGAAAGAGCCTATACCTCCGAAGAACTTGTTGTACGTCTCACCGTTCTCCTTGGCCTCGCACTTGACCAAGGCAAGTTCGATGGTGCAGAGGTAATCCGCCACTTGCTCGAGGCGGTAGTCGGTCATCGAGGTCTTGCGGCGTCGGACGACCCCTTTTGAGAGGACCTTGCCCACCGAGCCGTCTCGCCCACGGAACAGAAGGAACGCATCCTCGCGACCTTCAGCGACCTGTGCTGCGAGATGGAGGGCTGCACCATCGTGCAGGGCCCTTTCCAAAGCGAAGTGTCGAGCCGAAGTGTTGAGCGTCGGCCCTGAATGTTCAATGGCCGTTGTTTTCTGCCCCTCAAGTGGTGAACTTCTCCTCGGGGCTGTTGATTCCCCCACGCGCCCCCTTCCGTTCTCTGTGTTCCCCTTATACTCCTTGTACAAGGAGGTAAGAAGTCATGGACAAGACCGCACAGGACAGCTTGGCAAAGAAGCCCGTCGACATGAGGGACAGGATTCTCGAGCATCTCGAGGCCCTCACCTCTGCCGTCTCGCTCGACGACCTTGCCCGTCTGTCCACCTCCGACATCGCCGAGACGCTCATCATCTCCAGGAGTCTGGCGAGCCAGTACCTCAACGACCTTGTTCGCGCCGGCCTTGTGGTTAAGGTGGCGGGCAGGCCTGTCCGTTATTTTCATCGCCGCGCGTTCCAGAAGCGTTTTCAGGTAAAGCTCTCTGCAAGCGAGTACGCCTCGCTCGCCGACCTCATCCAGGCGACGGGAATCGCCGATCACCGTGACTTCGCGCGTGCCGTGGGCTTTGACCTGAGCCTCAGCTCCGTTGTCGAGCAGTGCAAGGCTGCGGTTCAGTACCCTCCGTTTGGCCTGCCCATCCTCTTGAGCGGCGGCGTGGGTGTCGGTAAGTCTTTCCTTTCTCGCCTTGTGTACGAGTACGGCAAGAACCAGGGCTTGCTGTCCCGCGACTCCTCCTATGTGCGCATCGACTGCGCCGGGGTCCCGGATGCCGCCTCGTTCAACGGGCTTCTTGACGAGTCGATCGCGAAATCGCGCGGGGGTGTGGTTTTTGTCAACGGCATCGAGGCACTCTCTCCCTCTGCGATGGAGCACTGCCTTGCGACGGCCCTCGGGCTCGATGCCTCCCAGGATGCGCCGCGCGCTCGCCTCGTTCTTTCGACGACGCTTTCCGCCGATGACCTGAAGGTTTCCTCGGCCTACAGCAAAATGCCCATCTGTGCCCGCGTCCCCTCACTCAAGGAGCGGACCCCCGAGGAGCGCGAGGATCTCATCTTGAGCTTCCTGCGCAGCGAGGGGTGCCGAATCGGTTCTGATGTGAAGATCAGCCGCGGCGCATACCGTTGCCTCGTGAACGCGGACTTTTCCGATAACATCGCCGGCTTGCGCGCCTGCGTGACGAACTGCTGCGCCAAAGCGTTCCTCAATCGCGAGGGCGACTACGTCGTCGTTCGCCCGTATCTTCTTCCCAGCGGGCTCCTCTCCTCCGCGCAGATCGATCAACAGCCCGACGATGGCGTTCTGATCGACGCGTCCCTGGATGCCGCCGAGGGCACAGGGCCGGTCGAGCAGGCGCTCGATGCCCTGTGCTCCCTCGATGAGCGATTCTGCGCCGGGGAGCTCTCTGTCTCCGAGCTCGTCTCGCAAGCTGTCTCCGCTGTGCGCGGCGTTGAGGATCACTTGATCTTCGACCACGGCGTCGCCTCCTCGAGGTCGCGCGCCTTCGAGCGCGTCGTGGGCGCGGTCCTTGCCGACGCAGGCTCTTCTTATGGCATCGAGCTTTCGAGGAAGGTCGCTTTTCTACTGGCCCAGGAGATTTGCCTGCAGTTGTGACCGGGTATCGGCCTGGCTAAGCGAAAGTCTGCCTGTGCGGAGCAAATCTCCCATCTCCTCGGTGCCGTGACCTCCGAATTGCCGTTTGCCTCGAGTGTCTCCGATCAGGTCGCCGCAGACGTGGAAGGGGCGCTGGGAATCTCGCTCGATCACTTCACGAAGACGCTTCTGACGCTGTGCGTCGCATCGGAGTCTCGCGATGCGAAGGCCCTTCGGACGCTCTGCGTCATCTTGTCCCACGGCTACTCAACGGCGACGAGCATCGCCGACGCGGCGAACCGTATGCTCGGCATGCATGTGTACGAGGCTGTCGACATGCCCTACGACCAGCAGCTGAAGGACATCGTCGGTCCGCTCCAGCACCTCGTCGACCGCCATTCCTACTGCACCGGGGTCGTGTTCCTCGTCGACATGGGCTCCTTGGAGGAGGCCTATAAGGCCCTCGAGAACGTTACCGACTCCACTATCGGCGTGGTGAACAACGTCTCTACCGGTCTTGCGCTCGAGATCGGGGTCGGGCTGCTCGGCGGCAAGTCCATCGCCGAGGTTCTTGGCGATGCGACCGCCGCGTGCGTGACGCACTGCAAGGTGATCGAGCGCGTCAACCGTGAGGACGCCATCGTCTTCTGCTCCGAGTCCGGGGTCGACGCCGCGGAGAGGATACGCCAGCTCGTCTCGCAGAGCCTCCCGCGCACCATAGGCGCGCGCCTGCTCACGAGGCCCTTCAAGCAGCTCGTCGCGAACGGGTCGAACGACGCCGTTTTCTCCGAGCACCGCGTCTGCGCCGTCATCGGCACGGGAGACCCCGGGGTCGCCTCCATCCCCTTCGTCGCCCTCGAGGACATCATGTCGACGGCGTCCGCCTCTAAGGTCGATGCCGTGTTCGGCAGGTGGCTTGACGCTTCCGAGCTCTCTTCTTTCCACGAGAAGCTGCTCTCGAACATGACGCTGCAGAACGTCATCCGCTCCATCACCATCCTCGACCCGGAGCGGCTATTCCACGAGATCGAGAGCGCCGTGCACGAGCTTCAGCGCAGGACAGGCGAGAAGATCGGCAGCAACGCCATCATTGGGCTCTACGTCCACCTCTGCTGTCTCGTCGAGCGCCTTGTTACCAGAAACCCCATTGAGACCTACGTTGGCCAGGACCGCTTCGAGGAGGAGCGTGCCGATTTCATCGAGTCCTTCAGGCAGAGCTTCTCGAGTATCTCGACGCGCTATCGCGTAGAGGTTCCCGTAAGCGAGATCGCATATGTCTTCGACTACATAAGCGTGAGCGCCGCCCCGGCGCGAGAAGAGCGCCTCGGCTCCTCGGACCTCCTGCTCGACGAGTGACCTTCCCCGCGCCGCCGCAAGCTGACCGCGCGTCCTCAATAATCCGATAACCCCTTGCCCAGCGCGAATCCGGATAGCGCCGAGGCAGTACCGAACGTAAAACTTCATTTGATAGGAGCAAACATGAGTGTTGTTATGGCACGAATCGACAATCGCCTGCTTCACGGCATCATCGTGACGCAGTGGGCCCCGGTGTCGGGCGCGACCCGAGTCATGGTCATCGACGACAAGGTCGCCGGCGACGAGGTCCTGAAGTCCACTATGAGGATGGCGCGCCCCGCGGGCATGGCCGTCTCGATCATCTCCGAGCAGACCGCGCTCAAGAACTTCGCGGCGGGCAAGTACGACCGCGAGAAGGTCTTTGTCATCGCCAAGGAGCCCGAGACGATCCTTCACCTGGTCGAGTCGGGCATCGAGCTCCCGTCGCTGATCGTCGGCGGCTCGCTCGTCAAGGAGGGCGGCGTCCAGCTCACCCAGCGCGCCTATGCCTCCGCCGAGAACGTCCAGAGCTACAAGGCGCTCATCGCCCGCGGCGTCAAGGTGACGGCACAGTTCGTGCCCGCCGACAAGCCCGTCTCCGTCGCCGACCTCATCTAAGGAGGGATCATGGTCAACTTCACTATCCTGCAGGTCGTCCTTTTGACCCTGCTGGCCTTCATCAAGCACGTGGACTACTACGGCATCCCGATGATCTTCGTCAACTATGCCGTCTTCTGGGGCCTTATCACCGGCGTCGTCATGGGCGACTGGCAGACCGGCCTCGTCATCGGCGGCACCATCCAGCTCATGCAGCTCGGCGTCGCGGGCTTCGGCGGCTCGTCGATTCCCGACTACGGCACGATGGCCATCATCGCCACCGCCTACGGCGTGACCCTGGGCGCGGACACGGGCCTCGCCATCGGCCTGCCGGTCGGCATGCTCGGCATCCAGCTCGACGTCATCGTCAAGATCCTCAACGGCTTCGTCGTCGAGAAGTCCCAGAAGTTCTGCAACGAGGGTAAGTTCAATCAGATGAACGCCATCCTGTGGGTCTGCCCCGCGCTCTTCGGCCTGTGCGCCGCCCTGCCCGTCTTTGTCTCCGTGACGCTCGGCCAGCCCGCCGTCAACTGGCTCCTCGAGGTCATGCCTCAGTGGTTCCTCTCCGGCCTCACCCTCGCCGGCAAGATGCTCCCGGCCATCGGTATCGCCATGCTGCTCCGCTACATGCCCACCGGCAAGTACTTCCAGTACCTGCTCGTCGGCTTCTTCCTCTCGGCCTTCCTGAACGTGCCCATCATCGGCGCCGCCATCGTCGGCGTTGCCCTCGCGATCGCGTTCTACCAGCGTGCCGAGAGGGACACCGAGCTCGCCGCCCACGCTTCCGCAGACGCCTTCATCGGAGAGGATGAGTAACCATGGAAAACGAGAACATCACCGCCGTCGCCGAGGGCAAGCCCTCCGGCTACAAGGTCACCAAGAAGGATCTGCGCAACGCGAACTGGCGCTGGCTCATGAGCGTGTGCACCTTCAACTACCAGACCCAGCAGGGCGCCTCAGTCGCCTACGCCCTCTCGCCGGTCCTGAGGAAGATCTACACGAACGACGAGGACTATGAGCAAGCGCTCAACAACCACTTCCGCTACTACAATACCCAGCCTTGGCTCGCCGCCATCATCCTTGGCGCCTGCGTGGCCATGGAGGAACGCGACGGCCTAGCGGCGGCGGACGCCGTCCAAGACCTGAAGATCGGCACCATGGGACCGCTCGCCGGCGTCGGCGACTCCCTGCTCATGACCATGATCCCGACCATCATGGGCTCCATCGCCGCCTACATGGCCATCGAGGGCAACCCCGTGGGAGCCGGCATCTGGTTCGCGCTCATCTTGGCCATCTTCTGGGTCCGCATGCACGCCCTCGAGTTCGGCTACAAGCAGGGCGTGAAGCTCGTCACCGACTTCAGCGAGAAGCTTCCCAACCTCACTGCCGCCGCCTCCGTGCTCGGCCTCACCGTGGTCGGCTGCCTCATCGCCTCGGTCATCGGCGTCACCTGCCCGATTAGCTTCAGCTTCGGCGACGTCTCGATGGAGATTCAGCCGCTGCTCGACAAGATCCTGCCTGCCATGATCCCCGCCGCCATCACGGGAAGCGCGTATTACCTTCTTACCAAGAAGAACGCGAGCATGACGGCCCTCATCCTCGTGGTGATCGTCCTCGCGATGGTCGCCTCCGCCGCTGGCATCCTCGCCTAGCTTCGACCCAAGAGATTGGTGAATCAATGAGAAAGATAGTTGTGGCGAGCCATTCCCTTCTCGCCCAGGGCTTCAAGGACACCCTCGAGTTCCTTACGGGTAAGAGCGACGCCGTCAACGCCGTGTGCGCCTACGTGAACGACAACGGCGAGGGGCTCGACGCGGCGGTCGAGGCGGCTCTTTCGGGCACTGACGAGGTCGTCGTCCTCACCGACGCGCTCGGCGGCAGCGTGAACCAGCGCTTCTCCCGCTTCGCCTCCGACCGGATCCACGTGATCGCGGGTGTCAACCTCCCGCTCGCCATGACGGTCGCGCTCGCGCGCCCCGACGAGAAACTCGACTTCGACGCCCTCGTCGACGAGGCGCGCCAGCAGATCGTCTACGTGAACGGTGCCAGTTCCGCCGAGTGCGAAGACGACGAATAGAGGAGGTCGACGATGAGAGAGTTCCTTAAGGACGTGTGGATGCACGGCGGTGAGGAAAGCCGCGCCATCACCCCCGAGAACATCACGGGCGAGAAGGGCCGTGCCGCCATGTCGGCCAGCCACCTCGGCGTCGGCCGCAAGGGCTCGTGCTGCGTGCCCCTTGAGTCCGGCGAGACCATCACGCTCGCGGACATCGAGGGCCCCGGCATCATCCGCCACATCTGGATGACCGTCCCCGACAAGACCGCCGCCGGCAGCTTCGTCATGCGCGACCTCGTGCTGCGCTTCTACTGGGACGACGAGGAGACCCCCTCGGTCGAGTGCCCTGTCGGCGACTTCTTCTGCAACGGCTTCGGTGAGCGCGCCATCGTCAACTCGATGCCCATCTGCGTGAACCCGACGGGCGGCATGAACTGCTACTTCGAGATGCCTTTCAGGAAGCACGCCAAGGTCACGCTTACGAGCGAGCACCCCGGGTTCATTAAGTACATCTTCTACACGTTCAACTACGCGCTCACCGACGTGCCGGACGACGCCATGTACTTCCACGCCCGTTTTAACCGCGAGCGCAGCACCCGCAGGGGCGTCGACTACACCGTGCTCGACGGCGTGCGCGGTAAGGGCTACTACGTCGGCACCTACATGGCCCTGTGCGCCCTGGAGCGCTATTGGTGGGGCGAGGGCGAGATGAAGTTCTTCCTCGACGGCGACGAGGAGTTCCCCACGGTCACCTCGACGGGAGCCGAGGACTACTTCGGCGGTGCCTGGGCCTTCCTCGACAGGCCGCCCCACGCGCTGCCCGAGGCGCAGTGCTTCAACACGCTGTTCGCCGGCTACCCGTACCGCTCGACGCGCGACGCCACGCGCGACCGCTTCAGCGCGGGCAAGCCGAACCCGAACCCGATGCTCGCGACCAACGACGACGCGCTGCCCAGGCATGGCCTCTACAGGTGGCACCTTCCCGACCCGATCTCGTTCAAGGAGGACCTGCGCGTGACGTTCCAGGACCTCGGCAACGACGACATCAAGCTCTACGAGCGCGAGGACGACATCTCCACCGTCGCCTACTGGTACCAAAGCGAGCCGCACGCCGTGCTCGCCCCGTTTGCCGCAAGGCAGGACCGCGTGCCCAGGTAGGGTCGCCTCGAAACAAGCCAACGTTATGGGCGCCCGCGGTTGACCATGACTGCGGGCGTCCCTTTGTAAGGAGGATCACATGAGCGAAAAGCAAATGAGGCTCGGCGCCCTCGAGGCCGGCGGGACCAAGATGGTCTGTGCCGTGGTGTCCGGCGACGGCGAGGTCCTCGACCGTATGGAGACCCCGACGCTTATGCCCGTCGAGACCGTCCCACAAATGGTCGAGTGGTTCACCGCCCGTGATGTGAACGCGTTGGGCATCGGCGCCTTCGGCCCGACCTGCGTCGACCCCGCCGACGAGCGCTACGGCTCCATCCTCCAAACGCCCAAGCTCGCGTGGCGAGGCTATGGTCTTCGCGCCGCGTTCGCCGACGCCCTCGGGATTCCGGTGGCCTACGATACGGACGTGAACGTTGCCTGCCTCGGCGAAGTGGTCTTCGGCTGCTGCAAGGGGCTCAAGGACGCCGTCTACGTGACCATCGGCACCGGCGTGGGCGCGGGCGTCATGTGCGCGGGCAGGCTCCTTCACGGCATGCTGCACCCCGAGGCCGGTCACATGCTGGTAAGGACCCGTCCCACCGAGGAAGGACGCTGCGTCTGCCCGAGCCACGCGAGCTGCCTCGAGGGCCTCGCCTCCGGCCCCGCCATCGCCGCGCGCTGGGGAAAGCCCGCGGCCGAGCTCGCGGACAACGATGAGGTGTGGATGCTCGAGGGGGATTATCTGGGGCAGATGTGTGCGAACCTCGTGCTCATGTACTCGCCTCGCCGCATCGTCCTCGGCGGCGGCGTGATGCACCAGGAGCAGCTCTACGGCATCGTCCGCAAGAAGACCCTCGAATATCTGGGTGGCTACATCCAGACCGCCGAGCTTAAGGACATGGAGAGCTACATCTGCGCTCCGGGCTGCGGCGGCGACCAAGGAATCCTCGGCGCGGCCGAGCTGGCAAGAAGGGCGCTCGCGTAACTTGCGCTCTCTCCGCCATACAACGCGTTAAGAAAAGACGAGCGCTTCTTGCCAATTGAGCGGCAAGAAGTGCTCGTCTTTTGCATTTTTGTCTCTCAAAATCTTATTTTCACGATTTGCATTTTCATCCCGTTGTCACCGACCCTTGCGAGAAACCGGAAAAAGCCGCTGACAGAAGGGTCTCTCAAATCGTTATAACCCAGCATATAGCCGCGACTTGTGACCTGCAGACGGCTGTCCCACGTGCCGATTTCCTTGGCGGCATCCGAAACCGCAAAATATGCCCCCACGTCCTTGATTTTTGCAGTCTTAAGCCATGTTTTTGCGATCATCTTTACTGCTGTCCGATTGGCAGCATCAAAGACCAGCACACCGCCGGGGAAAGCGTCCGCCATCTCCCGCACCAGTTCCCGGACCTGCTGGGTCAGAAAGTAATAGAACACCCCGGAGGCAAAGAACACCGCCCCGCCGGAGGCATCGATTTTGCTAAACCATGTGGTGTCTTTCAGGTCGCAGGGGATATTTTGTTCTCGATCCCCGGCGGGCAGTAGCTGCTGCCGCAAGGCAATCACATCCGGGAAGTCCAGATTGTAAATCTTGCATCTACCGTTGTCGCAGGTTCTGCCGGTGTTGTCCAGTCCGCAGCCCAGATTGACCACCGCCGCATTGGGGTGGCCTTTCAGGTAATCCTGTACCTCGAAAGCAAGATCACCCTGCCGCATTGCCACCTCCAGCGCACCAAAGCGCTGTATCAGGCTGCGGGAGTTTTTCTCTGCCTTTGAAAAGTCGTAGTCGATCTGGTCGAGCAGACGAACCGCTGTTTCATCCCTGTAAAGGTTCGGGTACAGCTCCGTACACAGCTTCCGGGAATACAGCGGGAGGATCAGCGTCTCCTGCACGGTGTTTTTCTCGATTTTACATTTCATAGGTTCCTTCCTCAGTGAATAAAAACTGTCGTAATTGCCGCCAGCACAGCCGCTATGGCCGTCATGCCTATCGCCATGTGCGGGATGGATGCAAAAATGCCCGCATGGCGTCCTCAAACGCCATATCCGCCACACTGCCTTGCAGAACGGCGCAACGCCCCTCCTGAATTGCAGTTCGGTTGAGCTTTCTAGCCTTCTCCACGCTGACGGGCGAATAGTCGATGCCCTTGACGACGCCATGCGGGCATTTTTTCAGCAGTCGTTTTATGTTTGCCCCGCCGCCGCAGCCACAATCCAGCACTTTGGCATTTGGCGCAAGTCGCAGAAATCGAAGTCCCCACCGCGCCACAGGGCCGTGGCCCAGATTCATCATGGCAACCATTAGTTTTCCGCCGAGGCCCACGGGCTTGCGGGTGTTTTCAAAGAACGACATCTGGCCCCTCCGATTTCGTGCATTCCGTATAGGTCAACGGGAATGAGGCCTTCAGCACCGCGCTTTTCTGCACCGCCCAGCCGTTTTGACGCAGGAAACGCAGGTATTCCTCGCTTGTCCACCTGCTGTGGAGGGGGAATCCCGCCATGCTCATGAAAAGGGCTTTTGCTTTGCCGGAAACCGAGTTCCCCGCGTGGGTGAAGGTTGGCGCGATGAGCACGCCGTCGTCCTTCAGCACCCGCCTGATTTCTTGCAGGGCCTTTTCCGGATGCGGCACTATGTGAAGCGCGTTGGACACGATCACCACTTCGAAGGACTTCTGTGCATAGGGCAGGCGGAACATATCTTGTACGGAAAAGTGCAGCTTTGCGGATTGATTGTCCCGTTTTGCTTCAAGGATCATCTGTGCAGAAGCGTCCGTAGCCTCGATATGCGCCGCTGTATTCACGATGTTCTTTGCGATAAGCCCCGTGCCGGTGGCAACCTCCAGTACGGTTTTTTCTTTCACCACCGGCCGGATCAGCCCATACATCTTCTCATACGCCGCCCGGTCGTTTCGCATGAAACGGTCGTACCGACCGGCATTCTTGTCCCAGAAGTCCTTGCGTTCGTGCATGGCTATCGCCCCCCAAAAAGTTAGAGCCATCTAACCATAACACACGAATCATGCAGTAAGATAAGGCTAACCTTATTTTCTTGGCAAAGATGCATCTCTTCGGTTTTCGCTTATAACAGCGCGAGTCAGATACTAGGCTGGAGCTGAAGAAGGAGTTTGGCGGACAGGTAGGTCGATACCGGTTCCCGGAACGGTGATCCAGTCAATTACACCAGGGCTCTAGCCATCGAGTGGGAATAGAAAATTCCTTAGTTATGGGGGTATAAATTTGATTCCCTTTAGGATATACCCCCATAACTATATGAATTGACCTGCTGACTCCAATGAAGATTGGAGGGTAACTGCCAGGGGTGACGGCCCAGCGAGTGTTATTTTGCGAGCTATGCGCATTGAAATCGACCTTTCGTGGTATAAACTACTCGCCGGAAGCCGCGGCTTTCAGAGTACGGCTTACGTGTACGTTTAACCTCCGTGGGCGACGGGGTGCCGCAAGGCGTAGAATATCGCCCACCTGTAGGGGCCTGCAACGATGCGGGCCCCGCTTCGTATGAAGGGGGCGTAACCGATGAGGATCGTATCCATCCCCAGGACTTCTTCGATCTCGTCGAGGGCGACCGCGAGCCCATGCTTAAGCACAATCGCCCCTGCATCGTGGTGGTGAGGCTGCGTTTCCGCGGGAAGCGCAGGGACTTCGCCGTGCCGCCGCGTTCCAACATCGCCCCTAACGTGCCCAAAGACCAGTACTTTGCGTTGCCACCCCGCCCCACGACGCGCCCCGGCTGCCGCCACGGCATCCACTACATCAAGATGTTCCCCATAACCAAGGTCTACCAGCGCCGCTTCAGGACCGAGAGCTCGGCCTACTACGAGACGCTCCAGCGCATCATCGACGGCAACACCAAGCGCATTGTCTCCGAGTGCCAGGCATACCTCGACCGCTACGAGCGCGAGGGAAGGCCTCGCTTTGCCGTCGACATCGACCGCATCGTGGGGCTGCTGGAGGGCGAGAAGTAGGGCGCCTCGGCTCAGTCTCGAGCCATGCGGAGTCGCTCCGCATTTTTGAACGCCGCGCGCCCTGAATACCCGAGAAACAGGCCATGAGGTGCGGCGGCGCACTCGTGCCCGCGCGCAGCCATCTCCATCAGCGTCTACGCGGCGTCGGCTTCAAGTGGAACTGGCGCCGCTGCTGTATATGGTTTGCCTTGCTGCAAATGGCGATCAATGCCCACGATGCTTCTGCTTGCGCTTCAGCTTTCGCTGCTCGAAGCACGCCTCCGCCTCATCCGCGCGACGCTGGCTTCTTGCTTGAGCCGACTTCCGCTTCATCGCTTCCCGCTGTGCCGCGAGAGTCTGTTGTGCCTTGGTGCTCACCGCGGGCCGCTTAAGGGTTTTCGCCGCCTCGCGAGCGCGTCGCTTGGGGCTCTTTGCGGGCTTGCTTGCCTCAGCCGGTTTGCTACCGAAGAACGAGAGCTTCTCCCATTTGCCGACAACGAATCGCAGAATCTCCTCATCGGACGGCTCCGCGCCGAAGACGATGCGGGCGACGCCGTATCTGCCGTCCTCGACATGCTCCGCCAGCCCGACCCAGAATTGGCCGTCGTGATATACGGTCAGGGTGGACGACACGCTGATCTGCATGGTTGGTTCCTCCTTTATGTAGATGACCATGCAGAGAAGGGACAACCAAGGAGGCAGGTTACTGATGCGGACTCCCGCACGCCCACGACTACCCGACGGGGACTGTGTTTTCATCTCTGGTGCCCGCATTGTAGCACGCGTGAATGCGCCCGGCATCGCTGTTGACATGACGCAACTGGGATTCGCTCCTCGATGCACCCTTGTGCGTATTTCCTTATCGGTTTCGAAACTTTAAATTAATTCGAGTTTCGAAACCGAGAAAGAGCTGATGATGGATTGGGTCGACCGCAATACGTACATGGAGCGGCTTTGAGCGCTCGAGGGCACCCGGGACATCAAGGTGATCACGGGGATGCGCCGCTCTGGCAAGTCCGAGCTCATGAAGGCGTTCTCCGCCTCCGCTGCTCGGAAGGACCCATCCACCAACAACGTCTACATCGATCTGCTGGACCTCGACAACGAGCCGCTGCTCGAGTACCACGCGCTGCATCACGAAATCATAGAGCGGCACAAAGAGGGCGCCCGCAACTGTCTCTTCATCGACGAGGTGCGGCTGTGGCGAGGGTTTCGAGAAAGCAATTAACAGCATTCACGCACGTGGCGGATGGGATATCTACCTCACGGGATCGAACGCGTTCCTCCTGAGTTCGGACCTGGCAACCCTGTTCACAGGGCGCCACGGGGAGGTACACATCCTCCCCTTCAGCTTCGGCGAATACCGCTCCTACTTCGCCGAGCAGGGGGCCGTCGACGACGACTTCGACGGATTCATCAGGCGCGGCGGGCTCGCCGGGTCCTACGATTACGATGACATCTCGGAGTCGTACGGTTTCCTTCAGCGCGGGCGGATCGGGACCCACCGCCGATCTAGAGGCACTCGGTCAGAATCTGGAACACCTCGCTGCGCTCCAGTTTCTTGGCACAGCCGCCGGTGAGCACGCAGGTGTCCGCAACCTTGTGCAGCGTCTCGTCGGACGCGTCGGAGCCCATCTCGGCGAAGCTCGTGGGAAGCCCCATCTCGCCGATGAACGCCTGCAGGCAGTCGATGCCCTCGAGCGCCACCGTAAGGTCGTCTTTGCCCTTGGCGTCGACGCCCCACACCCCGGTCGCCCAGCGGGCGAACTGCGCGGGCGCCTCGGGGGCCAAGTGGTGGTAGAGCGCAGGGTGGATGACCGCGAGGCCCATTCCGTGGTTGGTGTGGGTGTACGCGCCGTACTGGTGCTGGATCATGTGCGCCTGGAAGTCCGTTGACTTGCCGATCTTGAGCACGCCGTTCTCGGCCATGGCGGAGTCGTATACGAGCTCGCTTCGGGCATCGAGGTTCTGGTCGTCGTCCGCGATGACGCGCATGTTGCGGATGACGTTGCGCTGGATGGCGAGGTTGATGTCGTCGGTGACGTTGCGTCCGCGCGGGCTTCCGAAATAGCTCTCCATGCAGTGCGAGAGCGTGTCGAACGCGCAGCTCATGAACTGCGCGTGCGGTACGGTGAGCGTGAGCGCCGGGTCGAGCGCCGCCCACATGGGCATCGCCCCCAGATAGGCGCCCTTCACGTGTGTCTCCTCGTTGGTGATGACGGCGCCGTTGTTCTGCTCGGCACCCGTGCCGGAGAGCGTCACGATGCAGCCCATGGGGATGAACGAGCTCGGCGTCTTGCCGTCGGCGTGCTCGAACGTCTCGATGTCCTCGTCAAGCATCGCCTGTGCGGAGACCACCTTGCAGCAGTCGAAGACCGACCCGCCGCCGACGGCGAGAATGAAGTCGACCTGTTCCTTGCGTGCGAGCGCGGCGCCTTCCTGGCACTTCTCGTAGGTCGGGTTGGGCATGATGCCGCCGAAGTCCACCACGCGCTTGCCCGCGCTCGTGAGCTTATCGACCACGTGGCCGTAGACGCCGGTTCGCTTGACCGAACCTCCGCCGTAGGCGAGCATCACTGTCTTGCCCATGGCACCCACCTCGGCGTCGAGTGCCTGGTCCATGGCCCCCTCGCCGAAATAGTTCCTGACCGGGTAGTCGTACGTGAATGAGTTCATGGCAATTCCTCCTAGTAAGTTATCAGTGCGGTCTGACCGCGCGTCTACACGTTGCGCACGAGCCCGGACATCCATTCGATGGTGGCGGGGTCGTGGTGGTCGAAGAACGCGCTGCGCCCGGTGTCGAGCGCGGCGATGGCGACCATCTCGTCGTCGCCCAGCGCGAAGTCTAAGACGTCGAAGTTCTGCTCCATGCGATCGCGGTGCGTGCTCTTAGGGATACAGACCACACCGCGCTGCAGCAGCCAGCGCAACACGACCTGGGCGACCGTCTTGCCGTGCGCCTCGCCGATGTGAGCGAGGACCTCGTTGCGGAAGAGGTCGTTTCTGCCCTCCGCAAAGGGCGCCCAGCCCTCCATGGCCACCTCCTTGCCGACCATGTACTCCTGCGCCTCGCGCTGCTGGAAGAACACGTTGCACTCGACTTGGTTCACGGCGGGGGCGATGCGGTTGAACGAGATGAGGTTTGCGAGGTGATCGGGGTAGAAGTTAGCTGTGCCTATGGCGCGGATAATGCCCTGCTCGTAGAGCTCCTCCATGGCGCGCCACGCGCCGAAGACGTCGCCGAACGGCTGATGGATGAGGTAGAGGTCGACGTAGTCGAGCCCCAGCCGCTTGAGCGACGCGTCGAAGCCGCGCTTGGCCCCCTCGTAGCTCGCATCCGACATCCACAGCTTGGTCGTCACGAACACCTCGTCGCGCGGCAGGCCGCTCGCGCGAATGGCGGCCCCGACCGCCTCTTCGTTGCCGTAGCTCGCGGCCGTGTCGAGCAGCCGGTAGCCGACCGAGAGCGCGTCCTCCACGGCGCGCTGGCATTCCGCGGCGTCCGGGATTTGGTACACGCCGAAGCCGAGCTGCGGCATCCTGACGCCGTTGTTCAAGGTGATGTAGTCCATGGTGCCTTCCTTTCTCGCAACTTGACGTATTCACCATACGAGGGGCGCCGCGCCGGCGGAAGTTTCCGTTGGTGAGGGTTCTATAACGCTGGGGTGCGCACGGGGTTATAACCCGCGGGTTCAGGGCACCGCACCAAAGGGGGATTCCGTCGAGCGCTTTGCGGTCGTACGCTTGGCGATGAGAGAGCAAAGGCCATCGACAGAGGATGTGCCTAACGGAGTCCGATGAACGGGCGGACGTGGGCGTCGCAAACAAATGACGGATATCATAGACAGGGAGAACAGGAATGGACAAGCGCGTTTTGGGAAAGAGCGGCATCGAAGTCAGCCCGCTCGGCATGGGCTGCATGGGAATCACGCATGCGAGCGGAGACCCGATGCCCGACGACGAGGCCGTGAGCGTCGTCCGTCAGGCCCACGAGATGGGCTATACCTTCTTTGACACGGCGGAGTGCTACGTTGGCACGTGCGCCGATGGGACCGAGGCGCACAACGAGGACGTGGTGGGCAAGGCGCTCGCGCCCGTGCGCGACGAGGTTGTCATTGCCACCAAGTTCGGCGTCACGCACGCCCCGGACAAGACCATCCTCGTGGACTCGCGCCCCGAGGTTATCCGTATCTCGGTGGAGAAGAGCCTGCGCCGGCTGCGCACCGACCACATCGACCTCTACTACCAGCACCGAATCGACCCAAAGGTCGAGCCCGAGGTCGTTGCGGGCACTATGGCAGACCTCATCAGGGAAGGTAAGATCCGCGCCTGGGGAATCTCCGAGGCGACGGAGGAGTACCTGCGTCGCGCCGATGCGGTGTGCCCCGTCTCCGCCGTTCAGAACCGCTACTCCATGATGGCACGCTGGAACGAATCCCTGTTCCCCGTGCTCGAGGAGCTGAACGTTGCCTTCGTGGCCTTCTCTCCCATGGCGAACGGCTTTCTGACGGGCGCGTACAGCCACAATACCAGATTCGAGGGCGCCCAAGACTACCGCGATGGCATGCCGCAGTACACAGAGGAAGGCGAAAGGCGCGCTGAGCCCCTCATGCGGTTCGTTCGCGAGCTGGCTGAGCTGCACGCGGCGACGCCCGCCCAGGTCTCCCTTTCCTGGATGCTCGAGAAGAAGCCCTATATCATTCCCATCCCGGGCAGTCGCAAGCCCGAACGACTGCTCGAGAACCTCGGCGCCGCCGAGGTCGGGCTCACCGACGATGAGGTTGCCAAGATCGACGGGCTGCTCAACGGACTCGACCTTATGGTCTTCGGCGGGCACGCGGTAAGGTAGGGAGCCATGAATATTAGACCCTATGTCGTCTGTCACGTCTTTGCCGGGCTCAACGGGCGTATCGACGGCGCGTACATGCTCGACCCCGTTGCCTCGCCCGCACGCGCCGCGTACTCTCGCATGCAGGTCGAGTTCGGGGCGGACGCCGTGGCGTACGGGGCCGTGACCACGAAGGGCTTCGTCGGGTCGCGCCCCCTTGCGCTCGGTACCCACGGGAGCGCGCCCAAGGGGGACTTCGTGGCGCCTCATGACGAACGATCGTTCTACGTCTCCGTCGACCCCGCCGGGGAGATTGCATGGGAGTCTGCGACCTATCGTCGCGCCGGCCGTGCGGACGCGCACGTCATCGAGGTCCTCACCGAGGCGGCGTCGCCGGCGTATCGCGACTATCTGCGAGAGCGCGGCGTCTCATACGTGCTTGCCGGCTCGCGCGGGCTAGACCTCCCGCTCGCCCTGCGCAAGCTGCGCGAGCTTTTTGGCATCGAGCGCCTGCTCGTATGTGGCGGCGGGAAGACGGACATGTCGTTTCTTGCCGCGGGCGTGCTCGACGAGCTGAGCCTCGTTCTCTCCCCGACGGTCTCGGGGGAGCCCGAAACGGCTTCCGTCTTCGACGAGATGCCTCGCTCAGCCGGCGGTTCGCACGCATTCTCGCTCGAGCGCGTCGAGCGCCTTGCCGGCGACGGCCTCCACCTCGTCTATCGAGTGCGGCGATGATGCCGCGCCGTTCGTTTCTGGAGGCTGCCGCGTGGTTGGCCGCTGCGGGCAGCCTTGCCGGCTGCTCGTCGGACGGGGCCGCCGGGGTCGCGCGCGGCTCCGCTCCGGGCCCGGTCACGGCGGACACGCCCATCTACGACGTCATCAACAACCCTTTGTTCGATGGCTACGGGCAGCTGCTCTTCCCCACAACGCTCCATCCGCCGACGGAGGATATGACGCTCGACGACCTTCCCGCTTGCCTGCCGTGGTACTCGGAGATCCATACGAGCACCACGCTCGACGTCGTCAGCTATCTGCTGTCAGAGCGCGCAGCGGAACGGACGTTCTTCTACGACATCTACACGGATGCCGAGAAGGCCGACGACCCCTCGCTCGCCAACACGGGGCTCTTCCGCTTCGCTACCGAGGGAGCGGGCGGCGCGTCTGCACCGTTTGCCGTGGTAAGCGCGGGCGGCGGATTCGCCTACGTCGCTGCCATGCACGACTCCTTCCCGCACTGCCTGCACCTGGCCCGTTCCGGCGTCAACGGGTTCGCGGTCATCTACCGGCCGGACGCGCAGCTCGCCTGCGAGGACTTGGCCCGCGCCGTCTCCTTCATCTTCGAGCACGCCGACGAGCTCAGCGTAGACACGTCGGGCTATTCGCTGTGGGGCGGCTCGGCCGGTGCGCGCATGGCGGCATGGGTCGGCGGCTACGGCCCGGCCGCCTTTGGCGCGCCGGCAACGACGCCCCGACCTGCGGCGGCCATCATGCAGTACACCGGCATGAGCGAACTGACGGGTGCCGACCCTGCGACCTACGCCTGCGTGGGTGATCGCGACGGCGTCGCGAGCTGGCGCACCATGCAGGCGCGTCTCGAAGCGCTCTCAGCAACGGGCGTGCCCACGGAGTTTCATGTTTACGAAGGCCTGAGCCACGGCTTTGGCCTGGGTGTCGACACCGTGGCAGAGGGCTGGATCGACGATGCCCTCGCGTTTTGGAAGGCGCAGCGATGAGGATGACAAGACGTACACACCCCACGGTTATAAGCTGCTTACGAGTAGGAACTTCTCGCCGGATCTTCTCACGCCTATGGTAAAGGCGGTATCAGACAATACGTAAGGAGTGAGACGTATGATTCTTTTCATCAACGGAAGCCCCAACAAGGATGGCAACACGGCGCGCCTGGCGCGCGAGCTCATCGGCGATCGCCCGTACGAGCAGCTGAATCTTGCCGAGCACAAGGTCTACGGCTACGGCCAGAGCTACGGCGACGATGACTTCGAGGACGTGCTCGCGCGCATCGAGGCGGCGGACACCCTGGTCGTGGGGTCGCCCGTCTACTGGCACAGCCTCTCCGGCATGCTGCGCAACCTGCTCGACCGCTTCTACGGTCCGGTGCGCGAGGGCAGTATGAGCGGCAAGACGCTCTATTTCGTGTTCCAAGGTGGCGCGCCCACGCGCGAGATGCTCGATTGGGGCGAGTACACCATGAAGCGCTTCGCCGCGCTCTACGGCATGACCTACGGCGGCATGGTCGACAACACGCACGAGGCAAGGGCGCTCTCGAAGAAGCTCGCGTAGTCCCGACTTGCGTAACTCAGTTCGGTGGCGGTGGGCCCGTGAAGACGGAGTCCCACCGCCCCTTTTCGTTCGCCTAGCGTATGATCGGACGGGCGCTGCGGACGACTACCCGCATGAGCAAGGCACCCAGAAGTGCGAAAAGCGACATGACGCACGTGTGCTCGAGCAGGTAAACCGGTAGCGGGACGCCGGCGGGAAGCACGAAGGGCATGTGCAGCGTCACGTAATCCCATATATGCAGCGAGAGGAACTCGTAGATGCCAGCGCATGATGCGAGCAGCCATGCGATAAGCCCCAGCTTCTCAGCAGGTTTCGCCACGTTGCTCGTCGAGCGGCTAAGCGTTTTGGCTGCGTGGAGCCCGGCGTGGAGGGGGAGGGTGAGCAGCGCGAGATAGGATGAGCTGAGATGAGCTGCACGGGCGAGCCCGTCCAGAGGGCGCAGTGCCGGTAAGATACCCGAGAGAACCAGACCGCTCAATGCGAGCAACGCTATAAGGAGTAGAGATGCCGCCGAACACGCTGCGAGAAGAAGGCGTGCGGCGCCCCAGTGCCCCTTCCCGAGCGAGCGGATCCACGGAATGTTGAACCAGAGATGGACGGCGGCCACGACCGTCATGACGACGCCCAGAATCGCATGGAAATCCTCTGGTAGCAGCTGGTAGCACATCTGAACCAGAAGCAGGATTGCAAGTGCCACGTCGACCGCGCGGCGCAGCGTCCTTTGCGCTGCGCCCTTTGCTTGCCGCGTCATGAGAACAACCATCCCATGATGTCCTCGTCGCGGGCAAAGAGGTAGCCGCCCGCCCCGTGCTGGCCCGCGTCCGCAGCAAAGCCCCGCTCGGTGAAGTAGCTCGTGGGCTTGACATCGAGCACGACCAGCTCGCTGATGCGCTCCTCGGAAAGCCTGCGAGCTCGATAGGCGGCGCGAATCTCCTCGTACGCCTCGCGCGCGGGTCCGGAGCCGTAATAGTCGTCGTTCTCGCCGATAGCCATATACACGGGAACCTCGGCTGTGGTGAGCGTCTCGATGTCGCCGTCCCAGCGCGAGATGGTGTGAAGCGCGCGGCGGTAGAGCTCGGGGCGCGTTCCCAAGACGATGGAGATGGTCTCGCCGCCGCCCGAGCATCCGCTCAGGTACACGTGGTCCGCATCGATGCTGTAGGCGCCGAGCAGCCATTCGGTGAGCTCCACCACGTCTGACGCCGATTGCTCACCCCAGTCGTCGAGCTGGGGCGAGGCCACGATCATGTCGGCGATGTAGTCGTTCGCCACGAAGGGGTAGTCCTCCTGAAGATTCGCCCCCACGCCCTGGAAGTAAAGCCCCTCCCAGCCGGGGCAGGCCACGTAAAGCGCATAGGGCACGGACCCGTCGTAGGAGTCCGGCACATGGAGCGAGAAGTGCAGTGTCCTGCCCGATGGCGTCTGCAGGGCGTCGTCAACGACGAAGCTGCGGTCTGTCTGCGACCCCTCCGTGAGGATGTAGCCGCCAGGCTCACGGACATCCGCGCAGCCGACCAGGCCTCCCCCGAGTACCAGCCCGCCTGCAGCGAGCGCGGCAGCCTCAATAAAGGACCTGCGCGAAAGATGACTCACGTGCATAGTTCCTCTTTCTGAATGAATCAAGCCGAAGCCGCAGACTTTCGGCATGGCGAGAAGCGCATCAGCGGCCGCTGTTGGCCTCTTGCAGCTCGGCAAGGGTCACGTGCTCGTTGCGGAAGCGCGCCGCGGGGTTCTTGTCGCCCACCGCGCAGGTGATGGCGTGCGCGGGACAGGCGTGCATGCAGGCGAGGCAGGCGTTGCAGCCAAAGCCCGCCTGCGCGTTACGGACAGCCTTGCCGCCCTCGAGAGCGATGTAGCCAGCCGGGCACACCTTGGCGCATATCCCGCAGCCGACGCACCTCTCGGGGTCGATGGTGAGAAAGTCCCCCAGCGCCGAGGGCTCGAAGCGCAGGCCGCGGCTCATGAACTGCTCGTGGGCAGCGCGATCCTCGTCGGTCACCGGCTCGAGCCACAGGCGGCGCGTGGCCACGTCCGCGCGGATGCGCTCGAGATTCTCGCCTATCTTCTTCTCAGGGATGCGGGCGCGCTGCTCGTCCATGTCGAAGTTGGGCAGCCAGTTGTCCACCATGAGGAGCGTGGTCACGTAGGCAGGGTTGAGCCCCGCCGCCCGCGCGTCCTCCAGGCACAGCTCGACGGCATTGGCGTGCCGGTTGCCGTAGGTGCAAACGAAGTAGAGGTAGGGCGTGTCGAGCGTCGCGCGCTCGAGGAACGTCTTTACCATGTCGGGCATCATGTGCCCGTAGATGGGGTACACGATGCCAATCGTATCGTCCGCGTAGGCGAGCTCGCCCTCGCGGCGCAGCTCCTGCGGGATGCTCAGGACCCTCTCGCCCTCTGCGGCCAGCTCGCGCGCCACGTAGAGGCAGTTGCCCGTCCCGGTGAAGTATAGGATCATTCGAAACTCCCAGATTGTCAGCGGTCTGTCATCTCTAATTGCTTATGCCAGGCCGAGACCGGCGACCCAATCACGAACCTCGGACTCGTCCACACTGGACGAGAAGCGCTGGCCCTCCTGCCACTCCCCGCCGCCCGCGGCCTCGGCGAGTAGCTCGCCGCTCTGGCCAAGACCCGAGGAGGAAGAGGTACAGAACGGGACCACCGTCTTGCCGTCCCAGTCGTTGCCTGAGATGAAGTTGTCGATGGGCCAGGCCGCGATGCCCCACCAGATGGGATACCCAACGAGGACCGTGTCGTAGCCGTCCCAGTCGTCGGGAGCGACCTGGGTGAGCTCCACGTCGCGCAGGCCTTCATCCTCGTGCTCGCGCGTGACGCGGCTGTTGTCATCGGTCCAGTTAAGGTCGTCGTCGGAGTAGGGCTCCGTGGGCGTGATCTCAAAGGTGTCGGCGTCCAACTCATCAGCGATCGTTTGTGCCACAGCCTCGGTGTGTCCCCGCGCCGAGTAGTAGGCAACCAGGACGTTACCCCGTGCCGACGCGTTGTCCGACGAGGCGCTTGGGGTGCTGTTCTGTGCGCTGGCGGTGCCCCCGGAGGATGTGGCATCATCTTCAGCGCTGCATCCGGCCAGAAGGATGGTGAGCGGTGCGATGGCGGCGGCTCCCATGAGGAAGCTGCGTCGGGTAAGGGCTCGTGCGGTGCTCATGTGCTTCTCCGTTCCATGCTCGTGAGGTGAAAGACGGCTCTCGTGGCCGCCTTGGGCTATTCTTGGGCGTCGAAATCCGGTCTGATCTTGAGATAGCCCGCGAGCGCCTCATCGGTCTGCTCGTAGTAGCTCTTGGTTCCGTCGAGCTGGGCGATGCGTGCCATCTCGTCTTCGGTGAGGGAGAAGTCGAAGATGTTCGCGTTGTCGGCGATGTGGGCGGGGTTCTTGGAGCCGGGGATGATGGAGGTGCCCATTTGCACGTGCCAGCGCAGGATCACCTGGGCCGGGGTCTTGCCGTATTTCTCGGCGAGAGCGACGAAGACGGGCTCCTCCAGAAGACCTTTGTCGCCGTGGCCGAGCGGGTACCACGCCTCGATCACCGTGCCGTACGGCGCGAGGTAGGCGCGCAGGTCGCGCTGGGCGTGGTAGGGGTGGCACTCAACGGTCACGAGCTGCGGCTTGATGTCGGCGACCTCGATGACCTCGGCGATCTTGTCTTGCGGGAAGTTGGAGAGGCCGAGGGCGCGCACCTTGCCCGCGCGGTACGCCTCCTCCATCGTGCGCCACGCGGCCAGGTAGTCGCCTACCGGCTGGTGCAGGATGAGCATGTCGACGTAGTCGAGCCCCAGGCGCTGGAGCGTGGCGTCCACCGCCGGCATGCCCGCGTCGTAGACGCTCGGCCAGAGCTTGGTGGAGACGAAGATCTTGTCGCGCGCGATGCCGCTCTTGGCGATGGCACGGCCCACGGCGCGCTCGTTCATGTAGGCGTTGGCGGTGTCGATGTGCTCGTAGCCAGCCGCGAGCGCGGCGGTTGCGGCCGCCTCGGTCTCGGCCGGGGTCATGAGGAAGGTGCCCAAACCTTCGATGGGCATCTCTGCGTCGTTGTTGAGCTTCAGGTACTCCATGGTCTCCTCCTTAATGGTGACTTTTCGAATACAAGGCTACGGCGTTTACTGACGTGCGAGAAGTTCACGTTGGAATGATGGATATAACCATGGGGTATATACGGCACATAATGCGTGACAGGAGGATCGATGTACAACCCACAGCTTGACACTTTCATCCGCGTGGCGGAGGCGGGCAGCTTCTCCAAGGCGGCACAAGAGTCCTTCATCACGCCCACGGCCGTCATCAAGCAGATGAACCTGCTGGAGTCGCGGCTAGGCCTTACGCTGTTCCACCGATCGCATCAGGGGCTTTCGCTTACGCGAGCAGGCAGGTCGCTGCTCGCCGACGCCCGCCATATCGTGCAGTACTCTCAAGAATCGATCGCACGCGCCCGCGTCGCCGAGCGTGGAGAGAAGCGCATCATCCGCGTGGGAGTGTCGCTCATGACACCCAGCACGCCGCTCACGAAGCTGTGGCCGAAGGTGAAGGAACGTTGCCCCGGCATGAGCCTTCAGGTGGTCACGTTTGAAAACACACCCTCGGCGGCGCGCGGTTTGGCGAACCTCGGGCAAGACATGGATATCGTGGTGGGGATTTTCGACGATGCCTTTCTTAAAGAGCGCGGGTGCCTGGGCCTCGAGCTCTCGCGCGAGCCGCTCTGGTGCGCCGTTCCCGTCGACAACGAACTCGCCAAGCGCGACATCGTCACATTCGACGACCTCCACAATCACAGTCTTATGCTTATACGCCGGGGCTGGAACGCCGAAATCGACCGCGTGCGCGACGAGATACTCTTGCATCATCCTCAAATCGCGCTCGTAGACTTCCCACAATATCGGGCGGAGGTGTTCAATCGCGGCGCGAACGAGGACCTCGCGCTTGCGACGCTGCCGTTGTGGGCCAACGTCCACCCCATGCTCAAAACCGTTCCTACCGATTGGGACTGTCTCGTGTCTTACGGGCTGCTTCATTCGCCGCACCCCGCCGACCATGTGCGGGAGTTCCTCGATGCGGTGTCTGCCGCGCTCGAGGCAAAGCATCGATAGGCAATCGCGAGCAGATGCGCTTATGCCTATAGGGACAACGGGAACTGGCTTTTGAACTCGCGTTTTGGTGCTGCCGAGTACCGCCTGATACTGTTTCGGCGTCGCCGCAGAGCAAGGCTACCAGCGAAATAGTGAGAATAACAGCCTCTGAACCCTCTGGTTCGGAGGCTATCTTTTTCGTTCTGCCCGGAAAGAGCTCCTTGCCGGAGTTCCATGGGTAGCGAACGGCTTTATCGAGCGTGCGCGTTCTCGTATGCACCTTTGATTTCTTCTGGCAAATCGTCGGGGATCAGCGCCCCCAGCCTATCCTCGTTGCCATCTTGAATCGCTTGCTCGTAGTACCAGCATTTGAACTTCAACATGTCCAGCGCGCGGTTCATCTTCGCGATCTCCGACTCCATGTGGGCCTTCCGCTCCTCGAACATGGCCTTGCGCTTGGGATATGTCGATGGGCCCTCCGCACACCATTCCATGAACAGCCGGATGTCCTTAATCTCCATCCCAGCCTTCTTTAAGCATTCGATGACTCGAAGCGCCTCGAGTTCCGTATCGCCGAATCGGCGAATGCCGGACGCCCGCTCCAGGCCCGGGAACAATCCCTGCTTGTCGTAATACCGCAGCGTGGAAATGGGCAGACTGAACATCTCCGCCACCTGTCCGATTGTGTACATGGTCCCTCCGGATAAATCTCGAATTCAGTCCTTGACCTAAAGTTAGGTTTAGGCATTACCTTTATTCTCGTCAATATAAATCGCGAGTTCAAGGGGTGTTCCGTAATGAGCAAAACGGTTTTGATAGTTTCTTCAAGTCCTCGAAAGAATGGCAATTCCGAGACGTTGGCGGACGCCTTCGCCAACGGTGCGCGGGAAGCTGGCCATAGCGTGGAGACCGTGCGCCTGCGCGAAAAGCAGCTCGGCTTCTGCAGGGGGTGCCTTGTCTGCCTGAAGCTGGGGCACTGCGTCATCCAGGACGATGCCGTGGAAATTGCCGCCAAGATGCACGATGCGGATGTGTTGGTGTTCGCAACGCCCGTCTACTACTACAGCGTCTGCGGCCAGCTCAAGACCATGCTGGACCGCGCCAACCCGCTCTTCGGCTCCGATTACGCATTCACCGAGGCGTATCTGCTGGCGACGGCGGCGGAGGACGGGCGCTCGACCTTCGACGGCGCGAAGAAGGCGGTGCAGGGATGGGTCGACTGCTTTCCCCGCTGCACGCTTGCCGGAACGGTATTCGCCGGCGGCGTGAACGGTGTGGGCGAAATCGCCGGGCATCCCGCTCTAGAGCAGGCGCGACGAATGGGCATGGGAGTCTAGGCGCGGCTTAGCTGCGCGGAAGCAGTTTTGCACTCAAAACCATCGACAGGAGGAATCAAACATGACGATTAAGCAGACGGCGGGCAGGGATGCCCTGGGAGAATTCGCTCCCAAATTCGCACAGCTCAACGACGATGTGCTGTTCGGCGAGGTGTGGAGCCGAGAAGACGGGCTCTCCCTTCGAGACCGCAGCGTGGTGACGGTGGTGGCCCTGATGGCGCAGGGGCTGACGGACTCTTCGTTCCGTTTCCATCTGATGTCCGCAAAGAGCAACGGCGTGACCAGGACGGAGATAGCGGAAATCCTTACGCACGCGGCGTTTTACGCGGGATGGCCCAAGGCGTGGGCGGCCTTCCGCATGGCGAAGGAGGTCTGGGCGGATGGCGATGCCGCCGATGCAAAGGACCGACACCAAAACGAGATGGCCTTTCCAATCGGTGCCCCCAACGACGCATTCGCGAAGTACTTTATCGGGCAAAGCTACCTTGCGCCCCTTTCCACCGAGCAGGTCGGCATTTACAACGTTACGTTCGAGCCCGGCTGCCGCAACAACTGGCACATCCATCACGCCAAAAGCGGCGGCGGACAGATCCTCATCTGTGTGGCTGGTCGAGGGTTTTACCAGGAATGGGGTAAACCGGCACAGGAGCTGTGCCCTGGCGATGTAGTGAATATCCCCGCGGGCGTAAAGCATTGGCACGGAGCCGCGCCCGACAGCTGGTTCTCCCATCTCGCGCTGGAGGTTCCGGGCGAGGAGACCTCCAACGAGTGGTTGGAGCCCGTGGACGACGAGGAATACCTTACAGCGGCTGACAAGGAGGCTTAAACTTTGACACCCGAATCAGAGCCATCGCTTCTATGGGCGTGATGTCCGGGCTGATGAAAGCGCAAAAGCCTCGCCACGTTACTCGTCTCCCACCCGCGCCACCGAGAGCAGGGTGCGCAAGTCGGCCTGGATCGCCTCCGCTTTGCTTCCGAGCTGCAGCGGAGCCGAGTCGCCCGAGATGTTTACGCTCAGCAGGTGCGCATCCGGCAGCTTTGCGGTCATGCTCCAGAATGGGAGCGTGATGATACCGGGGGTCATTTCGCCCACGCCAAGTTCCAGCAACAGCACGCGGCAATCGCTGCGCTCGCGCACGAAGCGCTCATATCGTTCGATACTCTCGCGCCATGCCGCGCCCTGCAGAAATGTGTCGTCGCGCACCCACGGCACAAGCTGCCAGCCGCAATGCGGGCAGCGGGGAACGTCCTCGCTGCGTACCTCAAACCTCTCCATCCCGGCAATCATGCGCTCAACGTAGGGGCTCGCGTCGAAGAGCTCGTCGCAGCATGGCTGCTTGCACTGAAGGTATGCGAAGCTTCCCTGGTAGTTGCAGGTCCTCTCGGCGGGGAAGGCCTTTTCGACCTGGGTGTCCACATTGGTGCCCAGGATGAAGTAATCCTTATGGCCGATGAGGGACCGCAGGTCGAGATAGGGTTGTGAGGCCGGCTCGCGCAGCATGAAATCGATGTATCGCGCGTAGTAGGCCCATTGCTGCTCGAGGCTGGGGTAGAGGTGATAGAAGCCGTCGAAAAGGCTCTTGAAGCCAAAGGCTTTCTGCCAGTCCGCCATTCCGGCACACGTCATGCCCGCATGGTTGTAATGGTTGAACCCGGCGGCGCTCGACATACCCGAGCCGATGCCGACGATGATGGCGTCGGCATCGTCGATGAGGCTTCGAAGCCTCATCGCTTCTCTTCAAGACTTTAGTCTGCTGGCCGCGCAGCGGCCAGCTTTAAACCACCCGCTACG
>ERZ1673698.730-NODE-730-length-44199-cov-77.475421_pt1 | contig 44199 bp, 31 predicted proteins | sample MGYA00580228_ERZ1673698 | MGnify/ENA primary metagenome ERZ1673698 (study PRJEB41218, sample SAMN15661768) | gut metagenome | host: Homo sapiens | place: Canada: London | collected 2015-08-20/2019-03-30 | study: EMG produced TPA metagenomics assembly of... | reverse complement strand
AAAGTGCGGATCACCAGCAGATAACGTGCCGTGCCGAAAAGCCAGCCTATATATAAAGGTAAGGTAGCCAACAAATCCACTATACCGAAAAAACTAAAAGCATACTTGCGCGGTTTAGGAGAACAATAAAGCCTCAACACATACTCCAACGTAAAGAAGAAAGTAAAAACATACTCCGACACTCGCAGATAAGGCCCGATAACAGTATCCCAACTCTTGATACTCTCGGCAACAACCACCAGAATACTCAAGACAATAAACCCTATCAACGCCACATCGAATAACTTTCCCATCGGTGTGTCACTCTCAAAAATAATCACATATATTTTATGCTTTAATTTCTCATCATGCAGTAAATTCTGCCATTTATTCCAAATACGCCTCAGAAATGCCATAATTTTTTAGGATAGAACACAAATCATTCACAATTATAACAAATATTGCCCGATTTATGTCCCATCGGTAACTATTATTTTCACTATATTTGCACAAAACCAATAAAATAATAGCATGAAGAAACAACTTATGACAGGTCTGTTCACAGTCCTCGCCCTTACAGCAGGCGCACAGACCTTCCAAGAATGGCGCAACCCGGAAATAAATGCGGTAAACCGTGCGCCGATGCACACGAACTACTTTGCTTTTGAGAATGCAGATGCAGCTAAGAAAGCAGACAAAAAACAATCAACTAACTACATGACTTTGAACGGAACCTGGAAGTTCAACTGGGTAAAGGATGCAGACTCCCGTCCGACTGATTTCTGGAAAACCGGCTTCAACGACAAAGGCTGGGATGACCTGCAAGTTCCCGCCGTATGGGAACTGAACGGATACGGTGATCCTATTTATGTGAACGTAGGCTATGCCTGGCGCAACCAGTTCCAGAACAACCCTCCCGAAGTGCCGACAGAAAACAACCACGTTGGTTCTTACCGACGTGAAATTGTAGTTCCTGCCTCATGGAATGGAAAAGATATTATCGCTCATTTCGGCTCGGTTACCTCTAACATGTATTTGTGGGTAAACGGACGTTATGTAGGCTACAGCGAGGACAGCAAACTGGAAGCCGAATTTGACCTGACTCCATATTTAAAACCGGGTCAGAAAAACCTGATCGCCTTCCAAGTATTCCGCTGGTGCGACGGTACCTATCTGGAAGATCAGGATTTCTTCCGGTATAGCGGCGTGGGACGTGACTGCTATCTATATGCCCGCAACAAAAAACGCATTCAAGATATCCGTGTAACTCCCGATTTGGACGCAGCTTATCAAAACGGTAGCCTGTCTATCAATCTGGATTTGAAAGGCAGTGGTAAAGTCGATTTGGAACTGGTGGATACACAGGGCAAGCAAGTGGCAACCGCTACCGCCAACAAATCCGGTCTGGTAACGATGAACGTAGAAAACCCCAAAAAGTGGAGTGCCGAAACACCTTATTTATATACGTTGCGTGCCAGTATGCAGGGCAGCAATGAAGTAATTCCCGTCAAAGTAGGTTTCCGCAAGATTGAATTGAAAGGTGACCAGATCTTAGTTAACGGTAAAGCAGTCCTGTTCAAGGGGGCCGACCGCCACGAAATGGATCCGGACGGAGGATATGTAGTATCTCCCGAACGTATGCTACAGGATATCCAGATAATGAAGCAATTCAACCTGAACGCTGTACGTACCTGCCACTACCCGGATGACAACTTATGGTACGACTTATGTGACCAATACGGTATCTATGTCGTAGCCGAAGCCAATATAGAATCTCACGGCATGGGCTACGGCGAAAAGACTCTGGCCAAGAACCCCTCTTATAAGAAAGCCCATCTGGAACGTAACCAGCGCAATGTACAGCGCGGATTCAACCACCCAAGCATCATCTTCTGGTCATTGGGTAATGAAGCCGGCGACGGCCCCAACTTCGAACAATGCTATCAATGGATTAAAGCAGAAGACCCCAGCCGTGCCTGCCAATATGAACAAGCACGCCAGAAAGAACATACCGATATCTTCTGTCCGATGTACTATGATTATAACGGCATGGAAAAATATGGTCAACGTACCGATGCTACCAAACCATTGATTCAGTGTGAATATGCCCATGCAATGGGTAACTCGCAGGGTGGTTTCAAAGAATACTGGGATTTGATTCGCAAATATCCGAACCTGCAAGGTGGATTTATCTGGGACTTCGTTGACCAGTCCTGCCGTTGGAAAGGAAAAGACGGCGTGATGATTTACGCTTACGGTGGAGACTTCAACCGCTTTGATGCTTCTGACAACAACTTCTGTGACAATGGTTTGATCAGCCCCGACCGCGTTCCTAATCCGCACATGTATGAAGTAGGCTATTTCTATCAGAACATTTGGACTACTCCCGCCGATTTAAGCAAAGGGGAAGTAAATGTGTTCAATGAGAACTTCTTCCGTGACCTATCCGCCTACTATATGGAATGGCAAGTACTGAAAGATGGAAAAATAATCCGCACCGGACGCGTGGATGATTTAAAAATCGCTCCTCAGGAAACAGCCAAAATTACGTTGAATATCGGCAAGACCTGTACCTGCAAGGAATGGTTGCTGAACGTTTCCTACAAACTGAAAAACCGCGAAGGTTTGCTGCCCGCAGGTTTCACCGTCGCCAAGAATCAGTTGACACTGAATGATTACAAAGCACCGTCTATGGATTTGAAGAACGTGGAAACGACCAATGTAGCCACCGTTGTTCCGCAAATCATCGACAACCAATATCATTATCTGATCGTAAAAGGCAATAACTTCGTAGCCGAGTTCAACAAACAGAACGGTTACTTAAGCAAATATGCAGTGGACGGAACGGAAATGCTGAAAGAAGGCGCAGCCCTGACCCCTAACTTCTGGCGTGCCCCGACAGACAATGATATGGGAGCCGGCCTGCAAAACAGATATGCCGCATGGAAAAACCCGGGATTGAAACTGGTTTCCTTGAATTCCAAGACAGAAAATGACCAGATAGTAGTGAATGCGGAATATGACATGAAGAATGTTTCCGCCAAATTATATCTGACTTATGTCATCAACAACGAAGGAGCCATCAAAGTGACCCAAAAGATGACAGCCGACAAGAATGCCAAAGTATCTCCGATGTTCCGCTTCGGTATGCAAATGCAGATGCCTAAATGTTTTGAAACCGTAGAATATTATGGTCGTGGTCCGGTAGAAAACTACAGTGACCGCAACCACAGCACAGACTTGGGTATTTATCGCCAAAGTGTGGATGAACAATTCTATTCCTATATCCGTCCGCAGGAAACAGGAACCAAGACCGATATCCGTTGGTGGAAGCAACTGAATGCCGGCGGTAACGGACTGAAGGTAGTAGGTGATGCTCCATTCTCTGCATCCGCTTTGCATTATACCATCTGTTCACTGGATGATGGCGAACAAAAAGACCAGCGTCACTCGCCCGAAGTACAGAAAGCAGACCTGACCAACCTGATTATCGACAAGGCTCAGATGGGATTGGGTTGTGTAAACAGCTGGGGAGCTCTGCCGTTGCCTCAATATATGTTGCCTTACGGTGATTATGAATTTACTTTCATCCTGACTCCGGTAAAACATCAGATTGAGATAGAATAAGACAAGAATTTAAACGATAGAAACAGGGTGGCTGGATTTGGTTCTCAGCCACCCTATTCTATTCTCTCTGTTCTTCATAGCTACCGCCATCTACAATTTCCATAAAACAAGTGTAACACAAGTAGCTGGCCTAATCATCTCCTTTCAAGATACATTTTCCACCTTTTTTCCCTTCAAATCCTTCATACACAACCAATACACTGAATATCAAACTATTACAATGAATCATTCTTATTCCAATCCTTCATAAATTCTTCATAAAGTTGTATCCGTTCCCTTTGCATGAACCAACCACGGGAATCCATTCCGACAACCCATCGAATCTTTTTCTTTATTTTACCGTACCCGATTACAAACCTTGGTTGTACTAATTATAAAGAACAATTAAACACTAGTAAAATGAGACCAGACGGCTATTTGAAAACAGCGTGGATCATGACCGTATTATTCAGCATCATCCTTCCGCTTCATTCACAAACACCCCGGCAATTCTCTATAGAATTAAAGGACAAACCACTTCCCGCCGCCCTTAAACTAATCGAAAAGGAAGGCGGAAAGAATATTATCTTCTCCTATAACGAAACAGAAAGCTACCGGGTTACAGCCTCCATCCGGCAAAAAACCGAACTTGAAGCCATCGGCACTGTCCTGAACGGCATTCCTTTCATTTGTAAAGAACGGGAAGAATACTTCGCCATACAGAAAAAGGGAAGAGACATACGCATTACCGAAATACGAGGACAAGTAACCAATGAAAAGAATGAACCGCTGCCCTACTCCAATGTACTCTTATTGACACCCGGCGATTCCACCTTTGTAAACGGATGTGTCACCCGTGAAGACGGAAGTTTCCTGATGATAGCGGAAGAAGGGATACCTTACTTGATACGGGTTTCTTACATAGGCTATAAGACAGAAGTGCAACCTTACCACCCTACTCCTACGTTTCACCTGCTTCCCGACACCCAACTGATGCAGGAAGTCACCATCAGCGCCCGACGCCCCATGATAGAAGTGGGTCCCAACGGACTAAAAGCCAACGTGGCAGGAACTTCCCTGGCCCGAATGGGGTCTGCCGCAGAAATGTTGCCCCATCTTCCTTTCGTCACCGGCCGTAACGGCGAATACAATGTAATGGGATGTGGTTCTCCTGTAATCTATATAAATAATAAGAAGGTACGCGACATGACAGAACTGGAGCGTATCCGAGCCAACGAAATCTTATCCGCGGAAGTCATCACCACTCCCGGAGCCGAATATGCCTCGGACGTAGCAGCCGTCATCCGCCTCCACACCATCCGCCGGCGCGGACAAGGGTTGAGCGGCCATTTCAATACGACTTATTCACAAGGACATTCTGCCAACGCCAACGAATATATGGCATTAAATTATCGCACCGGCGGTCTGGATCTCTTTGTAAAAGGCTATCTGGCACAACAAAACTCGTATGGAAAAACCACAAATATGAACCGCATCAAGGGTTCCGCCATTTGGCAAACCAACAAAAATGATGTGCAAACCCATAAGAGCCAACGTTTTTCCGGTGAGCTGGGATTCAATTATGAACCGGATGAACACCATTCTTTCGGTCTGCGCTATATGCCCGAAACCGGAATAGGGAATGCAGACAGAAATTCATCCGGTAAAACCGTCACCAGACGTAACGATGAAGAAACCGACCGGATAAACTTTACTACAGCAGAACAAATACATACAGGTTGGGATCACGCGGCAAACGCCTACTACGCAGGAGAACTGGGCAAATGGAATATTGACTTCAACGCCGATTACCTGTTCAAACGCTCGCATTCCGACCAGAACGCCATGAATAATGACGATGCAACCGTGCAAGCAGACAGTCGCATGCGCAGCTCCCTCTATGCCGCCAAGCTGGTAGTCAGTTCCCCCTTATGGAACGGACGTTTTTCATTCGGTACGGAAGAAACTTTTACCAACCGCCATGATATCTTTACCCAAAACGGTTTCTCTGCCGATGCCGACGACCACATCAAACAATCCGTATATGCCGCATTTGCTGACTATTCAAGATCCATCCGCCATTGGAAACTGAATATGGGAATACGTTATGAACATCAACAAACAGATTATTATGAAAAAGGGATAAGGATAGATGCACAAAGCCCTACCTATAATGATATTATTCCTGTATTGGCCGCCAGTTGGTCACACAATGGCAAAAGTTTCAGCCTCTCTTACCGGTTACGTAAAAATAACCCCGATTATAGCCTATTGACCAATTCCATCCGCTATCGCAGCAAATATGAGTATTCTCAAGGAAACCCTTTGCTGAAAACCCAAAAGACGCATCGCTTTTCGGCCGGCGCCTCTTGGAATTGGCTCTATTTCTCAGCCTATTTCAGCCGTATTCTCAATATGTATACCAATATAATTATGCCCTACAAGGAAGATACACATCCGGGCGTCCTCTTATTTGCCACACAGACCATTCCTACAACCCATAATTACGGCATTAGTTTCAACGCCTCTCCCAAACTGGGGTGTTGGGAACCACAACTCAATGTGAATATGGCTTTTTTGGACATGAATGCGAATAAAATAGGAATCACCGAACACCGGAACCAACCCCGTTTCTATATCAGTCTGGACAACAACTTCAACCTTCCCAAAGGCTGGTTCTTACATAAGAAACACAATATTTTGTTGTAATTTGCTGTAAATCAGAGGCTAATTACAGCATTTAAAAGATGCAGGTAACGATTTGGTAGCAAAAGTCTTGCTTTTGGTTACACAGTTTTGCATAGTTTCAAATAACTCATATACAAATATAGGCATTGTTTGGAATATAGCCAAATTTACATAGGATATTTTTCATATGTATTTGTGTATTAACGTTTTGTTTATTAACAGGCATAAGACTTGTATAAGGTTCTAAAATCTATATGTAGCCTTCAATCAGTTCGCTGTCAGAAGTGTCGACCACTATTTAGGGATACCATAAGACCTTTGCCGTACCGTCATCCACCTTTTTTATTATAGGCAGTCACTCCGTAGGAGAAACTGCCCGATATGATATTCGGCACTATGGACATTATTCCTTTTTAGTAAGATACTCCTTTTCGTACTGTTTTGTAAGTTCAATAACCCGCCTGCATACTTCTTCCAGCTTACGTGTTTCTTCGGCGAGTTTATAGAGAAACGCAAGCGATTTCTTCTCCCCGTAAATGGTATGGATGGCCTTTACACATTGGTTATAGTTATTTCCTATCCTGCGGAACTGCTGATAGAAAGCGGTAAGCTGGGCGTAATACTCCTGCGCTTCCTTGTCAATCTTCACCACTTTGAACTCTCAACCGAAGATGCGTGCAAAGATAAATTCGGCCTTGTTCTTCATACCCGATTGCTCAAACATCGTGATGAATTTTTCATTTTCCTCACTGTTCAACCTCACTGAGTAGCGATGCACCCGTGGGTCCGCGAGCACTTTGTGCCCTGCTTTGTTTCTTACCAGCATTCTTTTCTTCATGACATGAATATTTTAAAAGGTTCGACTTGGGAGAACATTTGCCCCCCGAAAGACCTTTCGGGCGGGACTTTGAGGGCCTGAACTTCAAGTGAGGGCCTCAAAGTACACCTCGCTGTATGCTGACGCATATTAAAATCCGGCCGGGCCGGATTAAAGGTCTGAAGGGTTTGTTTTACGTTCCCTTGTCGGGAACGGACTGTGTTCTCCCGGCGCAAAGGTAAATAGTTTTTTCTCTCCGTGTATCATGGCGCATCACGCCAACACCCGCCAACGAATGACTTTGAAATCAGGGAATACCTTATGGATACTCTTTTTAAGGTTTGTTTATAGCCGGACAGTTATTCAATTATCCGTTTGAATAAGTAAATGGTCCGGTATTTGAATTGCCATTCAGGCAATTGTTTAGATAGTTACCCGAATAGACAAGTAAATATCCGGCCGAATGGATATATGATTATATGGATATGTGGGCTGCCGTTTGAATATGCACATAGCTAAATAGCTATGTAGCTGAATAGATAGATAGCTATATAGCTAACCGGATAAACAGACAACAGAACGGATAACCGGATAAACGGCTATTTATCCGGTTATCAATAAATCTATTATTATTGTATTGGTGGAAGAACAATATAAGAATTATCTGATTTTTTAAGAGGGAGTATTCAGGTGTGGGGTGTGGCAGGTCATTCCACCGGCTCGCCGCCATAGCGAAGGCGGCAGATGTCCTTGTGGATTTCACACATGATATGCAGCTGCATCCGCTTGCTGATATGGCGGCTTTGGGAACGCATGAACAGACGGTTTTCTATCAGGCTGCAAAACTTCGTGCCCTCCCTGCTTACAATGCAGACAATCTGATTCTCAAGGAAAAAATCCCTGTCGGTGGAATATTCCACGTCCGGGGACATTCTTATATATTTCATTGGCTGATATTTTAAAAGGTTTTACGGTGGCGGTGTGGGTGGGGTCGTCCGGCCCTGCCCTCTGTTCTCTTGGGGCGGTGAAAAAGATGTGCCGGATGTTGTTTCCGGCACATGCTTTCCGCTTGGTGTCAGGCGGCTTTTCCGCTTTCGGGCTTCTCTGTTTTCGGGGCGGTGGTCTTCTTTTCCGTCTTTTCTGTCGTCTGCTGTTTTTCGGCTTCCCTGGCAGCTTTCTTTTCCGCTTTCTTCATTTCCTTTATCCTTTCCTCCAAACGTTCATGCCGTTTCTGATATTCTTCCTCGTGGGTGGCTTTGACAAGTCCGTATTGGTCGGGGAAGTGCATGTTTGCGAAGTCCCTCAGCAGCTTGGATGCGTTGTTGTCTCCGTGGCCGTTCTCACAAAGGAAGTGGCTGATGAAGTCCCGTCTGATTACCGTCTTTTGTGCGTCCGTCAGTTTGGCAACGATTTTCATCCGCTGTTTCTCGTCCAATGCGAAAGGCTGGTCCTTGATGCCGAAAAGCGGGAAATGTCTCCTTTGAAGTTGGGCAAGCATGGCAAAATAAACCATACCGTCTTCGTACTGCGTGAACGGGCTTTCGGGATAGTCGTTCTCACGGACAATCTTTTTCGTATCGGCAACGGTCTTTTCGATGGAAAGCTGTTTGAAACGCTTGTCCCTTTCCTGCAATGTCCCGATAGTGACGGGGGCGGTTTCCTTTCTGTTTATCTCCACGTAGCAGAGTTCGGGTTCTGTCTGTCCTACCTTTACATAGGTCTTTATCCTGCCTTCCTCCTTCATGCGGTCAAGTTCCTCCACCTTTCGGGCATATTCCTCGTTTCTGCGCTCGAATGTCTGCACCGCCTGTTCGTACTCTTTCGTTTGGGTGAACTGCTCTTTCTTCGGTGCTTCGGGTGCTTTGGGGAATTCCCTTGCCGATACGTTGTAGTCAAGTTCCTTGATTTCATGCCCTTTCTTGTCCAATTTCTGTAGTGCCATATCGTTACGGCTTCCGTAGTAGGGGCGTGCGACAACCAGCTTCGGATCGGATTTCAAAAGTTTCTCCGTCTCTTTTGCCACATGGGCTGCGTTCTTGGCTTCCAGACATTTGCGGTTGGTGCAGTGTCCGCACCCGTTATGCTCGGCAAAGAGGTTGTAATTGGCTGCGTTGTGTACGCATGTCTTGCATTCCGTCTTGTCGAACTTGTATTGCCCAAGGTCGGTGGTATAGTATTTTTCAAAGTACCTTTTGAAGAGGTTCAATGTATATCCCGTCCAATCCTCACCGTTCCCCTCTTTGAGGTGCTTCTCGTACACGTCCTTTTGTATATCGGGCTCATAGGTGCTTATCTCCTCGGCTACGCTGACAGTGATTGTTTCATTGTCCAACAGTTCACCGACAGGCGCATAGAGTTCGTTCAGTTTCAATCGGGTATAGATATATTTCTCGCTCCGTCCGAAACGGGCGGTCAGTGAATACATGTCATACCTGCCCTTTTCAAGCAACCGTTTGAACGCTTTTGCTTCTTCAGTGGGGCGTACCTGCTCACGCTGCAAGTTCTCGCTTAACGACATGTCTTCCGCTTCATCGTCCGTCACATTGTTATATATGGTTGCCTTTATGGTCTTTGCTCCTGCAAGCAATGAGGCACGGTAACGGCGTTCACCGTATATGATTTCATAACCGCCTTCCGTGCGTGGGCGTACTGCAATGGCCTGCAGGATTCCCACTTCCCGAATGCTTTCCGCAAGTTCCTGCAATGATGCGTCATTGAACGTCTTGCGGTGGTTGTCCCTACTTGGGTGTACGGTGGTGATGTCAAGGTCTGTTTCGGCTGTGGCCGTTGCAAGCGGTGTCTTGAACGTGGCCTGCTGCGGTGCTTCTTCCGTAACGGTGGGAACGGTTGCCGTTTCGGGTGCTTCCGTCACTTCGGTAGCCGTGGGCACGTCCTGCGGTGTGAGTAACGTCATCGGCTTCGGGATGATTGCCAAAGCGGTCACCTTTACTGCATTTTCTTTCTCTGATTTCTGTACGCTGTTCTTCTGTACTTTCTTGTTCGTCTTCATAATGATAAGTTTTTGAATGTTGATAATTAATTGAATTGCCGTTTGATAGGCGGGCGGATTGTTCCACCCTGCCGTTCATGCTGTCATACACGGATGCACGTGGCGAGTGCTTCCCTTACTTTCGTTTCCTGCTTCTTGGAATATATCCACCCTGCACGCCTTTCGCCCTTATAGGTGAGGTTCGCACGGAACAGACCGTTCAAGTCTTTCAGAATGTCCTTTATCGGCCTGGTGTCACCGAATACGGCAATCGCCTTCTCGCTGTATTCCACGATTTCAAGACTGAGGGTTGAAAGGTCTGCGGTTGCTATGGATTGTTCTGCCGTATCGCTGTTTCTCTGCGGTGCTTTCATGCAAAGGTTGGCTTCATCCCCTGCGGTGTGCGCATACCGTTCTATGAATTTTTCAAGGTCGTGGATAGGCTCTTTCTCAACCGTCCAACCGCTGTACTTGTTCCTGCCCAGATACATACCGTCTCCCATGCTGTAATTTTCACGGTGTTCGTAATCTGCGTTATATTCCGCCAAATAGGCTGTTCCCTCAAAATTGGCGGCATGCTTGCGCATTTCTGAAAAGAGGTTGCGTGTATGTTTGGAAAAGCCTAAAATGACGGTTCTTGCTATACTGTAGTCATAATAGTCCGTATAGCTGTCGCACTCGTTTACCCGTAGTGTGCCGATAATGACCGCCTTTGCATCCGTCGGGACAAGGGGGCGCAAACGCTCCGCACCGATTTTGGCGATACGGTTGTATTCCTCTCTTGTTTCCCTCGCTTTCTTTTCTTCTTCGGCTTTCTTCTCTTTTGCCTTGGTGAGTAAAGCGGCTGTTTCCAACGGATCTAAAAACCTGGGGTTCGCATCATCGTAATAGATTCCTATTCCGAATTTTTCCGATAACGGGCGGATAAGGTCGGATGTATGAAACTCGTATGTCCGCAAATTGATAAGATGATAGGTTATTCCCCACCCGTTGCGGCTTACTTCATACACAACATAGCTGTCATAGCTGTAGCCTTCCAATACTACCACTTGATTGACTGAAACGGTCTGAACGTCTCTGTCATAACTTCTGTTAGCTCCCAATAAATGTACTTTGTTCATAATGATTTGATTTTAAAATGATTCATATTCTGTCAGAGTATCACGCAAAGAACAAGGATGAAAAGAGCGAACACGCAAAGGATACGCCACACGGCACGGATGATGAAAACCACCACCGCCAAAACTGCCGACATGGGCAGCACACCACCCAAAAAGGCACATACGAAACGCACCGCCACATAGACCACGAAACCGACCAGCGACCACTTCACCAAATTTTTAATGCCGGTTGGAGCGGAGCCGAAGCCTCGTTTCAAATCCTGCTGTATTTCAATTCTCTTTTTCATAACATTGACTTTTTTTTTATGCCTTGTCGGTGGCTTCACCTTGCTCGTTTCAGGGGGCAGATACGGACGGGGAGAAAATATGCAAGGCTTTTGGTGAAAAATTTTCAACCGCCCGGCTGGACGGATTGAAAAATTTTCGCCAAAACCCGCAGGGCGCGAAGCGGGCTTGCAGATTTTTAGGGGCCCCGTCCGTAGCTTCGCACCCTGAACCACGCAAGGTGGAGCTACTGACGGGATAAATAAAATGGGAAAATCGTTATATGGGAAAAAGAGAATTGAAATACGGCAGGATTCAAGAAGTGTCGCTTGACAGCATTAGATTATTATATTACAATTAAAATCAAGTGAACAACAAGCGGAAAATCTTCAAATTCCCTATCGTATAGAATCATGAACGATAAATGGTTGTCATGGGAAAAAATGATGAAAGGAAACAACGTCTTCATTAAAGAACGGTGTAAAACAATTTATTAATGATTCAGTATAAAAGAGGAGCAGGTTTTACCCAGTAACGGCATCGTAATTCTACATCAACTGTACCCTAAAAGTAGGCTATGCTTGAAGATGACAGAATTCCTGTATCACAGATAACAGAGCAACTTCATTTTTCGGATTAAGCGGAATTAGGCGGCATTTTGTAAATTCTTCAAGAAACACAAGAAGATTACTCCAATGGTATACAGAAGAAGGGAAAAAATAAAAACTAATAATAAATTACTGATAAGAATGAACTTTTGTTTTTGAAACTTATTAGCCTCAAGGATAACAAAAAGAACTGTATCATCACTCAAAAAATAAAGTTTGATACAGTACTTTTCTGCGAACGCATCTATTTCCACGCCTTTGCGTATGTCGTGAGAAATAGATTCTGCATACTTGGGAATAGAATAACGAAATATTCTACCAAACAGCTTGGGATAGGTAGGATAACGCTGTACTGCAAATACAGTATAGCCTAGTTAGAAAAAAACAGAAAAGAATTCAAACAAAAATATTACATTTTTTAAAGCCTTTTTCTATATTCCTTAGGAGAAATCCCCAACTGTGTCTTGACAAACTTGCCAAAAAAAGAAATGTTTGGAAAATCCAGTTCTTCCGCTATCTCTTTTATCGATTTATTGGTATATTTCAACTGTTGCACAATTGCTTCCTTAGTATATTGATGAATCCATTCAAGAGCTGTCTTTCCAGTAGACATTTTGCAAACTGTAGAAAGATATTTCGGAGTAATACAAAGTCGGTCTGCATAGAATAAAACAGTTCTTTCTCTTCCCTTGTTATCAGCCAATAGATTTAAAAATCGTTTTACCAAAACGTCTGCCTGCTTTAAGTTGGATTTATCCTGAATGATTTTTTCAGACATTTGGCTTTTCACAATAGAGCATACATCATAAAATGAGGCTTGAAACAAGGCATGCATGGTTTCTTTTTTGTAGTTGCTGAATGAGTGGTTCAGCTTTACAGAAAACAAGTCATAATAGCTGTTCATCAATTTTAAAGATGGGGCATCCAAATGGAAAATGGGATGCTCTACCAATTGGAGTATAATGTTCCAAATATCTTTATCGATATGAAGCATACGAGGCAAGGCATCATATGACAAGGCAAGAATTTTAGTAAAAAAAATAGAGCATGTCCAATCTCATTCCTGCCTGCTCCACAATCTTACGGTCGGAAGGTATGTTCTCCAGATATCCAATAAGCATCAGCTTGAAAAAACAATAGGATCAATGCTGGTCTGTTCCTCTTTTCCATAGTACTCCTAAGTATATTTGCGGATGAAGAACAAGTTTAGAACATCTTTTAAACGGCGACAGAAATTACTTATTAAGATATATTAATAAGGTATATAAAATAATGTAAAAAGAACAAAATGGATCAAAAAAAATGAGTAGACACAATACCGAGCTCACTACTATAGGGAATTTAATAAGTAAGTTTAATTGTAATATCAAGAGACATCCTGACGTCTTCCATCCGGGTGGCCCTGATGCCTTGATGCCGAAACAGGGCCACCGCCATATCGCAGACTTGTTCCATATCCATAGTTGTCATTTCAATTAGAATGAGGTCCCTTTAAACACTGAGGAACGCTCCTTGGGAAGCAGGCGGCCATCCAGTGTGACCCGGTTGGAGTTGAGATTCGGGTTGACGGTTACGGACGCCCTGTTTGTCCCCTTGGGCAATGAAAGGTCAACCGTCGCCGAGATTCCTGTTCCCATGACACTCATGGAGAAAGTGATGTTCCCTTTTTTGTCCGTCTTCATCCTGATGTTCGATGCACGTCCTTCCACCGTTATGCCTCCCACACCGTTGGGGCCTCCACCATTGAAAGGGGCTATCTGCACGACAGCCTTGTCATCCGACAGGGAGATAAAATTCGTATTGGAAGTTACAAAGGCCGTCTCTCCCCGTTTGAAGACGATCCGGTCCGCTTCCAAAACAAAATCCAGTTCTTCCAGCGCTTTGACAGCATCCGCATAGTTTACGGAATCCATGACAGCTTCCATTCTTTCTTGAAGCTCGCGTTCTTCAGCGCTTTTCTGCTCCGCTTTCGTATAGATACGTTTCTCACTCTGGGCATATGCTGACATACCGGCCAGCAATACTACCACCATAATAAATAGTCTGTTCATACTCAAAAGGATATAAAAGATTAACGAATCAATGTATATGTCTGATCCGTCTCCCGCCGGCCATATACACACAGGCGAGAGAGCACACAGCGCACGCCACAAACACGATTCCCGTAGTCTGTAGCGGATTTCCGATTCCAACCAGTGGTGAGACAAGCCCTCCGAATGCGAACGAGACGGCTCCCAACAGGGCGGAAGCGCTTCCCGAATGCCCCCTGCCCTTGTCCATGGCGAGGGTAGTGGAGGAGGTGAAGCAAAGCCCCAGCGAGAAAAGGATGCCGAGCATGAATCCCTCATAAACGGGGAAACTGCAACCGGCAAACAATGCCGCCGCTTCACAAACCGAAAAGACAAGCAAACCGGCACTGCCCAACAACGTTCCCTTCTCTATACGCCTGAACCTAGCGGCAAGAGCAGCCGATATGACCACGGCGAGCGCATTCATGCCGAAACACATGCTGAATTCCAACGGGGTAAAGCCGTAGTATTGCTGCATAATGAACGGTGCGGAAGCGATGTTGGCGAAAAGTGCAGCCTGGGCGAACCCAAGCTGCAACATATAACCCATGTAGGGACGGTTTCCCAATAAAGGTATGAAGTATGAAGGTAAACGTAAAAGACCGGATGAAACACGTCTCTCCACGGGTATAGATTCCTGATAATACAGACAGGCGAATAATAGCAACATACCGATAAACAGCAGGACGGCAAAGATGCTCTCCCAGCCTCCCGCCTCGGCCATTGCTCCTCCCAACACCGGAGCCAGCACCGGAGCTATACCGTTAATGGAACCTACAATCGCCAGAATTCTGGCCAATTCATGTCCGGAAAACAAGTCCGTTGATATGGAGCGGGCAATGACAATGCTTCCGGCCGCTGCAATTCCTTGAAACAAACGGAATATGACAAACAGATATATGTCAGCCGAAAACAGACAAAGCAGCGTGGACAGGATAAAGAGTAACAGCGTCCACAACAATACCGGTTTTCTGCCATACCGGTCACTCATAGGGCCAAAGAGCAACTGACCTGCAGCCAGACCAATCATGCAAGAGGTCAGGCTTAGCTGTACCATTGATGTGTTGGTGCCAAACATACCTACCATGGACGGCAAGGCAGGCAGGTACGTATCTGTGACAAATGGGCCAAAGGCTGTCAGTAGTCCCAAGAAAATCAACAGGAATATCCTATAGGAATCCGTTCTCATTATCAGCGTTTTCATTCACATCCTCCTCCTAACGCATTATACAGATTAATGACGGACTGGCAGTACGTGAACCTGTCAGAAACCACATTCAAGCGGGCATTCAGCAACGACTGGCGGGCGGTAAGCAATTCCAGATAGGTGGCATTGCCGGTCCGGTACAATGACTCGGAGGTCTGTACAGCACGTTCTAGCTCCTTACACTGTCTCCGGTGGCTGCCAAGGGTTCTTTGTACCGATTCCGTGGCATACAGCGCGTCGTTCACCTCCTGTCCGGCATCCAGCAGCGCCTGTTTGTAGGCGAGCAGGGCTATCTGTTCCTCATCCTTGGACACACGCAGGTTGGATATGAGCTTCCCCCGGTTGAAGATGGGTTGTGCCAGGGATGCTACAGCCGAAAGTATCCAGCCGCCGGGATTGCTCACCACTTGTCCCAGAGAGTTGGTCCAGCCGGCGCTCCCAGACAGCGTGAGACTCGGATAAAAAGCCGAACGTGCCTGATTGAGCGTATAATAGGCGTTTGCCAGCACCATTTCTGCCTGCACCACATCCGGGCGTTTGGACAGCAACCGCACGGGAAGTCCGGCATTGATCCGTTCCGGGAATGTCTGTTGCTCCAGACTGCCCCGCTCAATGCTTCGAGCGGTTGTTCCCAACAGCGTGCAAAGCGCATTTTCCGCCTCGCGTTGCTGCCGCAGCAAGTCGTTGTGCGTGGCCTCCAGTTCGTGCAGGCTGGCACGGGCCTGGCTTACGGCATTCTCCGTTTCCTCACCCACTTTGAATTTCGACTCCATGACCCGTATCTGCTCTTTCCATACCTCCAACGTGGCACGGCTGATTTCCAGCTGCCCGTCCAACATCAGGAGCGAATAGTAACCGTTGGCGATGCTCGCTATCAAGTCCGAACGGACTGCCTGCCGGTAGGCTTCCTGTTGCAACAACGTGGCTTGTGAGCCTTTCTTGGCGTTGCGCAGGTTGCCGAAAAGATCTATCTCCCAGCTCGCCTGAATGGGCAATTCATAAGTCTTCACAGTCTTACTCCCGTCAGTACCGGTCAGTGTACCCTGTGGAGACAGGGCTAATGAAGGCAGGAACGACAAGCGTGCGGCCTTTAGCTGCGCTTTGGCCTGGTCGACGCGCAGCAGGGCGGTCTGCATGTCGGTGTTGTTTTCAAGCCCGTAGCGGATCAAGTCCTGCAACAAGGTGTCCCGGAACATCTCTTGCCAGGGAAGGTCGCCCAGCGTCAGGGAATCTTCTTCCGACGGTTCGTTGGCCGTATCCCGGTAAAGACTGTCCACCGGCAAGCCCTCCGGCCGTTGGTAATTGCGGTAGATATGGCAGCTGCTCATCGCTGCCATGCACAGTATCATATATATTATCTTCTTCATGATTGTCTCTCTTTTTTTCGTTTACCCATCACCCGTTCCTCGACGTACTGGAATACGATGAAGAATGCGGGTGTCACAAATAACAAGGCCACAGTCCCTATAATCATACCGCCTACTGCTCCTACACCCAAAGAACGGTTGCCGTTGGCACCTACCCCGGAAGCGAACATCAGCGGCAGCAGACCGAAGATCATGGTGAGTGCCGTCATCAGGATGGGACGGAAACGGACGGCAGCTGCGTTCATGGCGGCTTGTGCCAACGACATGCCTGTCTCGCGTCGTTCGGCTGCATATTCGGTGATAAGAATCGCTGTTTTGGAGAGCAGTCCGATCAGCATGATCAGCCCCGTCTGCAAGTAGATGTTGTTTTCGATTCCCCATATGCGGGCAAAGAGGAAACTTCCCATCAGCCCGAAAGGTACGGAAAGTATCACCGCCATCGGGATGAACACACTCTCGTAGAGGGCACAGAGTATCAGGTAGATGAACAGGATACATACACCGTAGATAATAACGGTGTCATGCGATTCCGCCATTTGTTCCTCCTCCCGTGTCATACCGGAATACTCGTATCCGTAGCCGGTAGGTAGGGACTGTGCCGCCACCTCGCTCACGGCATTGATGACGTCTCCCGAACTGTATCCTTCTGCCGGCATTCCCTGCACGTTGATGGAGGAAAACATGTTGAAACGTGTCAGTGACTCTGCGCCGTAGGTCTTGGTCAGTTTAACGAACTGGCTGACCGGTGCCATTCCACCGCTTGTCCTCACAAAGATATTGTCCAACGACTGCATGTTCCTGCGACTGTCCGAAGGAGCCTGGATAATGACGCGGTACAGTTTTGTGAAACGGTTAAAATTGGAGGCATAGATGCTTCCGAAATAGCCGGACAATACAGCAAGTACTTCGTCCGTGCTGGTACCTGCACGCTGGCACTGCGCCTCGTCCACATCCACACGGTATTGAGGGAAATTGGCGCTGAACGACGTATAGGCCATCTGTATCTCCGGCCGTTTGTTCAGCTCGGCAAGAAACCCGTCGGTCACTTTGCTCAAGGCGTCAATACCCTTTCCGCTACGGTCTTGAATATAAAGCTCAAAGCTGTTTCCTGTACCATAACCTGAAATCATGGGCGGTGAGAACACGAAGATGTTGGCATTCTTGATGCCCGCCGTGCGGCGATAGATTTCATCCGTAATGGCGTCCACGCTGCTCTCCTCATCCTGCCGTTCGTCCCAGTGTTTCAACTTGATGATAAACATGCCGTGAGAGGAGCCGCTGCCTGAACCCATGCCGAATCCGGCAACCTTGTTGAAATTGTCGATCTGCGGAATCTCCTTCAGCTCTTTCTCCACCTTGTCCATGATACTTGCGGTCTCGGCCAGCGTACTTCCCGCAGGCGCGTCCAAGCTGACAAAGATGGACCCGGTATCCTCTGACGGGACAAGGCCGGTCTTGGTGGTGCTCATCAGATAGCCGAGCAACAAGATCGCCAGCCCCAACGAGGACCATGCCAGCCATTTATGCTTAACAAAGACCTTGGTTCCCGACTTATATTTCAGTACAATGCGTTTGAAGCCCGAGTCGAAAGCCATGCGGAAACGGGTGGAGAACTCCGGTCTTTTTCCTTCCACCAACACCTCGTTCGGACGCAGTATCAAGGCGCACAAGGCAGGTGAAAGCGTTAGGGCATTCACGGCCGAGATACCTACGGCAACCGCCATCGTGATTCCGAACTGCGTATAGAAAATGCCCGACGTTCCACCCATAAAAGATACCGGAACGAATACCGCCATAAAGACCAGGGTGGAGGTGACGATGGCCGACGAGATACCGCTCATAGCGTCAACGGATGCTTTGTATGGCGAACGGTAACCTTCATCGAAACGAGTCTGCACCGCTTCAACCACAATGATGGCATCGTCCACGATTGTACCGATGGCGAGTACCAGCGCGAATAGCGTCAGCAGGTTGATGCTGAACCCGGCGACATAGAGGGCAGCGAACGTACCGATCAGCGACACAAAGATGCTTATGGTGGGAATCAGTGTGGAACGGGGATTTTGAAGGAACACATATACCACCAGTACTACCAGTATGATAGCCTCCAGCAGTGTTTTGATGACTTCATTGATGGAAGCGTCAAGGAAGTTCTTCGTACTCATCAGCTCCACGATTTCCATGTCTTCCGGAAGAGTCTCCTCCAGCTCGTCCAGGTACTTGTCTATATTGGCGATGATTTCATTGGCATTCGTTCCGGCCGTCTGGTTGATCATACAGGTGCTTCCCGGAGCACCGTTTACCGTACCGGTATAGGAGTAGCTTTGTGCTCCCAGCTCTACGGTGGCGATGTCTTTTAGTCTCAGTACACGTCCGTCATCGTAAGCCTTGATGACAATTTCCTCAAACTCCTGTTCGGTTTCCAACCTTCCGCGGTATTTTAGTGTATATTGGTATACGTTTTTGGAGTCTTCGCCGATGGAGCCGGTGGATGCCTCGATGTTCTGGCTGGAAAGCACCGTCTCCACATCGCTTGGTTCCAGTTCATATTGTGCCATTACATCCGGATTTAACCAGATACGCATCGCATAATCTCCTCCCATCACATTGACTTCACCTACACCCGAGATACGCTGTATCTGCGGTTTCACATTAATAGTTAGGTAATTGGTCAGGAATGTTTCGTCGTATGTTCCTTTCGGACTGTAAAGCCCGAAGATTTTCAGCATACTGCTTTGCCGCTTCATGGTGGTGACACCTACTTTAGTCACCTCTGCCGGTAACAGTGAGGTCGCAGTGGACACCTTGTTCTGCACATTGACGGCTGCCATGTCCGGGTCACTACCCTGCTTGAAATAAACCGTGATTTCCGCACTGCCGGTATTGCTGGCGGTAGATGTCATGTAAGTCATGTTCTCCACCCCGTTGATGGCTTCTTCCAGCGGCACGATAACGCTTTTCTGTACGGCTTCCGCATTGGCTCCGCTATAAGTAGTAGAAACACGGATGGTTGGAGGAGCAATGTCCGGATATTGCTCCACTGACAATGCATACAGACCGATTAATCCGGCTACTAAAATAACGACCGAAATGACAATCGAAAGAATAGGTCGGTCTATAAATCTTTGCAGTTTCATAAGCTATCCCTCCTTTCCTTCTTTTACTGCGGCTTCTTCCCTTACAGTGGATACGACCGTACCGTCCTTCAGCAAACCCGCTCCTTCGGAAACAATCACATCCCCTTCCTGCAGCCCTTCTTCTACAATGTATTCCGTCCCGTCATTGATTTCAAAAACTTTTATCGGGGTGGAAACAGCCTTGCCGTCCATCACTTTATAGGCAAAAATACGGTTCTGGATCTCATAGGTTGCCCCCTGGGGAATGACGATACATTGTGTCCGGTCGTATGGTATGACGATATTCGCCTGTCCGCCGCTCATCAGACGTTTATCCTTATTTCCGAACACGGCGCGCATGCTTACCGTCCCGGTCGTTTTATCAATGATACCGCTGATAACGTCTATTTTTCCTTTTTGTCCGTAAACCGAGCCGTCATTCAATTCCAGCGACACTTCCGGAAAAGACCGCAAGGCATTATCCAAAGAGCCGTACCGGGCTGTCAGGGAAAGTACCTGCTTTTCCGTCAGAGAGAAATAAGCGTACATCTCCGAATTGTCCGAAACACGGATAAGGGCATCCGTCATGGACGCACTGACCAATGCTCCGATACGATAGGACGTCATGCCTGCATACCCGTCCACGGGACTTTTCACTTCTGTATAGGAAAGGTTGTTGCGGGCCTCTGTCATTTCAGCCTGCGCCTGCAACAGGGTGGCTTTGGCGCTCTTGTAGTCATTCTGTGCCGTGCGCAGTTCAAAATCCGAGATTACTTTATCATCGAACAAAGACTGCTTGCCTTCCAATGTCTGTCTGGCAGTCGCTTCGCCCGCTTCCGCCGTTGCCACAGCAGCTTCTGCCTTTTGCAAGGCTGCCTTGTACGGTACCTGGTCAATAATGAACAGCACTTGTCCTTTACGGACACGCGCCCCTTCCTCCACACAAACCTGCGTGATTGTTCCCGAAACCTGAGGACGCACCTCCACATCCTGCTTTCCCTCTATCACTGCCGAATATTTGACAGAAAGCTGCCGGTCTTCCGGTTTCAATGTCATAAGGGGATAATTCCCACCATCTTCCTGTTGCCTTGCATTCTGCCGACAACCGGTCAGCAGGCACATGCAACATAAAACTGATACAAAAACACTTCTTACCTTCATTTCTTTTTTTAGTTAAATTTGTTATTTATGCTGCGAAAATAAACAGGGAATCCCACTCCATTCTTGTACAAACGGCGCAAGAATTTGTCCGAATTGCCCTCCATTAAAAAACATTAGCAAATAGTATGTCTATTTGACGCATGAAATTGTTCAACCGAGACATCTTTTTATATTTTTGCAGTGTCACGTAAACCCAACGGAATTAAAATGACACAGAAAGAATTATCTCTGTTGTTTTCTCCCGATCTTTATAGAGAGGGACTGCTTTTGCTGGTATCTCCTGAAAGCTTTCACAAATTGGAAGGCAAGACTATTGAGAGAAGCCGTTTGCATATGCTCGTATGTGACGGTATTCTGGAGCTGGAACTGAATGGAAAAGCATATGAAATGAGAGGACCTTCCCTTCTCGATATCATGGATACCGTCACGGTTCGGATAAATAGAGTCGGTCCGGATTTACGGGGCTGGTGCCTATTCATCACTTTCGAGTTTGCCAGCGAGTCTCTGAAGAATCTCCGTCCCGGCCCGTTGAACCATTTGCTGGAACAGTTGTGCCTTCCCGTTTGGAGCCTCTCACAGAAGGAAAACGAAATTCTTGAGAAACAACTGCTCCTGATGAAAGGGACACTTGAGAATCCAAAACATTATTACCGGCAAGAACTCTGTGAAACTTACTTCAGAAGTTTCAGTCTTGAGTTAGGAAACATCATGTTCACCCATGAAGAGAACATGAACGGTGCGCCATCCTATATCAGTAAAAGGGATTTTGTCACGTTGAATTTCATGAAGCTTGTTTCAAGACATTTCATGGAGGAACATAATATTGATTTTTATGCGAAAGCCTTATGCATTTCCAACAAGCACCTTACACGTGTTGTCAAGGAGATGACAGGCAAGACGCCGCATACGGTCATCTGCAATGAACTGATACACCAGGCTATGGCCATGCTTGAGGACGACAATACTTCGGTGGCACAAATTGCGGAGCAGCTTCACTTCTCGGACCAGGCAGCATTCTGCAAATTCTTTAAGAACCACAAGAAAGTTTCCCCCATGGCATATAGGAGAAGATATATCGAATAACTTGTAGTTCTCTGGTCGTATTTTGTCACGCATCAGATTCCGGTTACAAACAACTTGTCAGTTGTGTAATTTTGTGCAAGAGTCCGGCAGGTTCCACATCGTAAGGCCTGTCTGAAGCTCGAGCAGGAAACTGACGACAGCCTGCATCCATTGCCTTTCGCAGATACCTTTCCCTAGTAACAAAACCTGCATGGGAATAAACAATGCATACGTACAGATGATATATTGCATAAAAGTGGAAGATGTTTGTGACAAAGGGCTCGGTGTATAAGGCAGGTAGAATATGGATAAGATTCCCCAAGACTACAATATGCATTACATGCCTTTTTTATCATAGTAGCTTTATCCCCCCCCTGCAACTTTTTCTCATACGTTTCCAATTCTTTCCTGTTCCGGCTGGGCGTAACCCAATATGCCCCCAAAATGAAGAGTACCGCTATCGTCTTTGACAGGTTGAATGGGGCCATTCCTCAACATTCAACCATGACGCAGGCTACAAACGGCTGGATATAATTGTACATTCCGATTACCGTGAAACAGAGATTTTTCTACCTCAACCCATTATTTACAGCTTTCTTGTTTCCATACGTTACTGTTCAATCGCCCCACAATTTACAGTAATAGAAAAAAACGGCCTGAGAGAATGGATAAGGATGTTTGACAAAACCCCATTTCGCACTATGGACACAAAAACAGAAAATGACATTCTGACCAGTACGGAACATAGAATATACATTGAGAAAACGGCTGTTTCAGACTGGAAGTTGGTGGATAGATTATGTCTGAGTCAGGTTAAAGGCTATTAAAGAATATGATATATGAAAGCATCATTTCCGGGGACACTAAGTCCCAGCAGGATGTCCAAACATAAAATCAACTTTTTATATTTTTATAGTTTTTTTTAAATAATACATTGTTTTAACTGTTACAAAATTATTGGCATTTTGCGAGCAGGTCCTTATCTAAATTCGTAATAAAACACTACATTACCCAATAGTACTATCCTTTACCAATCAATCAATTAAAACAATATACTGAGTTATACCGCTTCATCTATAGCGTTAGAAATAAACAGAAAAGAATTCAAACAAAAATATTACATTTTTTAAAGCCTTTTTCTATATTCCTTAGGAGAAATCCCCAACTGTGTCTTGACAAACTTGCCAAAAAAAGAAATGTTTGGAAAATCCAGTTCTTCCGCTATCTCTTTTATCGATTTATTGGTATATTTCAACTGTTGCACAATTGCTTCCTTAGTATATTGATGAATCCATTCAAGAGCTGTCTTTCCAGTAGACATTTTGCAAACTGTAGAAAGATATTTCGGAGTAATACAAAGTCGGTCTGCATAGAATAAAACAGTTCTTTCTCTTCCCTTGTTATCAGCCAATAGATTTAAAAATCGTTTTACCAAAACGTCTGCCTGCTTTAAGTTGGATTTATCCTGAATGATTTTTTCAGACATTTGGCTTTTCACAATAGAGCATACATCATAAAATGAGGCTTGAAACAAGGCATGCATGGTTTCTTTTTTGTAGTTGCTGAATGAGTGGTTCAGCTTTACAGAAAACAAGTCATAATAGCTGTTCATCAATTTTAAAGATGGGGCATCCAAATGGAAAATGGGATGCTCTACCAATTGGAGTATAATGTTCCAAATATCTTTATCGATATGAAGCATACGAGGCAAGGCATCATAAGATAAGGCAAGAATTTTAGCATTAAAATTAGGACTTATCATATAATTATCAACGAATATATTGGGAGGACATACCAGCATATCATTCACCTCTACTTCATGAGTTTTTCCATTGATATCCACTATTAATTTACCTTCGATACAAATCAGAATGATAATAATATCCATTTGCAAAGACCCTTTTATTGGTATGGATTTCAACCCGTTAATCACCAGAACATCACCATCCATATAATCAAAATTAGTCTTCTCGCCTAACGTATTGAGGCTTATTTTCATTGTTGACTGTTCCACTTTCCAAACCGTTAATGATTTTGCTGCAAAAGTAATATAGGATAGAATAGAATTTATGTTGTAAAGTTCTTATAGAATGTCCATTTCGGCTAATACTTCTCATTTTCCGGCTAATAATGCTTGTTTAGTGCCGAATTGGAACACTAAAATACAATAAAAGAAGACCAATTTTGCATCAGTAAACAATTAATGGACTGAAATAATGAAAAGAAAGTATTGTTATGTAACAGCGCTACTCTTGCTTGGACTAGTTAGTAGCTGTAAACAAAAGGTTGAGACAAAGGACAGCCATCCTATAAGCGTTTCTACTCTGGAAGTGAAAGAAAGTTTAACCGGAATTGCACAGGAGTATTCGGGTACCATTCAGGCATCCAATGAATCAACACTAAGTTTCTCAACCGGTGGAACTTTGGAGAAAATTTATGTAAATCAGGGAGAAAAGGTAGAAAAGGGAACATTGCTGGCCGTTGTGGATGATACGTCGCTCCGAAATGCCTACGAGGCAGCCGTGGCTACCCGCATGCAAGCCGAAGATGCCTATGCGCGCATGCAACAACTCTATGATAACAATAGTCTGCCTGAAATAAAATGGACGGAGGCGCAAAGCAAACTGAAACAAGCTGTGGCTACCGAACAGATAGCTAAAAAAGAACTCTTGAATGCCCAACTATATGCGCCATTTAGCGGATTTATAGCGGATAAGACCGCTGATGTAGGTCAAAATGTTTTGCCTTCCACTCCTATCTTGAAACTGATGGAAATCAACCGGGTGAAAGTAAAAATTGCCATTCCCGAAAATGAAATCGGGACTATTGAAATTGGTACAGATGTTCAGCTAACAGTTCCGGCACTGAACGGCCGGACATTCGAGGGGAAAATTACTGAAAAAGGCGTGGATGCCAATCCTCTTTCCCGTTCCTATGACCTCTATGCATTAGTAGACAATCGCAATCTGGAATTATTACCCGGAATGGTGTGCGACATCTCGTTGGAAACAAAAAATAAGCAGAACGGCTTCATCATCCCCAGGCATATCGTACAAATCGATGGAAACAACCAGAAGTTCGTGTGGGTCTATGCCGCAGGAAAGGCATCGAAACGCATCATCAGCGTGGGCGAAATGACAGTTGATGGTGTAGTGGTTACCCGGGGGCTTTCTGAAGGAGATGAAATCATCATCAGCGGTCAGCAGAAAATCAGTGAAGGTATGGAAGTAAACAAGCAGCAATGAAAGAAAAAACTTTTAGCATAGCAGACTGGGCCATGCACTATCACCGGATTGTGATTTTAGTGACGGTGTGCCTGATAGCGTTGGGTATCTATGGCCTGGGGGAAATGAACAAGAACGAATTTCCCGATTTTACCATCCGACAGGGCTTGGTGGTGGCTGCCTATCCCGGTGCCACTTCAGCCGAAATAGAGGAGCAAGTGACCAAACCGTTGGAGAATTATATTTTCGGCTACAAAGAGGTGAAAAAGAACAAGACTTTTTCACGCAGCCAGGATGGGATGTGCATCATCCAGGTAGAACTGAACGATGACTTGAATAACAAGGATGAGTTCTGGAGTAAGTTCAAGCATGGCATTCAGGATTTCAAAGCACAGCTTCCTAAAGGTGTCCTAGTCGTGCAGGTGATGGATGACTTCGGCGATACATCGGCTTTGCTTGTCACCATGGAAAGTGATGATAAAACATACCGTGAACTCAATGAATACATGGACGATCTGAAAGACCGGTTGCGCACCATTGAAAGTGTCGGACGTATGACAGTGAGCGGTATGCAAAAAGAGCAGATTGCCATTTATCTGGACACTGAACGGCTATCACATTATGGCATCAGCGACCGGACTTTAGCCACCAGCTTGTTTTCCAAAGGATTTGTCACTACAGCCGGACGGATGAAGAACGATGAATATACCTCGCCGCTTTATGTAAGTCACTCCATGAATTCACAGCACGATATACAGGAAATGATTGTGTATGCTGACCCTCAGGGGAATATCATCCGGCTGAAAGATGTGGCGAGAGTAGTCAGAGAATATCCAGACCCGGATTCTTTTATCACCAACAACGGAAAGAAATGTCTGTTGCTGAGTATTGAAATGAAGAAGGACAAGAACATTGTACAGATGGGCAATGAGGTAAAAACCGTCATGAATACTTTTGAAAAGACACTGCCAGATGAAGTGAGCCTTTTCAAAATTACCGACCAAAGCAAAGTGGTGGACGATAGTGTATCGAACTTTCTGCATGAATTGGTCATAGCCATCTGTGCGGTTATTCTGGTGGTCATGCTGCTTCTTCCAATGCGTGTGGCCATGGTGGCAGCCACTACCATTCCTATTACGATTTTTATTTCGCTCGGATTGTTCTATGCCTTTGGTATCGAACTTAATTCAGTGACGCTGGCAGCGTTGATAGTGACCTTGGGATTGATAGTGGATGATTCCATCGTCATCATCGACAGCTACATGGATAAATTGGCGGAAGGCCAGTCCCGCTGGCATGCTTCCATCAAGAGTGCCGATCATTTCCTGAAATCTATCTTTTCGGCTACCCTAGCTATCAGTATCACCTTCTTTCCTTTCCTGTTTACCATGAAAGGAATGTATCAGGACTTTCTGCATAGTTTTCCATGGGCCACAACCCTAGTATTGGTCATCTCGCTTTTGGTAGCCCAAATGATCATACCCTTCATCCAATTTTGTTTTATCCACAAGCCTATTGAGCAGAAGCGGAACAAGGACGGCAAAGAACGGTTCTCCTTTTTGAATTTTATGCAAAGCACCTATGACAAACTGATAGACTGCTGCTTTAAGAGACCTTATATAACCTTGTTTGTAGGTTTGCTTTCAGCGGTAGCCGGTGCTGCACTGATGCTCAGCCTTCCGCAACGGTTGATGCCGACAGCAGAACGTAACCAATTTGCAGTGGAAATCTATCTTCCTACCGGGACTTCCTTACCAAAGACCGTACAGGTGGCCGACAGTCTAGAACATCTGCTCCGGCAAGATCAGCGGATTGTTTCCATTGCCTCTTTCAAAGGGACTTCTTCCCCCCGCTTCCAGACGTCGTATGCACCTCAGTTGGGTGGCAGTAACTTTGCCCAGTTCATTGTAAACACCACCGACGATCAAGCAACGGAAGAACTGTTGAACGAATATACGTTGAAATATGCCAACTATTTTCCGGAAGCATGGGTGCGCTTCAAGCAATTGGGTTACAGCCAGGCCACAACACCTATCGAAATCCGGTTGAGCGGAACGGACAGGCGTCAACTCAAGCAAACAGCAGACGCGTTGGTTCATCTCCTGCGTAACCAAGAAAACCTATATCTAGTACGCACGGACTTCAATGAGCCTATGGCCAGCACACGCATTCAACTGAAAGAGAAAGAAGCCAGCCGATTGGGTATTACCAATGCAGCGTTGGAAATGATAATGGCTATGCGCTACGGAGCTGGCATACCAGTGGGAAACATCTGGGAGGGAAACTATGACACGAACATCGTGCTGAAGAGTACACATGCTGATTCTGCCAGTGTTGAAGATATCATAAATGAACCCATTCCGTTAGCAGGTGGATTGGAAGAAGTGCCCTTGCGACAGATTGCTTCTGTGTCGCCCGTTTGGGAAGAAGGCCAAATTGTACGAAGAAACGGAATCCGTACCATCACCGTTATGGCAGAAGTGACTAAAGGAACCAATGTTATGAACGAGACGGCTAATGTGCGCCAACTGATTGAGAAAATCCATATCCCGGAGGATGTGACGCTCAGCTTTGGCGGTGAACAGGAAGAAAGTGAAGAACAGATTCCTCGGATAGTGGCTGGATTATGCATTGCCGTAGCGATTATTTTCTTTATTCTGCTGTGGCATTTCAAGAAAGTCAGTACTTCCTCTATTATACTTGTGAGTCTTTCACTTTGTCTATTAGGTGCTGCTCTTGGTGTGCTGATTCAAGGTGGAGATTTCAGTGTGACTTCCACCTTAGGTATTGTGAGTCTGATGGGTATCTTGGTGCGTAACGGTATCATCATGTTCGACTATGCAGAGGAACTTCGTACCACGGAGCGTCTCAGTACCCACGAAGCCATCTATCATTCGGCCAAGCGCAGAATGCGTCCTATCTTCCTGACGTCAGCGGCAGCTTCTATGGGAGTAGTTCCTATGATATTAGGAGGCAGCGCGCTGTGGATGCCTATGGGAACCGTTATTTTCTATGGAACACTGATTACGATGCTGTTTATCCTCACCATACTTCCGGTAGCCTACTGGTTAATTATGAGTGGTACTACGAAGAAGAGAATGCAGCTGCAACAATTAGAAAAGGAATAAAGTTTAAACAACAGTAAAATGAGAAACAGATATAAAAAAGGGTCTGTAGTCTGTCTCCTAGCTTTAGGAGTGGCTTGCACGACCTATGGTCAGACAAGGCAGTATTCGGTAGAACAGTGCCGTACGTTGGCATTGGAAAACAATGCTCGCATTAAAAATGCGAACTATGAGTTACAGAGTGCCCGTGAAGAAGAAAAACAGGCCTTTACTAATTATTTTCCTTCCGTAAGTGCTACCGGTTTTGGATTCAATGCAGATAAGGGAACAGCCCAAATGAATCTGGCTCCAGGAATGGAAATGAGCATGCTGAAGAATGGTCTGGCAGGTGGAATCGTTGCCACTCAACCGGTATTTGCCGGAGGGCAGATTGTGAATGGCAATAAAATAGCCAAACTGGCGGTGGAGATGAAACAGCTGCAGGTGCAGCAGTCTGAAAAGGAAGTCATGCTTACTGCTGAACAGTATGCCTGGCAAGTACTGACTTTGCAAGAAAAACTACAGACAGTTTTATCCGTAGATACCATGCTCCAACGAATCTGCAATGAAGTTGAAGTTTCGGTAAATGCAGGAGTAGCCTTACGAAATGACCTTCTGGAAGTAAACTTGCGACGGAATGAAATCGCCAGCGAGCGCATCAATCTGGAAAATGGAATTGCCTTGAGCAAAATGCTTCTGGCTCAATACATCGGTCTGGAAGATACCGATTTTGAGATTACTTCCCGTCTGATGAATCAAACGGCAGAATCACTTCACATGGATTCCATTTTCTGCGATCCGGCTTCCTCTCTGCCGCTGACACCCGAGTATCAGCTGCTGGAAAAGAACCTGAAGCTCTACAAGCTGCAACACAAGATTTCCATCGGGAAGAACTTGCCGACGGTGGGTGTCGGAGCTGGATATATGTATCATGATTTTCTGGATGTGGACCGTTCTTTCGGGGTGATATTTGCTTCCATTTCCATTCCCTTGTCAGGCTGGTGGGGCGGCAGCCATGCCATGAAAAAACAGAAGTTGCAGGTAAAAATGGCCGAAAATGAACTGATGGACAAGTCCCAGTTGCTGAAGATTCAGATGCAAAAATGCTGGAACGATTTGGAAGATGCCCATAAGCAGTTGGAGATTGCATCATTATCGGTGGAACAGGCTTCTGAGAATTTCAGACTGAACAGACAATATTACCAAGCAGGAACCATCACTATGACCGATTTGCTGAATGCCCAGACGCTCTATCAGCAAAACTGTGATAAATATGTGGATGCCATAGCCGATTGCCAGATTAAACGGCTAAAATACTTGCAAGCCACCGGCCGTTGAACTGATTTCATCAAGTTTAATCTTTAAATCAATAGAATCATGCCATTTGATTTGAAAAAAATACAAGAAGACAGTATCAGTTTATATGCACAAATGCAGAATGATTCTTATACATTCATGGATTTGCAGCAGATAAGCCAACTGAAGGAGGCTGAGCTATGCTTGGTGCTGATACAATTGATACGTGAAGATAAAATCAAACAGATAGTAAAAGGAAAAAATATCTGTTACAGAAAAATTACCATTTAAAAGAATGATTGTGTCGGGAAAAGAGAGGCTCACAGATAGATCCCATCTATCCTTGCGAGCCTCTGTTACCTTGGAATAAATCAAAATGAAAAAGAGAGATAAAAAGAAGAAAATGTCATCAATAGTAATTTTTTAACAGGGATACTATGAAGAAACGGTTTTATTTTGTCTTAAGTTTGTGGCTATGGTGTATCTGCTTACATTCCATAGTGTGTGTAGCTAGCACAGGCAAACGGCGTCCACGGGTAGCCGTTGTTCTAAGTGGAGGCGGTGCTAAAGGTGTGGCTCATATCAGTGCCTTGAAAGTAATAGAAGAAGTGGGGATACCTGTAGATTATGTAGTAGGCACCAGTATGGGATCAATTATAGGCGGTCTGTATGCTATCGGTTATTCACCTGCCCAACTGGACAGCATTGTAAGAACATTAGACTGGGAATGGTTGCTTTCCGATAAGCCCAAAAGGAGTTATCGAACCATTACGGAACAGGAAAATGAAATACGCTACCTTCTTTCCATTCCTGTGACCAAAAAAGCCACTTTACAAAAACCGGAATCTTTAATCAGAGGAGAAAACATCAGCGATATGTTTGCGGCACTTACCGTAGGCTTTCATGACTCCATTGATTTCAAACGATTACCAATTCCGTTTGCATGCATTGCAACAGACATTACGGACGGAAGCGAGGTGATATTGAACCGAGGAGTTCTGGTAGAAGCCATGCGTGCCAGTATGGCCATTCCAGGCGTGTTTTCACCAGTACGTAAAAATGGCAAAATCCTGGTAGATGGCGGGTTAGTGAACAACTTTCCGGTAGATGTGGCGCGCTGCATGGGAGCAGACATTGTGATTGGTGTGGATGTACAAGACGGACTGCGTAAAGCAAAACAAATAAACAGTTTGTCTGAAATTATATCACAAATAGTTGATATTGCCTGCAAAAAGAAATATACGGAAAATCTTAACCTAACAGATGCTTATATAAAGGTAAATGTAAAGGGATATTCGGCTGCCAGCTTCAATCATGCGGCTATCGATTCGCTTATTCATCGCGGATGGCAGGCTGCTGACCAATGCCGGAGTCAGTTACAGAAAATAAAAGAACAGCTTAACCTAAGTGCTCCTCTGCTTCGACCTGCATCTCACATCAGTCAATCGTTGTTTCACAAGAATATTTTTGTAAACGGTATCTACTTTGAAGGGATCAACACCAGAGACCGTAACTGGATTATCCGTAAATGCCGGCTGCATGAAAAATCTTGTATGGAATACAAGCAGATTGAAGAAGCTCTTGCTATATTACGAACCGAATTGAATTATTCAGATGTGAAATTTCGTTTGTTGGATGAAGAAAAAGGTTACAAACTGGTTTTTCATCTGACCCAGAAGAACGTCACTTCATTTAACATTGGAGCCCGTTTTGATTCTGAAGAAGTAGCCTCCTTGCTACTGGGAACATCGGTATACCTCTCTACGAAAGTACCTTCCACGCTGTCAGTTACAGGCAGATTGGGAAAGCAGTACATGGCAAACCTTAAATATACCTTTCATCCTTCGCTCATGCGGGATATCAGCCTGCAATATACCTATAATTTCCATGACATAAACTTCTATAAGAACGGACATAAGATTTACAATACCACCTTCAATCACCATACCTTTGAAGCGAGATATTCAAATCGGTGGCTGAAAAATTTCCGTTATCAGTTAGGAGCTTCTTATGAGTTATATCACAATGCTGATGTACTGCTTAAAACGGGAAATTATCCTTCCATTCCCAATATGACAGACAATACCTTTAAATATTTTGCCCAATTGGATTATAATACCCTAGACCATTATTTATTTCCGAAGCATGGACTAAGATTCAATGTGGTGGGTTCCGTTTATACGGACAACTTATTCCAATATCGCAGTCATTCTCCTTTCTATGAGATAAGTGCCGCTGTTTCGGCAGCCTATTCCTTTAATGACAAGCTTGCCCTGCTCCCTTCTGCCAGTTTCAGGATGTTGGAGGGCAAAGACATTCCTCAAGTCTATAAGAACATATTGGGTGGAGACACTCCTTCACGCTACCTTACTCAACAGATTCCATTGATGGGTGTAGGTCATGTGGAGTTTGTCAACGATGCCTTACTGGCGGGCCATTTGCGCCTACGTTACCGTATCACTGGAAAACACTACCTGTCCTGCATTGGCAACATCGCATCCAATACCGATAAGCTCAATGAGATAGGTCAAGGAAAGATTCTTTATGGCATAGGTCTGAACTATGCTTGCGACAGTAAATTAGGACCTTTGGAGCTGTCAATAGGCTATTCGAACTTGGTAGAGAAATTTTATGGCTTTGCCAATATCGGGTATTATTTTTAGAATCTAAACCAGACCATATAAGTGATTCCCCATTCCATTCGTAACCGGTTTTGAAAAAAAGAGGCCCACAAGGAATACCTATGATATTCTTGTGAGCCTCTATAGTGTTAACATGGTCTTTGAATCCACTTAAATTATTTTTCTTAACGAATCAATCTGAGAAAAGATTTTACAATTGCAACAAACTACTAAATATAAGATAGTAAATTGACATCAATATGTTTAATATTTTTAATTCACTCTCAAATATGATTCTTTTAGCCAAATTGAATACTTTGACTTAAAAAGACAATCTCATGGTCATTCGTATTCTTGACTTTTGAATATTGGGATTATTTTATAATTTAATCGCCATACATAGTCAATGCGCAGAAACTTAAAAATGTTTTCAATCCCAACTCTTGCTTCTATATAAGACGTCTTTCCAAGCAAAAATAATAAAGTAAATCATAACTAGCTTCATTTACGATAATCTTGTTGCCTCGTATGATTTCTAACTTTAATATAACAATGACAAATCTAAAATCTGTAGCAAGCAACCCACCTCAAAATATTCTTTAGGTATAGATAAAGTTGTAAACAAACTAACAATACAATTAAAACCTGAAAATCAAATATTCTGCTATTTTTTTTTATGCTGACACTGTAACAAATCTTCGAACTTATAATTGATAACCTTTTCTATCGCGATACTGTTTAGGTGTAAGTCCTACTTGTTTCTTGAAAAATTTTCCAAAGAAGCTGGCATTTGGAAAACCTAATTGCTCGCTAATTTGCTGGACATTCTCATCAGTTGAATCCAATAGAATTTTAGCATTCATAATGATAGACTCATTGATGATAGATTTTGCATTTTTATCGCATGCCTTTTTAACCAACCACATCAAATATTTTACGCTTATACATAACTGGTCTGCATAAAAAGACAAACGATGCTGTTGAACATGATGTATCATGACCAATCGCAGAAACTCATAATACAGTTGTTGTGTACGAGCCCTCCCTATTGCCTCAATCTTTATCCCATATTTTTTATATATTTCATTGGTTCCATAAAGCAATGAAACTAATTGATATTTAATAATAGAAGGATAACGTTGTCTTATCTTATGATAGATTTGAGTAAGAAACGAATAATATCCAACTAATATCTCATACTCTTCTTCGTTTAATTGCAGAAGTGGTTCTTTGGTCATATTTTCATAGATCGGTGCCAGTTTTTCTTCCAAGTATAAATCTTGTATGAAAAGAATATGATAAGATACAATATAAAATTCAGCATCATCACTGCAGTCCTTTATCTGTACTATATCATAAGGAGTAATGGCAAGGATATCTTTGGTCTTGACGGTAAACTCTCGTAAATTGATTGATAAGCACAAAGATCCTTTATTGCATAAAAGCAAAGAGACGTTTTGCGACTGATGGGGCGCATAATAATCTTGTATGATTTCTTTATTAATGTTGGAAAGAACAACAAAATAATCTTCCTGACTAAAAGACACCTGCTTCATAACTTGGAATTTTAGACCATAAAAATAAGAATTTTGCTGCAGATGTCCTAACAGACATACGCTTTTTAGGATATTTTTCATGTCGATTGGCTCTTGATGCCCCAATATATACTCTGTAATTTTGCGGCCAAATTATAAAAGCTAAAGTTATGCAGAGAAAAATACAATTGACACTAGCCATATTTCTATGTTGTGCTTCTATGACATGGGCGCAGCAGGATAGTATATATTCACTGAAAGAATGTATCGAAACTGGAATTATGAACAATTTAGTATTGCAGTCAAAAGGTCAAGAAATCCAGAAAAGTAAATTCGAAATCACAGAATACAGGACTCGTCTATTCCCTAAAATACAAGCTTTTGGAAATTTCACCAATTACATAGATAAACCGACCTCGGTTTCATTAAGTTCACAAGTAGGCAGTTCGCCGTCAGCTAACCAGCCCTATATGCAAAGTCAGACAATGAGATACAATACTTCTGGAGGCATACAGTTTTCTTTACCAATTTACAATCAAACGCTGTATACAGGTATTGGCATTGCCAAACGTATGCAGGACATACAAAAAATGAACTATGAAAAAGCAAAGGAAGACCTGACGGTTGAAATCTCCCAAATTTATTATCTTGCTCAATCCACACTCGAAGGGATGCGTTTAGCGCAGGATAATATTCAAAGATTAAGCGAATTACGCGAGATAACCCAAGCTGCTTATGACAATGGAGTAGCGATGGAAGTCGATGTACAGCGCGTTGACATCAACTTGGAAAATGCCAAAGTGCAGTATGACAATTCTATATCCATGTATCAGCAACAGTTGAATATGCTGCGTTATGTAATGGGAGTGAATCCCGATATTTCTTTTTCCGTAGAAAGATTTAACATGAACTTCAAAGAAAAAAACACCGTCATGGGGGGCTTGTCAAACGATTTATATGAAATCAAAATACTGCAAGCCAAACAAGATGTTTTGAAACGCCAAGGACAGGTTATCAAACAAGGCTATATTCCCTCCTTATCCTTTGTCAGTCAATTGGGATACACCAAATACGCCAACCATTTTAATCGCATATTCCATTCTACAGATACCCCAAAATGGTATAATTCCTTTTATTGGGGGATTGCATTGAATATCCCAATATTTGATGGGTTTGAGAAACAGGCAAAGCTACGTAAAAATAAAGTAGAAGCATATCAAAACAAACTTTTACTGCAAGATACGCATGAAAATTTACAAACTCAATATGACAATGCATGTAATGACTATTTAAACAACGAGCGTAACTTTATTAAGCAAAGGGACAATTATCTTTTAGCCGAAAAAGTTTATACCGTCACTTTTGAAAAATACCGTGAAGGGATAGCGTCCATGACAGAACTCCTTCAAGATGAGATTAGCATGAGCAGCGCTCAAAACAATTATGTCAATGCACACTATAGCTATAAGGTATCTGAACTTAGCCTGTTAAAACTGGGACACAAGTTGGATAGCTTAACTGAATGAACCATTTAAAATTAAAGGAAATATGACAACAGAAAAGCGAAAAAAAATAGCAAGCAAACTGAAAGGTATGCGCTTGATGCGGTATATCTTAAGTACCGTGGGGGTTTTGATTATTGTCTATGGCATGTGGATGGTAATCTGCCTTCTTGTTAATTACAAGCGAACAGAGACGACTAATAATGCCCAAATCGAACAATACGTCTCACCGATCAATGTGAAAGTATCCGGATATATTGATAAAATTCACTTTACCGAACATCAGTTTGTACGTAAAGGAGATACATTGTTAGTAATAGATGACAAAGAGCTAAAACTAAAAGTAAAGGAAGCTCAATCCATGCTGGAAGTAGCCAAGACATCTGCTGAAATGAAGTTATTATCCCTTAGTTCAGTCCGTGAGAAGGTTTATACCTATGACGCAAACATTAAAGAAGTGAAGGCCAATATCAGTCAGCAAGAAATAGATTACAAACGCTATAGAAACCTTCTGGAGCGTAAGGCTACCACCCCCATTCAAGTGGAACAGATGAAAACGGGCCTAACCATGTCGAAAGCCAAGCTGGAAGCTTTACTTGCTCAGAAAAGGACAGCCGTAGTTTCTATTGAAGAAGCTCAAAAGCAGTATGAGAATGCTGTCGAAGCAATTCCAAAAGCTGAGGCGACGGCAGAAACAGCCCTGCTTAATTGGTCATACTGTTTTGTCAAAGCACCCTGTAATGGTTACTTAGGCAGAAGGTCTTTAGAAGAGGGGCAATTAGTAAGTGCCGGACAAACCATTACCAACATAATTCCTGATACACAAAAATGGATTATTGCCAATTATAAAGAAACTCAAATAGAGAATCTGTATATCGGGCAGGAAGTTATTGTACGCATTGATGCCATCAGCAATAAAAAATTCACAGGTAAAATCACAGCTATTTCAGAAGCAACCGGGGCTCGCTATTCCATGATACCTACCGATAACTCTGCCGGTAATTTTGTAAAAATACAACAACGTATTCCCGTACGTATTGATTTCACCAATCTGTCACCCGAAGACAACCGTGTTTTGCGGGCTGGCATGATGGCGGAAGTTTCTGCTAAATTGCAATAACCATGACTAGAGCAGACAATTTCCCTTTCTATAATTGGGTACCCAAGTGGTTGGGAATCTTGATACATATTTTCCTATTTTGTCCAATTATATTTATAAGCGGAGCCTATACAAGCAATGCCAGTGAAATGACTGGTGGGTTGGGCATTATATCTGAACACATTCAGTATTCCAATTTTGCTACTGCCGTCGGGATGGTGGTGTTTGCACCTTTTGTAGTTCATTATCTTCTTATGCGACGCCCCAAAATGACGTTTTTATTGGGCTTTAACTTACTATTCATTCTAAGTGCCATATGCGCCAAGACAGATTCTATGGCTTTACTTATGATGTGTAGTTTTTTCACAGGGTTTATTCGAATCATGCTTATTTTCAATAATCTATTCTGTCTGATTAAATTTGCTTTGCGTCAAGATCCTGTTAATAGTTTTATTCCAGGTAAAGCGCCAGAAGATATCCCTACCATGGATAAAATGGATTATGTGAAAGCAACCTCAGTTCCCATTCTCTATCTTTTCTTTATTTGTCTTGGCCAGATAGGGTCTTCAATAACAGCTTGGCTGGCTTATGAATATCAATGGCAATATGTCTATTATGGAATGATGGGACTCACTTTATGCGCGCTATTCCTTGTAGAAACTACCATGAGATACCAAAAACGAATATGGAACCGTCAGATTCATATACACAAACTTGGAGATTTTGTTGCAGCATCTATTTTTGAATTAGCAATTTGCTACATTCTAATATATGGAAAGACCTACGATTGGTTTGACAATTGGTCCATACGGTTGGCTACGGGATCAGCATTGGTTTCTTTAGGTATGTTTATTGTACTGCAAACCAATTCAAGACATCCATACCTGCGTTTTTCTATTTTTAAACGCAGATACACTTGGGTGGCAGTCATTATGTTCATGTTGCTCATGCTGGTCAATTCCCATTCAGCTTTAGTAAGTGTATATACGGGCGTAGGTATGAACATCGACAACTGGAAAAGTGCTCAACTTAACAATTATGGGATGATAGGAGATATCATAGGTGTAATTATCTGTGTAGCGATGGCAAAGCGAAACTTCGCTTTTCGCTATATTTTTGCTGTAGGTTTTCTGTGTATCGGATTATCTGCAACCTATCTTTATTTCTATTTCCAGCCTCAAGGATTGTATGACGATCTGATATTTCCAACTGTCTTACGTTCAGCTGGGATGATTATACTCTATGCCATGAGTGCTATCTATGGAATGAAGCGTTTACCGGCTATCTTATTACCCTCATGGATTTTTGTCATGCTGACCTTCCGTTCCGTTATCGGACCGGTAGTAGGAACATCTGTTTTCTCTAACCTCATTAATCAGCGGCAAGAGCAGCATATTAGTGAAATGGTGGATTATTTAGACGAATCCAATGTGGATTTTTCAGGGAGCTACCGAAAAAACGTGGCTGGAGGGAAATATACCGGACTGAGTACGGAAGATGCCTCAACTTTGGCAGCTGTCAGTTCAAAAGGAAGCGTGCAGAAACAAGCTGTGCTTGTCACGCTGAAAGAGATATGTGGCTGGACTATTTATGCCTCTGCAGGCTGCATTCTATTGGCGCTGACATTCCCATATCCAAATTCTAATATAAAAGAATGAATTTATGAATATATCACTTGAAGCAGGTTTACTGGTTGGTTCTTTGCTTATCTTTGGCAGTTTGCTGATGAGTAAAGCCGGTTATCGATTAGGAATACCCACATTGTTTATGTTTTTACTTGCCGGCATTTGTTTCGGCAAAGGAGGATTGGGCGTTGAATTTGATAATGCATCGGTTGCTAAAAACATTGGTACAATAGCCCTTTGTGTTATTCTTTTCAGTGGCGGTATGGATACCAAGTTCAAGGATATACGCCCCGTATTGGGTCCGGGTATTGTTCTTTCTACGGCAGGTGTACTAATTACCACCTTGTTGTCCGGAGTTTTTATATACTGGATTTCAGGATGGCAACAGACTGAAATTGGCCTTAGCTTGATGGGATCTTTCTTATTGGCAGCCACTATATCTTCAACAGATTCGGCTTCGGTCTTCAATATCCTCCGCACGCAGCATATCGGTCTCAAGTATCAGTTAAAACCATTGTTGGAGCTGGAAAGTGGCAGTAATGACCCAATGGCCTATCTCTTGACTATCGTGTTTATACAATGTATTCTTTCCGGAACAATGCCTTTGGAAGATGTTGCCAGATCTTTTCTAATGCAATTTATCATCGGCAGTTTGGGAGGATACCTATTGGGGAAAATGTCAGTACGGCTAATCAACAGAGTCAGACTGGGTAATATAGAACTTTATCCCATTTTGACGCTTTGCCTCATATTTATCATTTATTGCATAACCACTCTACTGGGAGGCAATGGTTTTTTGGCCATTTACTTGGCCGGACTGATTGTCGGCAACAATTCCTTATTCGCTAAAAAAGATATTGGAACATTCTTGAATGGGTTGGCATGGCTCTTCCAAGTCATCATGTTTCTAATGTTAGGACTGTTAGTCAACCCATTCGACATGTTGGGAGTAACTGTCACAGCTTTGCTTGTAAGCATGTTCTTAACATTAGTTGCCCGTCCTGTTAGTGTGTGGATATGCTTGGGATTATTTGGTAAAAGATTCAGTTATGGGTGCAGATTCTTTGTATCGTGGGTCGGACTTCGAGGGGCTGCACCTATCATCTTTGCCACCTATCCGGTAATTGAGCATATTGATGGCGCCGGTCAAATTTTCAATATCGTATTCTTTGTCACCCTGCTATCCTTATTGTTCCAAGGTATTTCCATACCATGGATGGCTAAAAGATTTCATCTGATGATACCAGAAAATGACAGCAACCTTCAACCGGATAAGTAAAACATTTTTCTAGATTTTTATGATGGCTACAGATATGACATTAAAAGAATGGCTCCCTATATTAGGAATGACCTGTTCAGCATTTATTTTCAATACGTCAGAATTTATACCTATAGGGTTACTGACTGACATTGCGTCAGAGTTTAATATAACAGAAGCTCATGCGGGCAGTATGATTTCTGTCTATGCATGGATCGTCACTTTGTTATCCCTTCCTTTGATGCTGCTCGTCTGCAAAATGGAATTTCGGAAACTACTGCTTGCAACTTTAGCCTTGTTCGGTTGTTGCCAAATCATTTCAGCTATATCACAGACATTCCCTATACTACTGCTTTCTCGCATAGGTGTTGCCTGCTCTCATGCCGTCTTCTGGTCGATAGCCTCTCCGCTAGCTGTCCGTGTAGTCTCTGAGCAACACCGGTCATTGGCGTTGAGCCTGATAGTGACAGGCACCTCGGTTGCTATGATTTTTGGCTTACCCTTCGGGAGAATGATTGGATTATACATAGGCTGGAGAATGACATTTGTATGTGTGGCCAGCATTGCATTTGCCATATTGGTATACTTGGCATTTGTTTTTCCAAGGATAGAGAATAGAAGCACTTTTTCTCTAAAGAAATTGCCCAAACTGTTTCAGAACAAGGCGCTACAAGCCATTTATCTTCTATCATTTGCCGTAGCGACATCCTATTATATAGGATACAGCTACATTGAACCATTTTTAAAACAAGTAGCAGGTTTGTCCGATCAGCTGATTACTGCCACACTGATTATATTCGGCGCTTTCGGTATTTGCGGAAGCCTGATGTTTTCTCATTATTACGACCGCAGACCTCATCAATTTAATATTCTATCAACCTTCAGCATTGCTGTGTCCCTATTATTATTGTATCCGTCATCAAACAACGTCTATACAGTCGTTGCACTTTGTGCATTTTGGGGCATGAGTGTAACAGCTTATAATGTGGCTTTCCAAGCTGAAACCATAAAACATGCCTCACAAGATTCTACAGCAATTGCTATGTCTGTATTCTCAAGTATTTTTAATTTAGGCATAGGCTGTGGCACTTTCATAGGAGGATTTATTTGTACCTATTCCTCAATGGCCAACTTAGGATATATCGGTGGAATCCTTGCATTATTTGCTTCAGTATATTGTATTTTAAGGGTTAGAAAATGCCAATAGAATCCTTTGAAGAAATTAAAATTATAAAATAATTATGATTAAAAAGGATATACATAATATCGTATTGATAATTAATACCTTAAAGTTGCTTAGTCATTTAATAGCATAATTCTCTTATGTACAACCAATATGCAATATTTACAAAATTTCTCGACATCTACAAACTGATCGCAGGTAATTTAGTCATCAACCCAGGGATTTACCTCGGCGTGGGGATATACCTATATTTTCAGACTTGAAAATGGTTGTGTCCAGTATGGCATCTGAATCAGTTGGCATTGCATTTTTTAGTGGATATTGATTAAACGGTTAATATTTATTTAATTACAATGTGGTTAAAGTTAAAAATATTTCTCGGTTATGTCATCTTGGTCCTGCTGTCGGTCTTCATTGTCTATCAGTACCGTCAGGAACAGATGCAAAGACACACGTTGCGTAAGGAGGAAAAGGAACTGGTGGCTATACACCGTCTGACGGAAAAGAGTTACATCGGTCTGCTGGACCTTTCCACCCATGCGGAGATTGCCATCACATGGGATGATGACGACCTGAGGGAATACAGCCGTAAACGCCACAGAGTCTGTGACAGTCTGCAACTTCTAAAGGAATATGTCCATACTCCGTTACAGAAAAGCCATATCGACTCGTTGTGCTTTCTGCTTTGGAACAAAGAAATCCTTCTTTCCAAGACGATGCATACCTTTGACGAATTACAGGGTATAGGTGGTATTGTACAGGAAAGCATCCCGCCCATTATCTCGACAGTACAGAAACAAATTGTACAGCAAGAGGAAAAGATGCCTTCCCCGAGACCCGGAACGGAAGATACTCCTAAAAAGAAAAGAAATATCTGGAGCATTTTCCGTAGAAGAGCGAACAAGTCCGTTTACCTGCAACAGAGAGAAGAGGCCGAACGTAAACGGCAGTCCTTGTCCTCCGCTTCTCCAGCTGGAATGACAACACGCATGCTTCACTCCCTGGATGAGAAGGTCACTCTGGAACAGGCCGAAAGACAGGCCCGGCTGCTGGCACAGATGGATAGTCTGTATGTCGGCAGCACGGAACTGAACGAAAGAATGAACAGCATGGTCTCCGAATTTGAACGGGAGAACAACGAACGTCTTACCGCACGCTATAAGGCTTTCGTCCTTGAACGGGATAATTCCTATTATATGGTAGCCGGTCTTGCTTTGGCCGTTTCCCTGCTGGCGATCATGTTGTATACTATCATTCACCGGGACTTGAACCGCCGTCTCCGGTACGAGAGGGAACTTGAACGGTCCGACAAGCGAAACAGGGAACTGCTCCGCTCACGCAAGGAGCTGATGGCCTCGGTGGCCCATGACCTGCGTGCTCCGCTGGCAGCTATCAGAGGCTGTGCGGAACAGTTACCTTCGGAAAGCGATGATAGCCGCAGGGCCGACTATCTGGACAGCATCCTGCATTCGTCCGATTATATGCTCGGCCTGGTAGACACGCTGATGGAATATCACCGGATGGATGAAGGTGGGACGCACTCCAAAAACACACTCTTCAGCTTGAAAACCCTGTTTGAAGAAATAGCGGACAGCCACCGTCTTGCCGCCCGGCAGAAAAAACTTGCGTTCACCGCATCTTTCTCCGGTCTGGATGTTATGGTCAACTGTGACAGCTCGCATATCCGGCAGATAGTCGGCAACCTGCTGTCCAATGCCTTGAAGTTCACATTTCACGGGAAGGTGCTTCTTGAGGCGGAATACCGGCAGAGAAATCTCCACATCTCCGTCCTGGATACGGGTATGGGAATAGGCCTTGAGGAGAAAAAACGGATATTCGGAGCTTTCGAAAGGCTCGACAATGCGCGTAATATTCCCGGTTTCGGGCTGGGGCTGGCGATCACGGCACGGCTCGTATCCTCAATGCAGGGCCATGTGGAAGTGGAGAGCGTACCCGGTGAAGGAAGCCGTTTCTCTGTTTTCCTGCCTATGCCGCCGGCCGGGCAACCCGTCTGTCAGGAAGAGAAGGTTCTTTCTGCCGGTGAACTGCCCGCCGGTGTCCGTGTGCTGGTCATTGACGACAACCGTGTTCAGCTGGGAATCATCAGTAAAATACTCTCCCGCAATCAGATTCACTGTGACTGTTGCACGGATGTCCGGGAATTGACGGACTGTCTGAACAGGCAGGAATACGACCTTCTGCTGACCGACATACAGATGCCGGGCGCGGACGGATTCTCGGTCCTTGAACTGCTGAGGACCTCGAACATTCCCCGGATATGGAAAATCCCTGTCATAGCCATCACGGCACGTTCCGACAACAAGGAAGAGTATCTTGCCGCAGGTTTTGCCGACTGTCTGTACAAGCCTTTCTCTGAGGGAGAATTGCTGGCGGCAGTCTCACAAACGGGCAGACCGAATTTTGCTGCTATCATGGAAGGTGAGGAAAACGGGGAAGAGATGCTCGATCTGTTCATAGAGGATGCCACAGAGGAACTTTCCGGAATGCGGGACGCTTTTTCTACGGGAGATTACGAAAAGTTGGCAAGTATCATACACAAGGCCGCACCGCTTTGGGAAATGATCCGTATAAACATTCCCCGAAGTGAACTGCAGGGAATGGCTTCCATGCCTCCCCAAAAATGGAGCGGGGCATCGGACGAAGGAATAGAAGAACTGATTAAAGCTGTGGAACAGGCTGTAGAGGAAGCAAAAAAAATAAAGGAAAGAGTATATGGCAATCGTATTGATAGTAGAGGATGACCGTGTGTATGCACGCACTACCACAAACTGGCTGGTGAAAAACGGCATCAATGCCCGTTATGTGTTATCCGTGGATGCCGCAAAAGAATTTCTGGACAATCATGATGTGGATCTGGTATTGTCGGATTACCGTCTCAACAACGGTAATGGCGTGGAACTGCTGGGATGGATGAATACACATGGCTATCGTATCCCTTTCCTCATCATGACAGGTTACGGGGACATACCCGGTGCGGTGGAAGCGGTTAAAAAAGGAGCCGTGGACTACCTGCCCAAACCTGTACAGACAGAGAAGGTACTCGGTATTATCCGGAAAGCATTGGAACGTGAGAAAAGGGACGGCAATACAAAACAAAGATTCTATACAAGCAAAAGCCCTTTGGCATTGAGATTGCAGGAGCATATCCGGCTGGTGGCTCCGGTGGATACGTTAGCCGTGCTGATACGTGGCGCGTCAGGGACAGGCAAGGAGTATGTGGCCCGGCAGATACATGCGTTGAGCGGACGGGCTGACGCACCCTTCATTGCGGTGGACTGTGGCGTGCTCCCGAAGGAACTGGCGGCATCGGAACTGTTCGGTCATGTGAAGGGTTCCTTTACCGGAGCGGCAGAAAACAAGACGGGCATGTTTGCCGCCGCCAACCACGGGACACTGTTTCTGGACGAGGTGGGCAATCTGAATGCCGAGGTGCAGAGGTCGCTGTTGCGTGCGTTGCAGGAAAAGCGTTATCGCCCCGTAGGCGGCAGGGAAGAAAGGCAAACGGACATCCGGCTGGTGGCTGCCACTAATGAGAATCTGGAAAAGGCGATAGCCGAAGGACGTTTCAGGGAAGACCTGTTCCACCGTCTGAACGAGTTTCCGTTACATGTGCCATTGCTGGCAGAGTGCATTGAGGATATTATCCCGTTGGCGGAATTCATGCTGGATGCCGCCAA
>ERZ1673698.728-NODE-728-length-44238-cov-75.868298_pt1 | contig 44238 bp, 31 predicted proteins | sample MGYA00580228_ERZ1673698 | MGnify/ENA primary metagenome ERZ1673698 (study PRJEB41218, sample SAMN15661768) | gut metagenome | host: Homo sapiens | place: Canada: London | collected 2015-08-20/2019-03-30 | study: EMG produced TPA metagenomics assembly of... | reverse complement strand
TCCGCCTGTTATAAACATATGCCAGATGCAAGCCCCACTCTCCCACCTCCTTCATAGAAAGATGCTTGGTAACAACCAGATAATAGCGACTGTAAAAACCATTTGCCGTAGCCGAACTCATCTCAATCTTGCTACCCTCCGTCCATGAATTATTAAGAGCGTCATTCGCACCCAGTACAATTTGCGGAGTCCACGGTTTCCACCAGCCTTCCTTCCACAGCCGTAAACGTACCGCAAAGTTACGGTCCTGGTTAACAAACTTCCCATACGTGGAAGGAACCCAAAAACCCGGACCGTATGCAGGATCAACCTCCATAGCCTTGTGCAATGTACAAATATAGGATACTTCCAGCCAGGGGAAAATAGTGATATCAAGATAATAATTGAAAGTATTGTAGGTCCAACGGGCAGGAGTGGCATGTTTCTCCAGAAAGCCACCGCCAAACATAAACGTCTTGTCACGCTGCATATCGGCAGTAGGCATATTCAACAGTCCTGTAGTCCCGTAGGTGAACTGGGCGTGTACCGCACCGATCATTACAAAAAACAAAAGAAAAAGTATCAGCCTCCTCATTGCAGATACAGGTTACCATTATCCTTGTACCAGTCCGCCAGCGCCTCTTCAAAGGTGTAGCGGAAACGGTAGCCCGAAGCGGACAGTTTTTTTCCGCAGATATTCGTAGAGATCTGCAGCTTTCTCACCCGTGCCGGACAGATGCCCATCGGAGAGCCTAGCGCTCCGGCTATACCAGCAGCAGTCATGATCAGCCATCCCGGCATGAAAGGAACTTTTACCTTCATATTTGTCACTCTTTTCATGGATTCTACGATGTGCTCTATCGTATAGGCGGGCTCGTAGCAACAATTATACAGTTCCACCCCACTGTCGTGATGTTCCAATCTGTAAAGCATGAACCGCACCAGTTCCTTCACATAGATACAGGCCTTGATGGTATCCTTGCGTCCCGGGTACATAAATTTATGCCCCCGAATGCCCCAATACAGACGCGTAAAGTTTCCGTTCTCTCCCCGTCCGAACACCACACCGGGACGGACAATGGTAAGCTGGCGGCCTTCACCTCCTGCCTGCCAGGTCTGATGAATCTTTTCCGCAACCAGCTTGGATATGCCGTATGGGGTGTTGGGCATAGGCAGCGTGGTTTCCTCCTTCAGTTCCTCGGCAGCACCGTAAGGGGCTATGGAACTGGTGAAAACTATTTTCCGGATGCCATGCCGTTCGGCAAAGGCACAGACGTTCTCCGCACCACGGATATTTGTTTCAAAATATGCAGGATCGGGATGACCGGGAGTGCGATGAACGGCGGCGAAGTTAAAGATCACATCATCGGGAGTGATATCTACTTTTTCCAACTCTATCGGCTGTCGTACATCACAATAGATGAATGTGGCTGCATGTTCCTCCCCTTTTCTTAAAGCCGGTTTATAATTTTTTACTGTCGGTAATGGAGTGCCCGGCTCTATAATATCCAAGTTGTAAATTTTTGCTTCGGGATACACTTCGTGCAAAAGACTGGCGAGGTGGGTACCAATGAAACCGGTACCACCAAAAATGAAATAAGACATATATTACAATTTCAAATTATTTATTTACTAATCAAAAGTTCAAAACTTACACCAGCCATTCTACAAGACTTCAATGTTTTCAAAGAAGGATTTACCAAATAATTATAATCCTTATTTTCACATAATAATGGCAAATCATCATAATGATCTGTCATTAAAACACTTATCTTTATATCTCTGTCTTTTAAAAAATTTAAAGTCTTATTTTTCTTCATATCCCTTACATTCTCATACCAGTCCCCTTCCTTATCCACAGGAACAGAAGATGCACAAAAACCATCAAATCCTAAACGTTCTGAAATAATCCGCACATAATTTTCAGGTGCAGCTGTAGAAAGGCATATATAGTACCCCTGTTCTTTTTTAGCCTCAAGAATATTCCGAACACTGACATTTATATCATTCATCAGCCAATCTACAAATAATTCAAGACGTTGAGAATTCATAAAAAAACAAGTCTTTACCAATATATGATACTTCATCTTCTCGTGCGTAATGCAACGACATTTTCTCAAAGTCACCCAATAAAACAACGTTATGACAATGTCAAATCGACACACTAAAGCTGCTTCTTTAATTATGAATACAATATATTTCTGAAATGTATTTGTATTCATTAAACTACCATCTAAATCAACGACAAGTCCTTTTCTCATTTTTTCATCTTCACATCGTTAGACCATGGAAAACGCACCAGTACCCTATCGTGAAATAGAAAATAGTCGGCATCAACTATTGGATTAGGGGTAGTGACAGTAATAACTGCAATCTTCACTACTATATTTGCATAGTGCTTTTCTAAATATTCTTTTAACAAATGTAGAGTTGCCCCTGAATCTATTGCATCATCTATCAATAAAACATTTTTCAATTCAGACTTTAATAAAGAATCTACATCTTGGGGAAAGCTAATAACTCCTTCACGTTTCGGATTTTTCCTTTTTGCTTTCTGCTCTAAAATAACAGCCTCCAGCATACGCATCCAATCAAGAAGAAAAATAGGAGAATATTTAAAAATTTGTCTTATGATACTTTTCTCTTTTGTTTTGGTGTTTGTCCTTTGTATTCTTGTTTCTATATACAATCGCTTTTCAGTATGCGGTAAGGAACTAAAGACTTCTTTTCCTACATATCCTCCACCTGTTAATACCCCTATAACCAAATCCGGATTATAATCCTTACTAATCTTTTGAGCCAACAAACGACAAGATTCGGCAAAAGCCGAACCTAACAGAGATACCACTTTCATAAATAAGAGCAATATTAATTAAAAATCAGAACGATGAAAGAAAAGAATTTTAGAGCACCCTCTTCAAAGAATGCCAAAAAATATAATTACGATATTGAAATTTAAAACGCCATGAATATTGACTTTTTTGTGTTGTCGGTGAAGCATTGTCACCATGCCTTCTATATAATATTAATTCATCATCCAATAATCTCCCTTTATATTTCAGATGCAAAACAGACGCAATCCACATATCATGCCATAATATCTCTTTGGGAAATGGTAAAATATCCTTCAAACATTCCCTTCTAAAAGCCATGCAACATCCCAAATACCCCATTTTCCATAAATTATGCCAATAGCCATAACGTGTTCTGCGTAAAGAAAAATAGTCCTTGCCACTTAATACACCGTGTTCGTCTACAATAAATGCATTATGAGATATAAAATCATATTCTTGTAAGCAAGACAGACATTTTTCTTTTTTATTTGATAGCCAAATATCATCTTGATCTGAAAGAAAAATATAATCGCCAGAAGCATGCTTTATGGCATTTTCAAAATTTGAGACAACTCCATGAGATCCCTCATTAATATATATTTTTATCCTTTTATCGTCAAAACCACGAACAATACCTAATGTATTATCGCTACTATTATCATCTGATATTATCACCTCATCCTTTTCACTCAATTGAGGAAGAATTGAAAGAAGCTGTTCCTTGATATATTTCTCTCCATTATAGGAAGCAAGACAAATTGATATGCGCATATTATACATATATAGACTAATGCATTATTACCTCATTTCGCTTTATCAACCTCATTTTGAAGCTTGAAGTTAAAAAGAACAATAAAGCATATATAAAAATATTTAGAGCTATATCAAACAAATTGGATATTAATAGATTAGGGTCTGTCAATATAGATAGCGATTTGCTATAAAGCTGAAAAAACAAAAATACTCCTAGCAAAGAATTAGAAAAGAAACGTTTACTATTATACATTAAGAAAGCCGCAAACCAACCACAACAGGCAGAAAGCAACAATCCCATCCATTTAAAATATACCCACCCCATAACAGCCAACCTTGCATTTGGTCCAGCTATTATGCCATAATTACTCGGCACAACCGTCCAATATAAATTAGCTCCTACTAACGGCTCTACACTATTATAAGAAACTAATCTCAATGGTCCTAAAATACCAAGGAACAAATTAGAAAATGGCTTAGAATAATGTAAAGAATCAATAACATCATTAGGATATGCCATATAATACGTATCACCATTCGCAACAAATCTAGCCAATAACTTTGCAAATGCAACAGACACATTCTCAGCATTCGATTCAAAAGACAACAACAAAACCCCAATCGGGAAAAAAACTATTAACAAATAATACTTAAGAGAAACCTTAACTTCTTCATTCTTGAAGAAATACTTATATCCAAAATAAGAATATAAGACTGCTAATATTGACCCTTTTGATCCTGACAATAAACAAGTTAACAAGGCAAAAACAAAACATATCATATATAACTTCTTCTTATATTCCAAAACTTGATAAAATGAATAGAAAAGGATATAACTCAAGCCAAACGAAGATAACTTAGCAAAAATTGCCATACCAGGAAAAGCGTTCTCATAGATATTTTGACGAGAATTTGCAAACAATGGGATTCCAACAAATACATAAGTAAAAATAGTACAAACTAAATATAGCAAAAAGGCAATGTAGAAAAATCTCCTACATACTATTTCTTCATTTTCTATTACATATGAACTAAATTCAGTTTTCCTCTTTCTACAGACAAAGAAGAAAATCCAAAACACAGTTTCAGACATTAAAAAATACAACAAATTTCTAAAACTACACTCATTCAAGCAATACAAAAAAATTGGCATTGAATAGGCAAAAGCAGTCATTGTCAATGAAAAAAAGATAGGATCACAAATAGAATGTGATATTTTTTTATATATTGGAATAAGTAGAACTAGTATTATAACTAGAATAAATAAATAAAGCCCTATATTATCAAAAAAACAAGTAACAAAAAATTCCTCAAACCCCATATAAGTTCTACATATTTTATTTATATTCTTCTCATGCAATATGTTATTTTTTTCAGCCAATAATCAAAAGGGGACAATTCCCCTATTCTACTTAGGAAATTTACGCTTTCAATATTCCTACGATAGATATGCCTAATATGAAATAACTTTTCCTTATAGTATAACCATCCTATTTTTCTTACTCCAACAACATTATTGCCATGTTGACAATACAATATAGTTGCCTTATGAATAGGAAACAAAACTCCATTGTTCTTGACCACACAATATGCCACCCACCAGTCATGCATAGGAATGTCATCATAACGCACAGAAGCAACATCCTTAGCTGCTTTATTAAAAAGCATTGTACACCCTGTTACACAATTAAATACTGCCAAGAACTTACGTCGAATAAGAATATCAGGCTTTATTCTAGCTGATTTCCACATAGAGGTATTATATACATTATAGTCACCATCAACCAATGCAAGATCAGAAAAGACACATATTGGAAGATTATTCCTTTCCTTTTCAATATCCTGCAAGGCATTTAATGAAAGTTTGATTTTATTCGGTAACCAAATATCATCATGATCACAAAACATATAATAATCTGCCACGACATTATCCAGTAACCAAAAGAAACTATTTTTTGCGCCCCGTCCCTTTTCTTTATCCTTCATTACATATAATTTCCCCTTATATCTATTGGCATATTCAGCCAAAATATCTAACGTATCATCAAGGGATCCATCATCATGAACGTAAAGTATCCAATCCTTATAATTTTGAAGAAACAAAGAGTCAAGCTGATAACGCAACCTTCTACCACTATTATAAGTCGCAAGCAATATGGCTATTGGCATAATTAGATTTGTTTTAACAGGATATTTATTTTAATCAAAGCTCTATAAACAGAGCCAATACAATAGTTTACAAAACCACATGAATTTATTACCAAAATTTGTCTATCACATATAAACCTTTTGTCCTTATCCTTATCTTGTGTACTGGTTCCACCAAAATCATAATAGCAGATAATTTTCGGTATATATTCAAATTGACATTTTTTCCACGCATTAAGATTAAAAACATAATCAGCAAATATGCAATAACTAGTATCGAACAGAATCATTTTTAACAGAGAAGAGGGATAAAAGATAGCTTGATGGCAAATATTACCTGTCGCTAGTTTCCATGATGAAAACCGTCCCCAATATTTTTTACCGATACTATTTATCCATGCGTCACCATAATAAATCGTTTCTTTTCCATAAAAAAATAATACGGCCTGTTCTATACTTTGTCTATTATAATAACTATCTCCTGCATTCATAAAGTTTATCCACTCCCCTGTAGCAACAGCAATTCCTTTATTCATCGCATCATAAATCCCCTTATCTGGTTCACTCACCCAATAAGCAATCTTATCTGCATACTTTCTGATTATATCTACTGTTCCATCTGTACTTCCTCCATCAATGATGATATATTCAATATTGGAATAAGTCTGGTTAATAACGGAAAGGATGGTTTGTTCGATAGTTGCAACAGCATTATAAGAAACTGTCACAACTGAAATCAAAGGATAATCCATACTTCTATCTAATTACCTCAATTTATGACACCATTCGTACATGTAAAAAATAATGTAGTCATTGTCCTAAATTGGATATTTGAAAATATATTCATGATACCTAGGAATTTAATGTCCAATAACCGAATGATAAACAGCCAATAATTGTCGTGAAGATTCTTCCCATCGGAAAGAAGTAAGACGCTCATATCCTTTTTGAATAATAAGGCTCCTTTTTTCATCATTCCAACCAAGCACTTCCTCCATTTTTTCCCTCAAGTCAGAAATATCATTATCATCACGGAAAAAGACACCAGCGTCATCAGCTATTTCTGGGAAACAACTCTTTTTATTAAGCAACACAGGACAACCGTAGGCAAAAGCTTCTAAAATAGGCATTCCAAAACCTTCATATAAAGAAGGATAAATGAATGCCTTAGCAAAGGCATACAAATTCTTAACATCTTTTTCTGAAGCGAACAGATGCACAACCCTATCTTCCACTCCATATTTTTGCAGCAATCTCATCTCTGTCGCATCAAAATCCCCTCCAGTACATACTAACAACAAATCTTTATGGCATTCAGCCACCTGACTAAAAGCAATAACAAACCTATCAAAGTTTTTATATGCATTTCTAGTACCCATATATAAAAAATATGGAACTTTTATTATAGGATCACCTGCAATCACATCTTTTTGTGGCCCTCCATGATATATCACTTTTACTTTATTTTCCGGTACATTCAATATATCAATCAGGTCATTTTTGGTTTGCTTTGATACTGCTATTATAGCACTAGCCTTTTCTACTAATTTCTTTTTTTCCTTTATTTGAATATTATCCCTTCCAAAATATTGTGGGAATATTTCAGGCATCATATCATGAACAGTCAGGACAAAAGGCTTACCATTCAAAAATGGCAAAAAATAACTGTCAAAAAATGTAGGATGAAAGACATCGTATTCCCCAGATTTCAACAACTCCATCGATTTCAGCTTGTTGATGTTTTCTGTTGTAGGAAGCGATGGGAAAAGCTTGTTCATAGCACAATACAACCGATAATTTCCACGAAAATTATACCGTTCCCCGAATTTATAACTATCCATACCTACAGGTTGAAGCTTACTACAAAGTCCTGATTGCTTCAAGTGTACATTGTTACTCTGCACAATTCCTATTTCTGCCTCTACACTATCAGGAAAATGAGATATCAGCTCACAAAAACACTTTGAAACGCCACCAAAGTATTGCATGGTGAATGCTTGATGGTCATATAAGACTTTCATTCTATTTATTTCTTTTCAATCTACTGTCTATCAATTGCAGCACACTTATTCTCTCTTCTTTTTTCAACGCATACTTCCAGACACCAATTCCAAAGACAATAGATGTCATACAGCAAACAAAAATCAATCTCAAGAAACTTTCCTCAAATAAACTCTTTATAGCAAAACCTCCAATAAACATACATACGCTAATACACAATACAGGACAAATGACCTGTATCAGAAAATCAGAAATCTTAAGACCACACTGTTTATTAGAATAATAAATAATAACCATATCTCCACCTATACTCCAAATTGCTATCATAAAGAGATATAACCAATATGGAGCTCCCCCTAACGTATAAGCAAGATAGGTAAAACATACAGGTAATACATTCATAATACTTTTATAGATAGCATACCCTTTAATATTTCCCTCTGCATAAATAGCAGTAGCGGCACTATTTGTCAATTGACATATTACAGTAACAATCAGTTGCATACAACAAAACATAGCCGTCCATTCCGGTACATCCTTTAGCCAGATTCTTAATACATAATGCATTTCCAATATGAAAGGAGCGGCAAACAAGACTATTAAAAGTGTAGAAAACTTACCACTAGCCAACGTGACACGATTCATCGCTTCCATATCGTGACTGCTAGCCCTTTTTACAATAACTGGATTTACTGCCTTCATCAAGTTCAATGAAAAGTTAGACAATTGTCCATTCACCTGATTTGCTATTCCTTGAGCTGCACTCAATATGGTACCAAAAAAATGATTAAGCACCAAGCCCGAACCATAATAAGAAACAAGACTAGATATAGCCGTTAAGAAATTCCAAGAGAAAAATGAAGTAATTCGTTTGAGAAGATTCGAATCCCAATACTTACGAATCGAAAAAACACATTCGTCATATTTACGATGACAATATATTTTCATTATCGTAAGAGTTATCAAAGGAATCATGGCTGTCAATACGCCATATACAATCAATTTATCACTATTTGTATAAACACAAACAAAAGCAATAGCCAAACGTAACAAACATTCAAATATACCAATCAATGAATAATAGAGCATATTTTCGTGAGCATTTACAACAGAATCATAAGGGACATTGATTATTGTCAGCACTGTACTAGCAACAGCACTAAGATAGATTACCTTTGCCGCAAAAATCCTCTGAACCGGTATGTTAAACACACCATTAAAAAGCAAATGCATAACAATCAGCAATAGAATACAAGTAAATACAGCTACTGCAATATGTAAAACTATGCTCACATTAAATATTTGACGCTTTTTTACAAGATTTCCTTCACCTTCGGCATACGACATAAACCGCTGGGTAGCATTTGCCATTGTTGAATTTAAGAAACCCAACATAACAATGGCTCCCCCTATGATATTAAATATTCCAAAATCGGATGCTCCTAATGATGATAGTATGAGACGTGTACTATATAAAGATATAAATACAGTGATCCCCATTTTTATATATAAGAATCCTGTATTTTTTATTATACGAATAGAAGTAGACACTTTTGAATTTATTATTTATTTCCACCAAGCTTTAAAACTATGATGAGTAACTCTTTTCTCTGCAGGAGGCAACTTTCTCCAATCACCATACGCATTAGTAAGATATTCATCATAATTTAAAAAAGCCATATACTTTCGATCCTCAAAAGGCATTAAAACTATATTATCGAATAAACTTTTTCTGAAAGGAGATCTTTGGAATATACCTTGAGCACACTCAAATACGTATTCAGACTTTTCGTGATTATTTTTTTTAGCCATATATTGTAAGTACCTGGCCATATAACGAAGAGGAATGCACAATAACACTATCTTGCATATAGGCAAATACATATTTTTCAAAAAAGATCTATCTTCATGAAAACTAAATATTTTAAGTCCTGCGTATCTCATACTAAAAATATTTTGCCAAAAACGACGTTTCTTATCGTATTTGAGCCATTTTATTTTATCTTGTGGAACATAATCTATAGGATAAACATCTATATTTACACCTATTTCATACGGTTCGTGCGCTCTCTCCTTTAGAACTGTTCTCACATCATATACTTTTCCAAAAGCCTTGTCCCATTTGGCAAAACGTTCAAGAGTTACTAATTTATAACGCTCTTCCAAAATATCCGGAAATATCTGAATCAATCTGTCATAATCTTCACGCAGTAGATAAATATCAATATCATCATCCCAAGGAATATACCCCTTATGACGAGCACAACCAAGCATTGTTCCACAACTGACTGAATATTTAAGATTATTAGCCTGACAAAACCGATGGACAGCAGAAAGGATGTCCATTTGTAAAGCTTTCAATTCCTCAATTTCAATTTCTTTCATTCTTTATTATATGTATAATACAATGTTCTTCAATAATTGCACAAAGTTTATTAGTTGCGGCAACGCCATTACCTCCTATCACACCTATCATATTTTCCAATCTTTAGTTATTTCTGCAACTCTTACATAATCATTATAAGTATCAATATCATATGCTCTAACTTTTATACCACGCAAAGGACAAAGTGGTTCAAACATATTAAAAACATTCTGAGAACAATACATCAAATGTTTTTTATCCATACACGCTGGTCCTGTCCATTCAAAGTCACCACTTTCACGACTAAAGCTAGTTACCTCTCCATGCTCATTAGTATGAACAAAGACTGTATCTTCTGAGGATTTATCACCATAGCATATAAATTCTCCAGGAGTGGCAAGGATCATTCTTACGTCATCCGGATGTACAAGCAAGTCTCCATCCCATTCTAATGTTTCCCGATTAGCATGACGAGCTCCAAGGAAATAACTCGCTCCCGTCTTAGTTTCAAAATACCGATGATTATAACAAAAAATAATATCATCACGAAATCTACGAACCTCTTCAATAATCTCGCTAGCTTGAAAGCCTATAACAAGACGTAAGTCTTCAACATCTCTAAATAATTTGAGTTGCCATGATATAAGAGATCCCCCATTAATCTGAACAAGTGCTTTAGTGAGACCTAATCCAAGTCTAGACCCAATACCAGCACAGCTAATAACAACTGATTTTGAATTCCCAAATTCACCACACAATTGTCGTAACTGACGTACTAAAGCATTCTCATTAAAAATAATATAATCACAAATGGACATTAGACTTTGAGCCGGATTATGAGTGAGCCCCACTGCAATACTAACATTAGCTTGCCTCATTGCTTCAAGGTCATTATTACCATCACCAATAAACACAACTGTTTCACCTAATGACTTGTATTGTTCAACAATCTGTTCTTTCCTAAGTATTGATTTTAGTTTTATGACTTTGTCATTCACACATTCCGCTTCGCTTCCATAGCATTTACAACCAATCTTTTTAAATAATCCCTCACACCAACAAGTGAGATTACCCGTAACAATGATGCAGTCCTCTTTATGATCGTCAATAAATTTAGCGATATTATCATAAAGAGGCACTTTTGCAAGCAAATCAGATATTTCATTCACCGAATAATCACCAAGAATATTTACACGGCGAATAAAACTTTCGACAAAAGGCACATTTCCTTGAACTGTTTTAGCAGTCAATTCTAAAATTTGCTCTGTACATCCAAAGTGTTCAGAAATAACAGGAAGAGTCTCTACCGAGGTCACTGTTCCATCTAAATCAAAAAGAAATTTCATAATATAAACTATTCATATGTTGACACAGCCTATATCAGACAATATAGACACATTATATATTATAAGGAGCAAATAAGGCAAGAAATTTTCGCTCTCCTCTCTTACAGAACTATACTTAATAGTTTCCTACCATATAGCCCTTTACATTTTACCCCTTCTCTATTTTAAATATAATTACAATCACTTTATATATGGATAATAAAGTTATAAAGACAACGTGCAAATTAATTCTACCGACTTTTGACTGTTAAATATGAGAATTTAATAGTAATATGATAATACATAATATAAAAACAAGTTAACTAAAACTGAACCCATTGTAAACTCCAGTCAAATAAATCCGTCACTCCACCTTCTCAAACGGAAAAGCCTGAAGATAACTAATAGCCACCGTCATATTACCAAAAGCAAACACCAGCTTGGTATTCCGATGCAGACGCATGATGCATCCCTCTTTCCCTTGAAAAACACCACCCGTAATACGTATCTTCTGCTTTTTCTGAATATACTCCTCAAGAGGCTTATCCATCAGTTCAATGTTATAAGGCATGGATTCATACAGATAAATAAATTCTTCCATCTGTCTATGGGGAATAACAGCCACGCTATAGGAATTGCGGTCTTTTGCAAGATACTGCCGGGGAAACAGATGGGCAAGGATGAGATTCAATTCATCCAACGGGGCACATACAAACAGATAACCATCACCCGTGATTTCCTTTTCATCCGTCAAAGCGTTCAACTTCTGTACAGAGCCTGTCGCGAACGCCTCCTTTACGGCAAAGGCGGACTCCCGACGGGCCGCATATTCTTCCTTGCTATAAGGACACCGTTCAAAACGTCTTTTATGGTCAGCAGAGGTATATGAAAACACTTTGAAGCAGAAATATCTTTCTTCCCTTATGCCAGACCGGGTATTAATCATCACAGCCCTCCTGCCTGTAAAGATTTCGATATAGCGTTTCAGCTCTCTGTTGCGCAGGAACATATAATACCACTTGTGGTCAGGATATTCTTTTTCTTCCCCCGTCTGTGACGTGGTTATCAGATCTGACCCCTGGTCTGGGCAGGAAGCGATTGAACTGCATGGAAGTAACCTAGGCGCTTTACCCGTTATGTTTTGATTTTGCGGAAAGGAGTATTCAGTACCCAAATCCGCATCATTACAGATTTGCATCAAAACATAAATTATTTATCATTTGTACTTCTAAAATGAAGGCTTGTTGAAGCTTCATTTTTGGGGTTCTCTTAGTAAGAGATCCCCTTCTCTATTTAATTTATTGATAATGTGAAACATACATATCGTAATTCATAACCTTTTACGAACAATTCTCATACATTTCTTGTTAAAAGCATTTTAAAGCAACAAAAGATTTCCATTTCTTGGGAATTATAGCTATTTTTGCAGCCAAATGGGGATCTCTTACTAAGAGAACCCCATTTTTTATAAAACGAATCATGCTATCAAACAGCTGATTTTCAGATCTATCACACTTGTTCATGATAAAAAATAAATTATCCCAAATTAGATATCACACGAAGTCACACAGTATTTCCTAATGGCACGATCCTTTAGATCAGCATTCTGCATATTTCTATATCTCCCCATACAAAAGTCATTCAATATTTTGTATCTATCACCAACAAGGCATATTTTGATTACTTTGCCGAATATTGAATATTCTCCCAGCTCTTATGTTAGGATTCTAGAAATATTTCTCCGAAAATGATCTGATTTTATCCAAGCCAATAGAACATTCAGGCTGTCATCCTACAGCCTGAATGAATACTTCCCCTACAACCCCCTTAAAATGATCTGATTGGCTCGGTCTATCTGTGAAGTGGAGATGGATGCCAGATAAATATGAGTGGTCTTTTCATTATCGTGCCCCAGCCCTTCGCGGATGATGTCTGTAGACACCTTCCTGTCCTGCGCTATGCTGGCCCAGCTATGGCGCGCCACATAGAAAGTCAACGGCGCCTTTAATTCCAGCCGCAAGCCTATTTTATTCAAACCCCGTCCTATCTGCTTGGCCCTCAGTTTATATTGCTTGCGGTCATTTATGTCACAATACCGCAAGATAGGCAGCAGGTACTCGGAACTGTCATCCTTGTATTTATCCACAATCTCCTGCATCAGCTCCTCCCACAGAATAGTCAGCCGCTGCCCGGTCTTTTTCCGGCTGTATGTCAGAATTCCATTCTGGAGGTTGCTCTTCTTCAAATGTGCCATATCAATAAACGACATGCCCCGGGTATAGAAACTGAAAAGGAAAATATCCCTTGCCAGCTCCAACTGGGGTTCGAATGACAAATCAAGCTCCTTGATCATTTTGATGATTTTAAAGGGAACGGCCCGTTTTACGGTCTTGTCTATGCCGGTATAGACATGTTTGAAAGGTTTCTTGTCGGTGGTATAGCCTTGCTCTACAGCCAGGTTATACACACTCCGCCAGATTCTCATATAATAGGAAGTACTGTTCTTTACCAAGCCCTTCTCTTTCAGATAGGCTTCATACATCTCCATCAGCTCCGAATCAAAGGCTTCAAAACTCAGATCTTCATTCTTTCTGAATTGGATAAAGCTGTTCATTGTCGAGGTATAACCTTCTGCCGTCCGTCCCCTTTTCTGCCGCTCCAGTTTATTGATACATCGTTGCATGAAGTTGAACACACTCTCTACAGAAGGGATTTTCCGGAAAGAAGCCACGATATCATCAATGGTGTATTCCACACCGGTCCGCTCCAGATCATTGATAATACCTTGTAACCGCGTCATCTCCCAATTCGTCTGGTCACGTATCAGCAGAAGACGCGCTTTACATTCAGACTGTGTTGAAATAAGCAGACTGCCGGTGGAGTCGTCCCACTCGGAAGGCATGATCCGGTAAGAAGTCTTGATGAGCCGTGTCAGTCTGTAATGAATAATTTGATAACTTAATACGCCCTTTTTTCCTTTTACGCTCGATGGGCGGAATTTCAATTTAATGGATGCCATATTTCTTTTCTATATTATGGTTTTGTTATTCAAAACGAATATAGCAATATGGCATCAGGTACACTGTTGCACCTCCGGTTATTCTATCCTTCTATCTCGCTCAGTTCCAACCAGCGCATGGTCTTTTCATCAATCAAATCATTCAGTTCCGGCAATCGTTTGGATTTCTCCGTCAGTTCCTCCACTCCCAGCGTACCGCTGCAAAGGGCGGCTTCTATATCGGCCTTCTCCTGTTCCAGCCCGGCTATTTCTTGTTCCAGCTGCTCGAACTCTTTCTTTTCCTTGAAAGACATTTTCCGCTTGTCATTCAGGCGCACGCGGGCGGTCTTTTCCTCTTTTGGCTTTTCCGCCTCTTTGTCGCGCTGCTCTTTCGCCTCGCGCCAGTCACGATAATCGGAGTAGTTGCCCGGAAAATCACGAATGTCTCCCTGTCCCTTGAATACCAGCAAGTGGTCTACCACCTTGTCCATGAAATAGCGGTCGTGGCTTACTACGATTACACAGCCCTTGAAGTTCTGCAAATATTCTTCCAATACCTGAAGGGTGATGATATCGAGATCGTTGGTAGGCTCATCCAGCACCAGGAAGTTGGGATTACGCATCAATACCGTACACAGGTACAGGCGGCGGCGTTCTCCCCCACTCAGTTTATATACATAACTATGCTGTGTTTCGGGAGTAAACAGAAAATGTTGCAGGAACTGGGATGCGGTCAGTTTCTTGCCATTTCCCAATTCGATGACTTCGGCAATATCCTGCACCACGTCGATGACCTTCATTTGCTCGTCAAACTTCAGGCCGTCCTGAGAATAGTAACCGAAACGGACTGTCTCACCGATATCCAGTGTTCCACTGTCCGGCTTCTGTTCGCCCATCAATATTTTAATGAATGTGGACTTTCCCGTACCATTGTTTCCCACGATGCCCATCTTCTCATAACGGGCAAAGATATACGAGAAATCTTCCAGAATCTTCAAATCACCGAAACGCTTGTACAGATGATCCGCCTCAAAAATCTTGGAGCCGATGTAAGAGGCTTTCATATCCAGTTTCACATTGCCGTCGTTGAAACGCTGCTTCGCCACTTTCTCCAGTTCGTAGAAAGCTTCTTCCCGATAACGCGCTTTATGTCCGCGTGCCTGGGGCATACGGCGCATCCACTCCAGCTCTGTGCGGTACAAGTTATTGGCACGGGCTATTTCGGCATTGGTCGCCTCGATACGCTCCTGCCTCTTTTCCAAGTAATAGCTGTAGTTCCCTTTATATGAATAGACCTGCTGATTGTCTATCTCGATAATTTCAGAGCAGACGCGGTCCAGGAAATAACGGTCGTGCGTCACCATAAGCAGACTGATGTTTCCCCGGCCGAGATACCCCTCCAGCCACTCCGTCATATCCAGATCAAGATGGTTGGTAGGCTCATCCAAAATCAGGAAATCGGGCTCGGTTATCAGCACATTCGCCAAAGCCACCCGTTTCAACTGACCTCCGGAAAGATGTTTGATCTGCTGGCTGAAATCCCGGATTTTTAATTGAGAAAGGATTTGTTTCGCCTTCCGTTCATAATCCCATGCCTTTTCGTGCTCCATCCGTGCCAACAGCTCTTCCAGTCCCGGATTGCCTTCGGTTTCCATGCAGCTTTCATATTCTTTGATGAGTTCCACCGTGCTGTTTCCGTGATAGAAACAGGCTTCGAGCACGGTCAGGTCTTCGGGATAATGTGGGTCTTGCTCCAAATAGCCCACCCGCAGATCACGACGAAAGACGATGCTTCCTTCATCATATCCCTCCTTACCGGCTATTATATTAAGTAAGGTAGTCTTGCCTGTACCGTTCTTTGCTATCAGACCGATGCGTTGTCCTTCGGCCACTCCAAATGAAATCTTCCGGAACAATACCAAGTCACCGAATGATTTGGTAAGCCCGTCTACTTGCATATATGGGGTCATTATTTGTCTATTTATTTAAATCATCCAACACTGCCTCCGCCTCTCGCTTAATTTTCCTGAATTCAGATTTCAAGTCGCAGGGGAGTCCCTTTTTAGCTTTTCCCCACACCAGTGCGGCAGGGTCCAGCACCATATCCGAACACATAAACTGCAAGGCGGGATATTCTTTCTGTCCCTCAATGACAGTCACCCATTCCATACCTTCCATCTCATTCACCAAAATGGCTCCGAAAGCAATACCGAAATTCTCCCACGCCATACGCTGCTGAGTCTGGAAACGTCCGCTGTCCATTACTTGCTGTATACTGTCAATATCACTCTCCGACGCAGTGAAATCCTTGGTGAGTTGCTTTTTAATCGTGGTAGAAGCCCACTCAAAGGCGGTGTTCACCTCCCCGATTTCCAAGACACGGATCGGAATGATCTCACGCGGGTGACTTACACCTTCTTTGCGGACCTGCAAAGACCGGATGATTTCTTCCGCCGGATGCTTGTCTCCTCCTTTGGACACGGTAAAAGAACATTCGAAAGAAAGATCCCCCTCTCCTGTCACCCAGATATGAGTGGTGTACCAGGCGCCTTCTTCCTGAAAAGTTTCCGCGCTGTAAGCACAATCCCACTTGCCCACTTTCACCAGGGCGGAAGAGGTATTTTCTTTCAATTCGTATGCGATGCACTGCGGACCATAGTCAGCCGCTTCATCCTTATAGGCCGATATGCGGAAATTACCTGTCCACCGGTCAGGATTATAGAATAAAAAACTCTCTTCTGTATCTTCAAACTCGTGCCAGCCCATCGGGTATTCCAATGAGAACCAGCCACCGGGAGAAATGTATTTCATAGTCTCTATCTTTTTAATTCATTACTAACGGAAACGATCGTTTTACTTTACCGGCAATATCTCAATCCAGTAATCATCAGGATCATTGATGAAATACAAGCCCATAGCGGTGTTCTCGAAGCAAACGCATCCCATTTCCTTATGGAATTTACGGACTTCGTCATAATCACCTTCCACACGCAGACACAGATGGCTTTCGTTCTCACCCAACTCGTATGGTTGGGTATGGTCACGCAACCAGGTCAGTTCCAACAAGAAATTGCTGTGGTCATCGGCCATATACACCAGCACGAAGGAACCGTCCGAAGCTTCCTTACGATGAGACTCATGCAAACCTAACGCTGTTTCATAAAACTTGATACTCTTGTCCAGATCAGTTACATTGATATTGAAATGATCAAATCTTCCTTTTACTTTCATATTGTGTTATTCTTTTGTTATTCAATCTCTATTTTTTGTCCGCGATGTGTCAATGACACAAAACGCACTCCATGCGCTTCGGCAAAGTCGCGGAAAGCATTTGCCTTGGCATACTCCGGTGTGAAATGCATGGGTACAAAGATATGAGTTTTTATCTTTGTTACAAACTGTCCGGCACCCCGCATGTATTCTTTTCCCAAACGGGGGTCAACGGGAAACATCGCCACATCCACTTCGGGCGTATAGGCGTAAAGATCATCCAGCTCATGCAGGAAATTCTTCTCGGCTCCCTTCCACTCCGCCTCGGTACTCTCATCCATCCAATGCCAGTTATTCAAATCACCGGCATGAAAAATCTTTTTTCCACCTGTCTGAAGCAAAAACGATACTCCCACATCCGTGGAACCGAAAGCACGCACGCTCAATGTTTCATCCTTATATTCCTCTCCTTTTTTCAGCCAGACGGCATCTTCTTTCTGCGCCCTGCGATGACGCAAAATGTCTTTCGAGAAAATATAGATGATATCCGGCCGCTGTTCACGCCATTGCAATACCTCTTTATTAAAATGATCCGGATGAAAATGACTGGCCAGCACATACAGTTTTCCGGGTCTCCGCAATAATTCGCTGTGTACGATTCCTTCCGGCATTCCGGCCTCTTGATTGCTGAAAGTCCCATCCATCAGCCGGTTCAAATCCGACTGCGCCTGTCCATCCTCCGAATCACGGTAATAATCCATGATTACAGTGAAGCCATCGCCTGACAAGGCGAATCCGCTATGATATATATAAGTAAGTTCCATATCCATACAACAAATTTATTTACCGATAGGTTGTACCTGCGCACGGGTCTTTTTATCAATTTCCAGAAACATATAATTCACTTTACCCGAATGTATCAGGGAGTCATTCTCCCGGTATTTCCTCGTAGCGTATTCCTTTGATTTCTCGTAGGTCAGTTTCGACATCTGGTTCTGGGATTTGCCCACCATGGTAGAATCCAGCTTCTCATCCGGAAAGAAATCATCCAGATTCACATCTCCTATCATCGTGGTTTCCAGAAAATTCATATTCTTGTGTGATTTGTCTGTGTAATAACCCACAAACATATGTCCCGGAATACGCACCAGAATAGGATTGATATTGATGGCTTTCATCAGTGAAGCCAGCAACACGCTGCCATCCACACAGTTTATCTGCGAGGATTCCAGCGCATCGTCCAAGGTACGGACGCGCTGTGTATAAACCACATTGGACGAAAGACTGGTATTGGTGGTGGAGCTGTACTTAAAGTTCCGCTTTTGCAACACATTCCACAATGCATAGACCTGTTTGTCCACATTCTCCGACTGGTGTGCATTACCTTGATACCCAAGAAAACGATTGACGATACGTGTATCCAAGGCTTCACGCAATAATTTGTCAATCTGAGGATGCTCCTCGTTGACGTAGGCCGCAAAAAACTCTCCCGTATCGTGAAACTTCATTTTATCGTCCACATATCCTAAAGGGCACTCATTGATACTGCGCATCGAGATGGTTTTCAAACGCTGTGGAAGTTCTTTCTTATTCAATTCCGCCTTGACGGAGATGCTAACGGGCACTGCCTGATTATTATCACGCAAAGCCTGATAGTTCCATATAATATCCGGGAAAACCAGATATTCTTTCCCCGCCTTGGGTAAAATAAACTCAGATACAGACTGAGAGAAAAAAGGAGTCTCGGCCACTTCTATACGCAATTTGCTATTGGCATAACTGTTCTTCAGCCGGATGGCGATACACGACTTGGGATTTCCGATATAATCGGAATCGGCAGGTACGATTAAACTGGCATCTGTGGTTGCGGTAGAAAGAATGGTTGCAGGGAAAATATTACCACCCAGCTGGTCGGTAATCTCGAACCCGGATTTAAAAGGCTCATACCGATAAATAAAGACTGAAAATGCCATTACCAGTATAGCAGATAATATTAATGTGGACCATTGCCACTTGTTCAGTTGTTTCATATTCCACTTTTCTACGCTATCTGTTAATCAGTTGTTTTTATGATTCCCCATCCACCATCATTCACTACAGACTACACTGATTGACACAGGTTCCATATCAAGCAATTGCTTTTCAATAGAAATAATCTGCATCAATCCGTGCAATCGGTGGCGAAAAGCTCGTTATCTCACTGCGATACTCTCTATCTCCACAAGCGCTCCTTTCGGCAAAGCCTTAACAGCTACAGCAGAACGGGCAGGGAAATCTCCTTCGAAATACTTGGCATAAACAGCGTTCATTTCAGCAAACAAAGACATATCTGCCAAAAATACGGTTGTTTTTACGATATTAGCGGTAGTCAGACCGGCTTCTGCCAATACATTCTTGATATTCTCAAAAACCTGGGTAGTCTGTTCAGTCACTCCTCCCGGAACAAATTCACCGGTAGCAGGATCAACGGGAATCTGACCTGACAGGAATACCATACCATTCACTTCAACAGCTTGACTGTAAGGACCTATAGCAGCAGGAGCCTTTTCTGTAAAAATCACTTTTTTCATCTTTTCTCTATTTATAATTAAGTAAAAATCAAATTTGACGGGCTAAATTAGTATTTTTTTCGCTATTTCATGCAGACTCTGCTGAACAATCTGACCTATTTTTACGTTCATTTAACATCAGGGTTTTCACAGACAGAAAGGATGTTTCCCCACGTCGTTTTTTTTATTAATTTCATTAAATTCGGCAAAAAATCTTCTGTAATATGCATGAGATTAAAAAAAAATATCTACTTTTGTCCTCGGTAAATACGTCAGTTCCCTATCCGGGAAAGTCTGTTTACTTCCTGATAACAATCAAAACAACATCAATCCCATAATCGTAATTATGAGTGCATTTCCCCCTTCTAACACATTTTTGTGTAGATTGTGCTCCTTAATTATACCATTAAAAGATTATAAAGAAATATATTACTAATAACTATACTCTATGTATAACATTATTCAATTAAACGACAAAGACTTGTCGGAATTACAATCGATTGCCAAAGAGTTGGGTATCAAGAAAACAGACTCTCTAAAAAAAGAAGATCTGGTTTATAAAATTCTGGACGAGCAAGCCATAGTCGGAGCAACCCAAAAAGTAGCGGCAGAAAAAGCCAATGAAAGTCAACCCCGTAAAAGATCACGTATCAACGTTAAAAAAGACGGTGACAAGGTCTATACTGCAACCAAGGACAAGGCACAGAAACTGGAAGCCAATACCCCGCAGCCTGCCGCCGCAGCTGCCGAAACAGTAAAAGAGACTGCTCCTGTAGCGGTAACACCACAAACAGAAGCCGTGGCCGAAACAAGTGCGGAAGAAAAAACACCTAAAAAAAGAGGACGCAAACCGGGTAGTAAGAAAGTAACAGCCAAGACAGAAGAACAACCTGCAACGAAAACGAAAGAAACTGCAAAAGAGGAAGTGAAAGCTGAAGCACCGGCGAAACCGACACCCAAAAAAGCAAAAAAAGAAGAAACACCGGCTATTCCCGAAGAAAAAGAAGTGATTCTTCCCGAACTGGAATTCGGCAGTGAAACCGATGATTTTATTCCTATCGAGGATCTTCCTTCAGAAAAAATAGAACTTCCTACTGAGTTGTTCGGCAAATTTGAGGCTACCAAAGTAGAAACACCGGCTCCGGTACAGACACCTGCCCCCAAATTCCAACCACGCCAGCAGCGCGATCAAAATCAGAAGTACAACAATCCGCGCAACAATAATTACAACAATCCTCGTCAGGCAAACAATAATAACAATACGACGGCTGAGGGAGAAGCGTCTGCCAGCATTCCTCAACAACCGGAACGCAAACAGGTGGAAAAGCCTTACGAATTTGAAGGTATCCTGACCGGTACCGGGGTATTGGAAATCATGCCCGACGGATACGGTTTCCTCCGTTCATCCGATTACAACTATCTTTCCTCACCCGATGATATTTACGTTTCACAATCGCAAATAAAACTGTTCGGTTTGAAGACCGGTGATGTAGTGGAAGGCTCTATCCGTCCGCCCAAAGAAGGAGAAAAATATTTCCCGTTGGTAAAGGTGGAAAAGATAAACGGTTTGGATCCCGGATTGGTACGTGACCGCGTTCCGTTTGATCACCTGACCCCGCTGTTCCCCGATGAAAAGTTCAAACTTTGCAAAGGGGGATATAGTGATAACCTTTCAGCCCGTGTGGTAGATATGTTCTCACCTATCGGTAAAGGACAGCGTGCTTTGATTGTGGCGCAGCCCAAAACCGGTAAGACGATCCTGATGAAAGACATCGCTAACGCAATCGCAGCCAACCATCCGGAAACGTACATGATCATGCTGCTTATTGACGAACGTCCCGAAGAAGTGACAGATATGGCGCGCAGCGTAAATGCCGAAGTGATCGCTTCTACATTTGACGAACCGGCAGAACGTCACGTAAAGATTGCAGGTATCGTACTGGAAAAAGCAAAACGCATGGTAGAATGCGGTCACGATGTGGTAATCTTCCTCGACTCTATCACCCGACTGGCACGTGCATACAATACGGTTTCTCCTGCTTCCGGCAAGGTATTATCCGGTGGTGTGGATGCAAATGCCCTGCATAAGCCCAAACGTTTCTTCGGTGCTGCCCGTAACATTGAAAACGGTGGCTCGCTGACCATTATCGCAACCGCACTGATTGACACCGGTTCCAAGATGGATGAAGTAATCTTCGAAGAATTCAAGGGTACAGGTAACATGGAACTCCAGCTGGACCGCAACTTGAGCAACAAACGTATCTTCCCGGCAGTAAACATCGTGGCATCAAGCACCCGCCGCGACGACTTGCTGCTCGACAAGACTACTTTGGACCGTATGTGGATTCTTCGCAAGTATCTGGCAGATATGAATCCTATCGAAGCCATGGATTTCGTAAAGAGTCGTTTGGAAAATACCAAAGACAACGAAGAATTCCTGATGAGCATGAACTCATAAAAAATAAATCTTTTTTATTAAATGACGCAGGCTGTACCTTTTCATTAAGGTATGGCCTGTTTTTTTATTATACTTCAATCAATATGTCAATGCATCAATTTGCTAATATGCCCATTACCACGTAGAGTAGAATGCAGCAAATTGACACATTAGCAAATTATCCAATGGGTACAAAAACAGATTCCTTCCGTCTGCTTAAAAAGACCTTTAAATCCGGAGAACCCATGAAAACAAAAATGATCTGCTTTATCGCATTTATCAGTTATACCTTTTATTTAACCGCAGGAGATATTTATGTTTCTCCTTACGGTAACGACAAAGCTGCCGGTACACGCCAATCTCCCCTCCAGACTCTGGAACAAGCCATCAAGCAAGCGCGCGAATGGAGAAGATTGCAATCACCCGAAACAACCGGAGGCATAAATATCCTATTGGAGGAAGGAATATACCCACAATATAAAAGCCTGTTCATCCGCCCCGAAGATAGCGGGACAACAGACTCTCCCACCCGTATCACCGCTGTTCCCAATGCCCGTGTAGTCTTAAGTGGCGGAGTTCCTGTGACAGATTGGGAACAAGGATGCAAAGATACCAGAATACCAGAAACACTTAGAAATAAAATATGGGTAGCGGAAGCGCCCCGTATGGGAAACAGGATATTGGAAACCCGGCAAATGTGGGTCAACGGAACAAAAGCACAGCGGGCCGCACAGTTTCCCGACGGAGTAATGGAACGCATGATTGATTTTAACCCTGAGGAAGAGACGATCACCATTCCCACTCCACAAACAGCAGGGTTGAATGCCGCTTCACAAGTAGAGATGATCGTTCACCAACGTTGGGCCATCGCCATACTGAGAGTGAAGGAAATGATTACTGAAGGGGCAAATACAATCGTCCGTTTTCATGATCCCGAAAGCCGGTTGGAGTTTGCCCATCCCTGGCCTCAACCTGTCATTGACGGAGAAAAAGGAAACTCCACCTTTTGTCTGGTCAATGCTCTGGAACTATTGGACCAGCCCGGAGAATGGTATCAGGATTACCCTTCCGGACGCATCTATTATTACCCGCGTCCTCACGAAGACATGACGAAGGCGCAAGTCATTATTCCGGCTTTAGAGACTTTACTGACTATAAGCGGAACATTAGAACGCCCGGTAAGGAATATATATTTTCAAAATATATCTTTCGAACATACTTCATGGATGCGCCCCTCTTATCAAGGACACGTTACATTGCAAGGAGGTTTCCATCTGCTGGATGCTTACAAACTACCCATACCGGGGCTGCCTGAAAAAGCGGAACTGGAAAACCAGGCATGGATAGGCAGACCCAAAGCTGCAATACAGATAAAATGCGGTAATAACATCAATTTCAACCATTGCACATTTCAGCACTTGGCAGCTACGGGAGTAGATTATGAACGCGCCGTATCGGCTTCCATTGTCGAGAATTGCCATTTCACCGATATTGGTGGAACAGCCTTACTGGTGGGCACCTTTCCCGATGAAGGATTTGAAACCCATGTGCCTTATACACCTTTTCATGAACAGGAATTATGTACGGGAATCACCATACGGAACAACCTGATTGAGGAAGTGACCAATGAAGATTGGGGAGGTGTAGGCATCGGAGCCGGATATGTAAAGAATATCCATATCGTACATAATGAAGTCTGCCACGTCAATTACTCAGGTATCTGTGTGGGCTGGGGATGGACCCTGCTGGAAAGCGGAATGAGCGGCAACCGGATTGAAGCCAATTACGTCCACCACTTTGCCCGGAGGCTGTATGATGCAGGAGGACTTTATACCCTCTCCAACCAACCCAGCTCCGTAATGCGCAATAACCGGATTGAACATTTAATTGACGCGCCCTACGCTACCAACGACCGTGCGTTTTACATCTACTTTGATGAAGCGACGGATGGCTATACCGTAGAAAACAACTGGTGTCCGTCCGAACGTTTCGACTCCAACCGTCCGGGACCTCATAATGTGTGGAAGAAGAATGGTCCGCAAGTAGATGAAAGTATAAAACAAAAGGCAGGCAGGGTCGCCTTGAATCCCCCTTATGCCACCGGATGGGCACATTGAGTCCTCCCCTACAGAGCAAAGGAAAACAACCGAAAATCATTATAAAAACAAAATAACAAAAAAAGAATGAAACCAACCAATTACCACTTATTCGATTTTCTGGACTTTGATCCTGATCTGTCAAGAGACGAATCATTATGGAAAGCATACAAGCCCACCGCAGTCTATGAAAAAGATGGAGATATCTGCATAAGTGTCCCCTTCCAAAAGCAAGTGCTCTCTAACGATATGGCACCCGATACTGCATTCCCCCGTGAAGAATATACGCTGGTCATCCGTCAATATACCTCAGGCATCACCCGGCTCTTTATCGGATTCGGTGAAGAAAGCATGACGGATCAATCAGAAATGCTTCAATTCAGCGACCGGATAAAGAAACTTCCTTTGCAAGTAACACAAGTAGAAGGTGAATGGATTATCTCCACCCAAGACGGAATACAACGGGCACTTATCAATATAAAGCCTCCGGTATTAGACCGTTGGAGCGAACTCCTGCCCGATCCTCAAGAAACATTGGATCTTCGCCTTTACCCTGACGGCAAACGTGAAATCCGCCTGGCTGCCTACGACCACTTCTCCCCTCCCCGTTACGATGCGCTGCCATTGGCTTTCTGCAAACGAAACGGAATGAAGGAACGTGCCACTCTTTCCTTTGAATCAAAGCCTGATGAATGTTTTGCCGGAACAGGGGAACGCTTCGCAAAAATGGACTTAAGCGGACAAACTTTCTTCTTAAAGAATCAGGATGGCCAAGGTGTAAACAACCGCCGTACTTATAAGAATATTCCTTTCTACCTCTCCAGCCGGATGTATGGAACATTCTATCATACCTGCGCCCATAGTAAACTGTCATTGGCAGGACAATCCACCCGCTCGGTACAGTTTCTGAGCGATCAGGCCATGCTGGACGTCTTCATCATAGCAGGTAATACTATGGAAGAAATCCTCCGGGGCTACCGGGATCTGACCGGATATCCTTCTATGCCTCCCCTCTGGAGCTTCGGCATCTGGATGAGCCGCATGACTTATTTCAGTGCTGATGAGGTTAATGAGATATGCGACCGGATGCGTGCCGAGCATTACCCCTGCGATGTAATCCACCTGGACACCGGCTGGTTCAAGACCGACTGGCTGTGCGAATGGAAATTCAACGAAGAACGCTTTCCCGATCCCAAAGGGTTCATCCAAGGACTGAAGAAAAAAGGATATCGCGTGTCCTTATGGCAACTCCCCTACGTGGCGGAGAACGCCGAACAGATAGACGAAGCACGCAAAAACGATTATATAGCTCCGCTGACAAAGAAACAAGATTCGGAAGGTTCCAATTTCTCCGCTTTGGACTATGCCGGAACCATTGACTTCACTTATCCCAAAGCAACCGAATGGTATAAAAGACTGCTGAAGAATCTGCTGGATATGGGCGTGACCTGCATCAAAACCGATTTTGGAGAAAACATCCACATGGATGCCCTCTATAAAGGCATGAAACCCGAATTGCTGAACAACCTGTATGCATTGCTTTATCAGAAAGCCGCTTATGAAATCACAAAAGACGTTACCGGTGACGGCATTGTATGGGCACGCTCGGCATGGGCAGGATGCCAGCGCTATCCGCTGCATTGGGGAGGTGACTCATGCAGTTCATGGGATGGGATGGCAGGCTCACTGAAAGGCGGCTTACATTTCGGACTCTCCGGATTTGCATTCTGGAGCCATGATGTTCCGGGATTCCATACATTACCTAACTTCATGAACTCTGTAGTAGCCGATGATGTATACATGCGCTGGACACAATTCGGCGTATTCTCCTCACACATCCGCTATCACGGAACAAACAAACGTGAGCCGTGGCATTATCCGGCTATTGCTCCGATAATAAAAAAATGGTGGAAATTACGCTATACACTTATACCTTATATTATAGCACAAAGTCGGAAAGCTATCTCAAGCGGAGCACCTCTCTTGCAAGCTCTGATTTTTCATCACCCTGAAGACAAGCTGTGCTGGCACATCGACGATGAGTACTATTTCGGTAACGACTTCCTGGTAGCTCCGGTCATGAACAGTGAAAACCGCCGTGACGTCTATCTGCCCGAAGGACAATGGGTGAATTTCTTCACCGGTGAAGTGCTGGAAGGAGGACGTTGGTTAAAAGACCTGGATGTCCCCTTGGACGAAATGCCCGTATATGTACGTCAGGGAGCGACTATTCCTGTTTACCCGGATGAGGTGGAGTGTACGGATGAGATGGATTTAAGTAAGAGCGTTGAATTGCACATTGACAATCATTTTAAAGGAATATTTAAAGACTAACGAAAATGGAAACTTGGAAAACAAATTTAGAAGAAACAAAAAAGCGATATATAGATTGGTGGAATCATAAAGGAATCATACTGAATATGTGGGAACACTTCCAAAAGGGAGTGAAGCCCCACGCAGATATTCCAGCACCGGCTCCGGTGAAAGATTTGAATCAAAAATGGTTCGACCCACAATGGCGTGCAGAATATCTGGATTGGTACGTAGCGCACAGCAGCCTGAAAGCAGATATCCTGCCGGTTGCCAATACCCAGTTAGGCCCCGGTTCACTGGCAGCTATTTTAGGAGGCGTATTCGAAGGAGGAGAAGATACAATCTGGATTCATCCTGATCCGGATTTCAACGATGAAATTGTTTTCAATCCCGAGCACCCTAACTGGATTCTGCATAAGGAATTACTGAAAGCATGCAAAGCGAAGGCAAACGGTCATTATTACGTAGGAATGCCCGATCTGATGGAAGGCCTGGATGTGTTGGCCGCACTGAAAGGTATGGATAAAGTGTTGCTGGATACTGTAATGCAACCCGAAGTACTGGAACAGCAGATGCAACAGATTAATGACATCTACTTCAAGGTGTTCGATGAACTTTACGATATCATCCGTGAAGGGGATGAAATGGCCTTCTGCTATTTTTCTTCATGGGCTCCCGGTAAAATGAGCAAATTACAAAGCGATATTTCTACCATGATCAGCGAAGATGATTATCGTCGTTTTGTACAACCCTTTATCCGCGAACAATGTCAAAAGATAGACTATACCTTGTATCATCTGGACGGCGTAGGCGCCATGCATCACCTGCCCGCCCTTCTCGAAATTGAAGAGCTGGACGCCATTCAATGGACTCCGGGAGTGGGTGAGCCACAAGGAGGATCACCTAAATGGTATGACCTTTACAAGAAAATCCTTGCCGGTGGAAAGAGTATCATGGCATGTTGGGTAACTTTGGATGAGCTGAAACCTTTGTTGGACAACATCGGAGCGGATGGTGTGCACCTGGAAATGGATTTTCATAATGAACAAGAAGTGGAACAAGCCATGCGCATTGTCGAAGAATACTCCTCTTCATCACCTGCCGCATCCAAAGAAAGCCTTTCGAAAGAGGAAGCCACTGCAACGAAACAAGAAACAATTATAATCAAAAGTCCCGAAGCCGCCGAAGATGAAGCTCTAAAACCTTTGTTCAACGCCATTGTGGACGGAAAGCTGGAACCGGCTGTAGAAGTAACCAAAAAGGCCATAGCCGAAGGCATACAACCCCAAGAAATTATCAATAATTACATGATAAAAGCTATGGGGGAAGTAGGACAACGCTTCCAAGATGGAAAAGCGTTTGTTCCCCAACTGCTGATGGCAGGACGCGCCATGAAGGGAGCTTTGGAACTTCTGAAACCTTTATTGCAGGGAAGTGCAGCAACTACCATAGGCAAGGTAGTCATCGGAACTGTCAAAGGTGATCTGCATGATATCGGTAAAAACCTGGTGGCATCCATGCTTGAAGGTTGCGGCTTTGAAGTCATTAACATAGGTATCGACGTATCTTGTGACAAGTTCGTGGAAGAGGTCAAGAAAAACAAGGCAGATATCTTGTGTATGAGCGCCTTGCTGACAACAACCATGACTTATATGCAGGATGTCATCAACGCCCTGGAAGCAGCCGGTATCCGTAATCAAGTGAAAGTGATGATAGGCGGCGCTCCCGTAAGCCAGGGATTCGCCGATGAAATAGGTGCGGACGGGTATAGCGACAATGCCAATACGGCCGTAGCGGTAGCCAAAGAACTGATGGGACTTCATCAATAAACGGAATATTCATCTTAATCTGATACATGAATTATGCACGCTAATTATTTAGATACATTAGATTGGGGCATTCTTATTGCCTACTTTCTGATTCTTATAGGCATCGGCATATGGGCCAGTCTGAAACGCAAAAAAGGCAGTAGCCTTTTTCTTGCCGAGCGTTCCCTGAAGTGGCATCACATCGGTTTCTCCATGTGGGGAACCAATGTGGGCCCTTCCATGCTGATAGCCTCCGCCAGTGCCGGATTTACCACCGGTATCGTTTCAGGTAATTATGCCTGGTATGCGTTTGTTTTCATCTGCTTACTGGCTTTTGTCTTTGCCCCTCGTTATTTGGGAGCGCGTATCACCACCTTGCCGGAGTTCATGGGGCGGCGTTTCGGACAGTCCACCCGCAACATTCTTGCCTGGTACACCATTGTGACAATCCTTATCTCGTGGCTTGCCCTGACCTTATTCGCCGGAGGTATCCTTATCCGTCAGGTTTTCGATATTCCCATGTGGCAGTCAGCATTGATCCTGCTCGTTATCTCCGCATTCTTCACCATGGCCGGAGGGCTGAAAGCGGTAGCCTATACCAATGTATTCCAAATGCTTCTGCTTATTTTCGTATCGGCCACGCTTACTATAGCAGGTCTTTACAAAGTGGGTGGCATCAGCGCATTGGCCGAAGCGGTTCCGGCCGATTACTGGAACCTGTTCCGCCCGAATGACGATCCCGCCTTCCCGTGGCTGCCCATTATTCTGGGGTATCCCATCATGGGAGTCTGGTTCTGGTGCACAGACCAATCCATGGTACAGCCTGTATTGGCTGCTAAGAATCTGAAAGAAGGCCAAATGGGTGCCAACTTCACCGGCTGGTTGAAGATACTGGATGTTCCTCTCTATATCCTTCCGGGTATCATCTGTCTGGCACTCTACCCGGGCTTGAAGAACCCCGATGAAGCCTACATGACTATGGTCACTAACTTATTTCCTGTAGGCATGGTGGGGTTGGTACTGGCCGTATTGACCGCCGCACTGATCAGCACTGTCGGCTCTGCCCTGAATGCGCTGAGTACAGTCTTCACGATGGATATCTATGTCAAGAAATTCAGACCGCTTGCCAGCCAGAAAGAGATCATCCGTACAGGGCATGTGGTTACAATGGCGGGAGCACTGATTTCGGTGATCATCACCATTGCCATAGACAGTATCAAAGGATTGAATCTGTTCAATGTATTCCAATCGGTACTGGGATTTATCGCACCGCCTATGGCGACTGTTTTCCTGTTCGGCATCTTCTGGAAACGAACTACCACGATGGCTGCCAACATGGCATTGACATTTGGTACGGCGTTCAGCATGGGAGTGGGCATTCTCTATTTATGGGTATTTCCTGCAGAAAAATATACAGCATGGCCTCACTTCATGATGCTGTCTTTCTACCTGTTCGTTGTCATCAGCGCAGGCATGATTTTGGTATCCTTATTGGATAAACGCCGGCAAGAATGTACATTAAACATGAAGAAAGTCATGGAGAAACCGGCCAAATCGGTTATCCTTGCATGGACGCTACTGACTATTATCATGATCGGGCTTTATCTATTCTTCAATGGGCATTAAAAGAAGGTGCAGAAGGCTGAAAAGATTGTATTTTTATATGCCTACGTTTGGTATTCCACTCGGGTAGTGAGGCAGTCCCACCCCGGTGAAATTGCAGTTCCACCCCGGTGGGACTGGAGTTTCACCAGGGTGGAACATCAGATGAAAGTAGTTGTTACAGCAGATGGGGACAGCTGTTATAACCTGTCTTGATAGGACAGGAGATTCATTAAGATTGCAACAAATTGTAAAATCAATGAGATTAATAACAACATCTAGCCATTTGGGACTCTGATTTTTGTAGCCATCCTATTATCCCCGCTGCTTCCGCCTGTAACATCTATCGTACGTACAGAGACCGCAAGTATATTCCAGTTTACGGACACTATCCCCCAGTCCTATTACTCCACTGACCGATTTTATAGGAAGCATCAAACTGGAATCTGTCAACCGGATGCCACAAGGTTCCGCTGAAGGAAATAAGGGAAATAATTTCTTTTGCTCCGACACATGCCAGCCGCAATATCCGGGACTGAAACGATTCGTATGCCTCCACCCTCTGTCGTGAATGTATTCATCCAATGCAATTTCCATACAATCCGCAGTCTTCTCGGCTATGATACTTCCTATGGCATCCGCTATATAAACCTTTACCATATCCCCCTCTTGTTGCAACGTATGCTGGAACTTTTCAAAACCAGTTCCGGCAGTCGCGGCAAAGAAAGCGAAGGATTCCGAACCACGCAGTTGCCGGGTTATTATTTTACCTATACTGAAACTAGTTTTACCGACAGTAAGCAAATCTTTTGTTTCATCCAAATCTCCACCGGATATGAAAAAACAAAAACGGGGAGAAGTTACTGCCTCAACCCGTCCAAGCACCCCACGGACTTCTTTTTCTACTGCTTCGTCGGGTACAGCATCTGCATATCCCATCGTCTCATAGATTTCGGACAATGAGATAGGCAGATCAGCAAAAGAAAGTTCTTTTTCAAGCATTATTGAATTCATTTAATGCGGCAAAGAATGCATCAATATTTTCAGATGGCGTATGAGGCGGTGTATCACATCCGCTGGAGAGCACGAAGTTGGGATAGGACTTGGTAGCCTCCAACAGGTCGAGTGTGGCTTTCTTCATCACCTCCGGAGTAGCAGCCTTGAACAAGCTCACCGGATCAAGATTTCCCATTGCAAGGGCATCGGCAGGTACTTCTTTCAGAGCTTCGACCATATCTATTTTATTTCCAAAATGATAAGCGGCAGCTCCTGTAGCTACCATTGCCTTAGTACAATGACCGGTATTTCCACAATTATGCAGAATGACTGTGAAGTGATCGTCTTGCACTTTCTCTACTATCTCCTTAATGAAAACAGACGAGTATTGCCGGCAGTCCTCATCAGACAAGAGTCCGGCAGCCGGCTCGGCCATCACTACCCCATTCACCCCTGTAGCCTTCAGTGCCATACAGTAACGGAGAATGAAATCCGAACATTTCTTCAACAACGAATTCGCCGCTTCCGGATTGATATAAATAAGCATCATGATTTCAGACATATCATACAAACGTCCTGCCAATGAGTAAGGGCCGATGCAACCGGCAAAGACAGGTCTGTCCGTTATTGTCTTGGCTGCCAACATATTTGCTTTCAGATACTGGGGGACTCTTCCTTTATTCAAAGCAGGAATGTTCAGTTTTTCAATATCCTCCTCATTAGCAAGAAGACGCCCCACTACACTGGGAACCTCATTTTCGGGGAAGACAATCTCCGCTCCGAAAGCCTCGGCTTCTACCGTCAAATCCATAATCACGGTTGCGGCGGCTGTGGGATATTTCTCACTCAATGCCTTGATGGCGTTGTAATGCACTTGTCCGTCAGTGACGGCATCGCGTACCGTTTTCCCTATCATCTCTATGCCCGGATGGGTCATGATGGGCATAGCCACCACTTCTTTCTTTTGGATAATTTCGTTTATCCACTCTTTCATATTCAGTTTACTCATGGTCTTTTATTCTTTATTTATTCTGTTATTGCAAAAGTAAGTCTTTTCTTTGATAATCTGCTGTTCCCTTTGCTCTTTCTCATTCAAAAAAACGGTATAAATCCCGTTACAATACTACAGGAATTTACACCGTTTTTCATCTTATAGACTTATGGCAATTTATGCAAAAGATGACGATAATATGTTTCAACATCTTTCCAATGGTAGAAAGGAGCAATATCCGTTTCTACAGGGATGGTAACTTCTTTCTCACAATGCATGAACTTCACCAGTATATCGTCAGAAGCTTTTTTTCTGAAGAAAACCAACTGAACGTTTGCCGCCATCGGAGTGACCTTGAAATTACACCATGCCTGATAAAATTTATCGGGATCCGTTTCGGCTTTCCACATATCGCCCAATTGGAGCAACGCTACCAAGGGAATGATATTTCCATCGTGCCCAAAACGTAATGTCGCCGTATGGGTCCCGGACCTGATTGCCTCATCGGCCGAATCCAATATATTTTCAAGCAATGACCGGGCACTGGCCGTCATTATTCCACCATTGGCAGGTGCAGGTCCGTCACATACATAATTATGATAATTGCAAACTTGCCAAAGATCAAATAATTCATCTTTCTGAAATACATCATAAAGACTCACCTCTATCTCTACATTCTGCAAATCTGAAGCAATCCAATAAAGTCCCCACATCAATTCGCCGGGATTCACATTCTTACGGATATAGTCGGGACTATTAAATAAGGAAGTGACCAGACGATCGGGACGGGTATGACTTTCTTTAAACTTTCTATATTCCTCATACCAAGGTCCCTGATGAGAAACAAACTTCACGGCTTCCGGCGTATGATAATTCATATATTTCATATACCTGGCACAAGCTTCGCGCCGGATCTGCAATGCCGGATTGAGTTCTTTCAACCGTTCACAAAAGGCATCCATACTCAATACACATCGCAACACCACGGTAGAGCGTGCAGACAGAGCAGGAGATCCCTTGAATACCTCGGGATAGTTCTGAAACATTCTTTCGGCTATCCCCCGGTGTTGCCTCACACCCAAAGGGGTCAAATCTCCCCCATGTCCCTCGGCATCTTCCCACACCAACGCCATTCTTTTGCGAACATCTTCTCCCAAAGCGGTCAAAACTCCAGCTTGATGTGCCTTCTCGAAAATATCAACCACTGTTTTATAATCCTGTTCCGATTGAATCCACCTTGAACCGTGTCGTGCATAATGACTGATATAAAACGGTTTATACCCTTTAGGCGGAGGAGTCGCGATAGCTTCCTTTACGGGATAAGTATAGTACACTCCTCCCGTCCGGGCTATATCTTCCAATATAGCCTCACGGGTGGACTGAGCAAAACCATTCAGATGAATTCCACACAAACAGACAGACAGGACAATATATTTAAAAAGCGCCATCGTTTTCATGCTTATTAATTATATCCCTCGTTCTGACCAAATTCATCCGGATTCAAGATAGAGTCCAGAAACATCTGAGGAATAGGACGCCATGCATGATGCGGTTGAATCAATGGAATGTCCGGATTATGAGCTTTCACATATTCTACTAATTTTCCGGTTCTTTTCAAATCAAACCAGCGCATGAATTCGCCGCAATACTCACGTGCTCTTTCTTCCAAAATAAAGTCGATCGTCATCTTGTCCACTCCTACCTCCATTTCAGCTTCCTTGCCCGGTACAGCCGCACGTCTGCGTATGTCATTGATACGTGCTTTAGCTATCTCCTTATTTCCTCCGGACTTCATTATCTCACATTCGGCAACAATGAAATACATTTCGGGCAAACGCATGGTAATCACATCATTTGCACCTACCTGCGAATTGGTAGGCAAGCCTTTGTTTTCAAAATTCGCATCTTCGTACTTTAGCAATGTCGGGAAGTGAATGTTAAAGTTGGCACTCTTGCTGACACTTCCATCGGCTGCATAGGTATCATCAATATCGACGACAGCATATGGCAAGTTACGTTTGCCAGCAATCTTCTTCTTAGTGAAAAGTAGCGCTGTTTCTCCCGGCTGAATAACCTGACCAATCATAGATGACGGTTTTTCAAAATAGTCCAACTGATCCTTAGTCCAGGCATAAGCTTGGGGTGTATTCAGTTTATACTCTTCACGGAACCAAGCATTATAACGAGCATCTATATCCTCATTATACAATTCCAATAAATAACGGGTAGGCATCATCGCCATACTACCCGACTTGGCATTCTTATCATTTCCATATTCATAATCCTGTACCATACCTGCTCTTGCCGAATAACTGGCATGGAAATACATATGCATACGGTTCGGGTTTTTAGCCTGCATATTCAATGATGACTCAGTAGAGTGGGTCACAACGAACATAGCCTCTTTATTCGTTTTATTATTATCCGGATCAAAAACTTCGGCAGGTGTATTATACAAAGACACCTTCAATGCGCTCTGGTTATCAATCACATATTGAGCCGCATCCTCAGCGATTTTATAATATTTATCTTTGTCTGCCTGACTGTCACAATAGGAAACCCGTGTCAGTGCGATGCGCGCTAACAAGCCGTATGCTGCTTTTGAGGTCGCACGACCTACATCTTTAACAGGATAAGGATCAACGGGCAGATTATCCACCGCATTTTGCGCATCAGTCAGCATTAAATCATATAAATCTTCATAGCTGCTGCGATAACAATTCATTGAAAGACTTTCGGCAGAAGTTTCTTTGGTCCTAAGATCCACGTTACCGTAAATTTCAACCAAATGCCAATAAGCGTAAGCACGCATGAAACTTAATTCACCAAAACGGATATCTCTCAGTTTCTTGTCTTTGAATTCCACTTGGTCAATCCGTTCCAAACCGGCATTACAGTCGTTTATAATTTCATACAGACGATTCCACGTGTTCTTAATCTGACCAACCGAAGCCGTCAATTCTTCATATTTAGACATCTGACGACCATAACCGCAATTGGCAATATTGATCCAAAGATCGCCACCACCGTTCAGCAATAACACAAAATCTTCACGTCCATAAAACTGACCGCCCCAAAAAGCATAAGCCGAATTGACAAGGGCCTCAAAACCGGCCTGTTCTTTGTACACGTTATCCGGGGTACTTCCGGCAGGATTGTATTCCTCCAAATCACATGATTGCATGCCCAATAACAGAGCAGCACATGCTACAAACATATATTTTTTACCGTATTTCATAATAGTTATTTCTTTTTTATCTGTTAGAAATCAAGATTCAAACCAAATATAAACTGACGCTGCAACGGAGCTTTTGCTGACCCTCCGCGTTCTGCATCGTAATCCTGAATCAAATGATTCTTGGCAAAAGAGAAGAGATTATTGGCGGTGACATATGCACGAAGTTTGGACACGCCCAATTTTGAAGTCAACGATTTGGGGAATGTATACCCCAGTGATACAGTCTTGATCTTCCAATACGAACCATCAATGTAATTCAAAGTCTGATAACCCAGATAGTTATAGAAATTGGTCTGAGCCGGTCGCGGAAAATCATTGGACGGATTCTCCGGCGTCCAATAGTTCAAGTAAGCAGGGAAGTTACCTTTTCCCTGAGGATCATAAGAACCGGTCAGCTCATAATCAATCATCTGCCCCCAACGAGCGATAATATATACGTTCAAATCAAAGTTCTTATAACTAAAGTTGTTGTTGAATCCACCTGTCCATTTCGGTGACTGGCTACCCAGGTAAGTTTCATCCTTATCATCAATAATATAGTCACCATTCAAGTCTCTCAGTTTGATATCACCCGGTTTGAAGGGTTGTGTCTTCTTTGAATCTTTAAAATATTTAGCTGCTTCTTCAGCCTCATTTTCCTGCCAGATTCCCTCATTAATAAAATGATAGAATGATTTCAAAGGACGTCCAATCAACAAACTAGTCGTAATATGCGAATCTGATCCAATGATGTCTTTGCCATCAATCAGATCGGTAATCTCTTCATGATTGGCAGCAAAGGTAAGAGTGGAGTTCCATTTAAAGTTTTTGTTATCCACATTGACGGTATTTACCGATATTTCTATACCACGGTTCATGGTTGCACCGATATTTTGATACATCTTGAACGGAGTTGCGTTACTACCACCCATAGAAGTAGGCAAAGTACGGGGCAACAGGATATCAGTAGTCTTTGTCTGGTATAAATCGACAACAGCCGAAATACGGTTATTGAACAAACCGATATCAAAACCCAGATCCCAGGTATTGGACATCTCCCAGCCTACATTCTCATTACCTACATATTCATTGTATATATAATAGGTATAGCCATTATCCTGGAAAGCAGAGTTGGTTTTCGGAGTCAAGCCCGACTGAGTTCCGTAGGCCATGATACCCGAGTTACCTGTCTTACCCCAACTTAAGCGCAACTTCAAGTTGCTCAGAGCTTCCACATTCTTCATGAACGCTTCATCACTAATGCGCCATGCAGCAGCTACAGAAGGGAAACTTGCCCATTTATTACCTTTAGACAAACGTGAGTCACCATCCCAACGATTAGAAACCGTCAACATATAACGGCCTTTATAACTATAGTTGAAGCGCAAAGCATACGAGAAAGTCTGGTGCTGTATATAATCCGATCCAATGACATAAGAGCTTTTGTCATTGGCACCCAGATTATGCCATAAGTATGAATCAACCAACTGGCCCTCTCCTTGCGCATTCACTGATGTATATTTGGATTGTGTCCACGAAGTCAATGCAGTGGCACCAAAAGTATGATCTTTGACGGTTTTGTTATAACTGATAATATTATCCCAATTCACAAAACTCTTTTCGGAAGATTTGATTTTGGACAGTGACGTTGAATTCTGTCCCAAACGGTCAATAGAACTGGCCCCTTCAAAATCCTGCTTACGATAAAAAGCATAATTGGTTCCTAAATTAGAACGGAAAGTCAATCCTTCAACAGGAGTAAAATCCAAATACCCATTAGCTATCAAATTTGTTTTCAGCACATGATGTCTTGCAGCCACTTCAGATGCCTCATCCACCAACGGACTCACCTGTCCATTCTTTCCTAATGGATATTCTACCACTTTACCGTCTTCATCGTATGCTTTACCAAGAGGCGCATTAGTAGCAGCGCGCCATAGCACATTCTCGGCACGCTCATCTTGTGCATAATGAGTGACCTGTGTAGTAGCTCCTACTTTTACGGTCTTGCCTAACTTGTGCTCAATGTTCATACGCAAGTTGTACTTATCCATTTTATCATTTTTGAAAGAACCCTTTTCCTGATAATATCCGGCAGACAACATCGCGGTGGTCTTTTCCGTACCTCCTGACGCTGTAACCTGATGGCTTTGAACAAGCCCTGTATGAAGCACCTCATCTATCCAGTCAGTCCACTCACCGTTCTGAATGGCCTGCCATTCCTCCACAGTGAAAAGTTTCTGGTCATCGGCGGTAGAATTCCACTGACCGCCAGTACGAGCAGCTTCACGACGCACCTGCATATAGTCTTCCCCACTCAGCATATCAGGATATTGCGCCCACCCGTTTACACCAAAATAACCATTATAAGAAAACTTTGTTTTGCCTTGCGCACCTTTCTTGGTTGTTATAATGATTACCCCATTAGCACCTTGTGAACCATAAATTGCCGTAGAAGAAGCATCCTTCAACACCTCAATAGACTCAATATCAGCCGGAGCAATATCCGAGAAATCACCTCCCTGCATACCATCAATGATAAACAGCGGAGCATTGGCAACATTGTTACCAAACTCATCTTTCACATCGGACAGTGAACGCTGGCCGCGAATATTAATGGTTACACCCGAAGTAGCCTTACCTGAATTACGTACAATATCCAAACCCGGAACCTGCCCCTGCAATGCTTCCATGGCATTAGATGCCGGTGATTTTACAATATCAGCCGCCTTCACTGAAGCAATAGAACCTGTAAGGTCACGTTTCTTCATCACGCCATAACCTACAACGACTACTTCATCCAAAGCCTGCGTATCGGCCTCCATTTTAATGTTCAGCTGATTGCTTTTTCCTACCGTTATATCCTGCGTTTTATATCCTATATAAGATATGACGAGAATATGCTTACCTGAAGGAACTTCCAGAGAATAATTACCGTCAAAGTCGGTAATCGTACCCACCGTTGTACCTTTCACCAGTACGGATACACCAATTAACGGCTCCCCTGTGTCATCTATGATTTTACCTGTAACAGTACGTCCTTGCTGGACAGACTGAACCAATTCACCGGCAACAGGATCACTTGCATTTGCATAAGAAAATGCAGACGGCATACATAATGCTGCCGATAACCCTAAAATAATGGGAGTACGTCTGATATTACTTTCCCAATTTTGTTTCGGACTTTTTTTCATGCTTTTCATTTCTGTTATAATAGTTAACAAGATTTATTTTATCATATCTATTCAAATGACGCATATAAAAAACTCCTGTACTCAAGATTAATTATAAAAATACGTTAAATAAAAAGTATATTTTCTTTCATTTAGTATTTCTTTTTAACCGAATCACAAATCTAAATTTATAAATGCCTGATTTTAGCCGATAAGATTCTAATATAGGCAAGCCCCATGAATTATCTCCCCCAACTTCCATTCGTGCACAATTTATACTTACTGTAGTGTTACTATGAGGCTTCAATTCAAAGCCATGTTCCGATTATTTATAAGATCTACTGATTATAAGCAATCTCAATCGGTTATTTAAGGTTTCATAAATTAAAAGGAACCATACAAATAACTCTATACAAATCAATATAAATAGAATATAATCAATTTCATCACAGTAATTATAATAGGTAGTAACAAATCGATATACGACTACCAATCCAATGGAATGAAAAAAAATTGTCTTGCCTCTTTACAAATAGAGACAAGACAATTATTCTACTATAAAAGTTTTAAATTATCAATATCCAGGATTTTGATATTCAGCACCATTAGATATAGTTGCAGTAAATGTTGTAGAGATAGGTCGTAATGCATAATTAGGATTAAAGAACTGAGCCAAGTCCGGATGTGTTTCCTCCAAATAATTTGAACTCTTAAACATGCCGGTACGTTTCAAATCATAAAATCTACAATATTCGCCACAAAGCTCACGTCCTCTCTCATCTAAAACAGTACGAACTGTAGCTGTACCTGTCAATGCCTTTGCCCCTGCACGAGCACGTACCTTATTAATGTATCCCATTGCATTCGCACCACCATTGATTAAAATATCAGCTTCTGCAGCTATCAGGTAAACTTCTGCCATACGCATCATAAAAGTCGCATTTAAATTGCCATTGCGTTTTTTAGAAGCATTGGCCACATAGTAATTGCTACTATTATGCTTATTCAATGATGGATAAAAATAACGGAACTGATTTTCCATACCATTATATTGCATATTTACATTATGTTTTTGATCATTGTACACATCATCATAAGCAATCATTAAATAATTCGAGGTATGTCTATTTGCTTTTTCCTCAGCATAATCCTCATCCTGAGGCATTACGAATTTAATCGCCAAATCTCCCTTCTTTAATTCAGTACCAACTATAGATTCATCTTTATCATACATATTAGCCGCACTAGTATCCCAAATATAATTCTTATTCGCATTCCATTCAGTAGTAAATGACTCATGGAATCGAGGGTCAAGTGTTCCGTCCTCCTGCACATAAAGATTTAAAAGATGTTGAGTAGGCATAAAAATGCCAGAAATACATCCCTCCCAAGTTAAACGAGTTTCTTGATTATCTTCACGTGCTCCGAATTTATTCACATTACACAAGAAATATTCATCATTACGATTTAATTTATAGTTACCGTTACTAGAACCATGACCATCAGAACCAGCATACCAACGATGCTTCCACAAAGCTTCTTTATTTTCCCAATTATTCGATTCTTTAAAAACTTCTTCATAGGTCGGATACATATAAGCATTATATTTTGCACCACCTGATTCACAATCAGCAATCAATTCTTTAGCCGAATCCAAAGCCTTTTGCAAATATTCTGTCGAACCATATTCATAAGTCTGCAAACAGGCCTTTGCCAAAAATCCCAAAGCTGCCTTTTTGGTTGGAACCGTAGTAGTGGCATGTGTACCAACTGCCAACCATTCTACAGCATATTCTAAATCAGGAATAATAACTTCCTTATAAATAGTCAGCGGATCTGTACGTTCCGGAGCATAATTCAAAGTTGTTTCAGGTTCAGTCAACATAGTGACCCCACCAAATTGCTCTACCGCATTAAAATAATAGATTGCACGCAAAAAACGGGCTTCTGCAACTTTAGCATTTCGTTCCGCTTCCGTTTTATATGGTGCATAACCGGCCAATGCAATTGCTTCATTACAAGAGCCTACTCCATCATAAGTACCATTCCACCAATTATTTGTATAAGTGGTATTAGGAGATGCTCCTGCAAAGAACCAAAACCATTGGGTGTATGAAGTTGATTGATTAGCCTGATAGGTCCAAAGGTCTGAATCACCTTCGGTCAAACTCATCCAACTATCCGTACCATAGAAATATCTTTCCATAGCAAAATAACACTGGTTAACCAACGTTTCATACCCTTCAATAGAAGTAGCAAGATTTTCCTTGGTAAAGCCTGCCGGATTATTTTCTTCCAACGAACAAGAGCTGAAAGATACAGCAGCTAAAGCCACTGAATATAAAGTAAGTTTTCTGAATATATTTTTCATTTTAAATATCTCCTATATAAAGTTAGAAAGTTAAATTAACTCCGAACACAAACTGTCTAAAAGTAGGAAATGCATCCGAACCGTTTGTCTCTGGATCTGTACCCTTCAACTGTTTATCCTTTACATAAATAAACGGATTGTATGCAGTTGCATAGATACGACATTTTTCCATCAAAGCCTTACGTGAGATATTAACTGGAAAAGTATATCCTAAAGTGATATTTTTCACTTTTATGAATGAACCATCACGCACTCTTAAAGCTGAGATGACCGTACTTTGTTCCGAACCTGTACCTGGAGCAGGATAATAAGCTCCCTGGTTATTTTCCGTCCAATAATCCGCTCCAGCCAACTGATTTGTTGTTACACTTTGTTCTGCCGTATAATAACCCAACAAATCACTATTAATAGTTTGACCATAACGAGCCATTGCAAATACAGACAAATCAAAATTTTTATAAGTAAATGTATTATTCAAGCCAACAATCCAATCCGGATTAGTATGTCTCAACACTTGACGGTCATTTGTACTATATTTGTGTACTCCACCATCACCATCTTTTTCCAAAGTTTCAATCTGAATAAAACCGGGTTTAACACCATAAGCATCCAAAATATCCTGAGGAGTATTTGTACCCCAAATTCCGGTATATTTATAGCCATAGATGGACTTTATAGAATGCCCTACAAACAAATTTTCAGAAATTAAATCACCATCAGGTAATTTTTCTATTTTCTCTTTACTCCATGTTACAGATAGTGTGGTATTCCAACTAAAATCTTTGGTTTTTATATTATGTGAATTAATGGTGACTTCCACACCTTGATTACTAGTTTCAGCAATATTCTGCCAAATAGATAATGGGGATCCCCAACCAGTCAAACCACTAGTAATAGGCAAAGTACGTTTAAAGAGCAAACCTTTTGTTGTTGTTTTAAACCATTCGATAGAACCATCAACACGATTGTTTAATATGCCATAGTCCAAACCAACATTCCAGTTATAAGACTTTTCCCAACCCAAATCCTTGCTACCATAAGTACCTGTATACTGAGTAAAAGAAGAGTTTTGACCATTTAAAGTAAGTCCATTACCGGTATAAACATAGGCTTGTGTAGTTGTACCATAAGCATCCACCCCGCCCGAATTACCTGTAATACCATATCCTACACGCAATTTTAAATTATTCAACCAATTTTTTGCCACATTCATAAAAGGTTCGTCAGAGATACGCCATGCAATTGCTCCAGCAGGGAAACTATCCCACTTATGCCCTGCTGAGAACTGAGACACACCATCCCAACGATTTGAGAATGTAAACAAATACTTACCTTTATAAGAATAATTGAAACGAACAGCAAATGACATTTTCTGTGTTTGAGCAAAATCAGACTCAACATGCTGCGATGCGCCGGATGCTAATCGCCAAAATGACCAACGATCTACCATCTGACCACTAGCTGCTGCTAAGCTACTATCATTTTGATTCTTATTCCAAGAAGTAATAACAGAACCACCTATATTATGATCTTTTGCAATAGTAGTATTATAAGAAAGAATATTCTCCCATGTATAATTCCATGCGTTCTTATTAGTAATAGCAGCATGAGGTGAACCTGCATAACTAGGTCTATTAGCATTACATTGATCTCCCCAATATTGTCCTTGACGAGAATCACTGAGCGTACCATTAATACGGCTTGTAAAAGTAAAATCTTTTATTGGACTCAGTTCCAAATAACCACTAACATTCAAATAAGTGGAACGAGTATTATTCACATATTGATCTTCAATAAAATCACCTAATGGAGAATATTGTCCTGTAATATATTCATGATTTATTTTCCCATTTTGATCATAAGCATCTCCCAAAGGAAATGATGAAAGACCTTTTGTAAAGGTATTTTTCACTCCTTGATTTCTATCTTGATAAGTTAGATTAGAAGTAAAGCCCATTTTAGCCCAAGAGAAAATTTCTTGATCAATATTCAATCGCAATGAATATTTATTAAGATTGTCATTACTCAATAAACCCTCTTCTCTATTATAAGAAGTTGAAGCAAATATCTTAGTCTTCTCACTACCCCCTGAAACAGAAAGACTATATTTTTGGGTTGTAGCTGTATTACCTGAGGCTTCATCAATCCAATCAATCCACTTTCCAGCATTATAGGCATCCGTATAATCTTGATTACCAAATAAAGCAGACATATCAGAAGGGTAATCTCCATTCTTATACTTATAAGCTTCTCTTTGATAATTCACCCATTCATCTCCAACCATACCATGCTTATAATTAGGTGAACCACTGAAACCATAATATGCATCAAAGTTTACAGTAGCTTTTCCTTCCTTCCCACGTTTTGTTGTTATAATGACTACGCCATTAGCTCCTGCTGAACCATAAATAGCAGTAGAAGAGGCATCTTTTAATACATCCACACTCTCAATATCAGAAGGGTTCACCTGGCTATAACTCCCAGGAATACCATCAATAATGAATAACGGTTCATTACTACCATAAATAGAACGAGAGCCACGCAACAAAATAGAAACATCTTCACCAACCTGCCCGCTAGACTTCACAATATCCATACCTGCAATTTTTCCTTGTAAAGCCTCCATCACATTACTAGTAGGGGCAACTGTCACATCTTCATTCTTCATGGAAGCTACCGCACCAGTCAAATCACGTTTCTTCACAGTACCATAACCTATTACCACAACTTCATCCAAAGCCTGTGTATCAGGTTCCATTTTTATATTTATCAGACTATTATTACCAATAGTAATTTCTTTAGTCTTATAACCTATATAGGAAATCTCCAATATATTCTTTCCACTAGGCACTTCAAGTGTATAATTACCATCAAAATCAGTAACGGTTCCTATAGTCGTACCCTTTACCAACACAGAAACTCCAATCATAGACTCCCCTGTTTCATCCAAGATTTGTCCTTTGATTGTTTTTCCTTGCATAACAGATAGAACAGATTCACGATCCATTCCATTGTCAACATTTGCATACGAAAAAGCAGCCGGCATACATAATGCAGCTGATAATCCTAACA
>ERZ1673698.718-NODE-718-length-44872-cov-98.420175_pt1 | contig 44872 bp, 28 predicted proteins | sample MGYA00580228_ERZ1673698 | MGnify/ENA primary metagenome ERZ1673698 (study PRJEB41218, sample SAMN15661768) | gut metagenome | host: Homo sapiens | place: Canada: London | collected 2015-08-20/2019-03-30 | study: EMG produced TPA metagenomics assembly of... | reverse complement strand
AGCAGGCTGCGGCAAGCAGGCAGGCCGCTGCAACGAACAATATCTTTTTCATAGTTATCATTTAAGTTAAGTTACTTATTTCGCGAGGGGCGGTGCGATATACCAGTTGATGAAGGATACGCCCATTGCCGAAGATTCGGCCTTGGTGCCGAGCACGAACCGGCCGTCTGGGGAAATGTAGTTGATGTAACCGGCCGGAATGATAATGCCGTATTTGTCGTACACCCAATCCTGCGTGTCGCCCAGGTCGGTGCCCGTATTCAGGTCGTACACCTTGCCCGAGGAGATGCCCAGCGTGCCGATGCCGATGAAGGCGATGCCGTCATCGGTGACGTGTACGCCGACCGATTCGCCATAATCCTCCACGATAACGGTCGTTTCAGTCTCCGTATTGAAGAAAGCGGCTTTTTGTGTCGTGACTATCGAAATCCGGTCATCGGCGGGCGTTTCGGTGCGGTACGAGCTGGCAATCCATTTGCCGTTGGGGCTGATTTTGGTGAGCTGTGCCTGGCAGATGAGACCGTTTACCAGATGCGTCGTATATTCGGTACCGTCGCTCATCTTCATGGTCTCTTCCCAGACCTCTTTGACGTCATGGCCCACCCACTTGGGGGCTGCCGTGCTGGTACCGTTATTAATCCAGTAGAGCATGCCGAAATCGGAGTTTTCCCACGAAGTGCCGTAGATGATTTCGCCGTTTGCGGAGATGCCGCGGGCCATGCCGCCGTACCATGCCTCTTCGTTACGGTAGTTGAGTTCCGGCCAGGGCAATTCGTGCGGTACGCCGTCTATCCACAGCAGTGCTTTTTGCGGGGCCGGGTCTTCGAAAAGTTTGCCTTTCATACCGAAACCTACCCAATATTTACCGTCGGCCGACGTGCCTTGTATTTGCGGTTTGTTCGTGAAACCTGCCGGGGCTTCCGGAATGAAGATATTGCCGGTGAGGTCGATGGCTATCTGGCCGCCATGGAAACCGTCGCTGATGAAGAGCAGACCTTGGTCGGTGATGGCCATGGTTTGCGTCAGGTAATGGAGCGATTCCGGATAGGGACCGAATTCATAGACTTCGCCGGTCTCCAGGTCCACGATGGTCGGGGAGTACTGCCAGGAGTCGTCCGGTGCGATGGAAGCGGTGAAACCGCCGGCATACTTGCCGCTGGGCGACATGGCAGCCCCCATCTGGAAGGTATCCAGCTTGCGGTACCGTGCGATGGCGCTGTCCTTCGGAAGCTGGTTTACCTGAATCGTCTGCAAGGCCTCCCCTGCGGCGATGGTGACGGTGGTACTGCGTTCCGCACCGGTGTCGTTGTCATCGACGGTCAGGATGAGTACCTTGCCGTCTTCGCTCTGCGTCGCTTTCACCCATGTGGCGCCGAGCGTGGCTTCGTATGCAGCGGGCGAGGCCTTGACGGTGATTTCGAGCGGCTGGTTGCCCTCGCCGAGGAACGAGCACGACACCTGGCTCAGATTGACATAGTGGAACGTCTCTTCCGTTTTTGTACATCCTGACAGACAAGATAGCAGCAACGTCGCTGCGGCGATTCCCGTAGTGAAGAGTCTTTTCATGGTTGAAGTAGTTTTATTAGTGTATAGGTTCATATCGGCTACGGCCCTGCCGGGCTATAGTCTTTAGTAGCAAATATATTAATAAAAATAAATAATAATTATGTATGTTTTTAAATTTACATATTTCTTGTTTTTGAGTAAAATTGTAACATTGGCGGTTTTCGTTTCCTCTCTGAAGGTGATGGGAAGGGCAAGTCGGGCGCGGGTGAGATGCGGAGGGCCGTCGGTACCGTTTCTTTGCGGAAGGGCACGCATTCGAGGGGAGATGCGTCCGCGAACGGCATGAAAAAAGCCGCGGCCTTTTTCATGGCCGCGGCTTTTGCTCTCAGGGCGGGTTACAGCACCGTTACCATACGTTCACCCGTTTTTCGGGTGCGAGGTACATCGCATCGCCTTCGGTGATGTCGAATGCGGTGTAGAAATCGTCGATGTTGCGGAGCGTTACGTTCACCCTGTTCTTACCCAGCGAGTGCGGGTCTATCTTGGTCAGACGCAGTATCTCCTCCGGACGGATGTTCTGTGCCCATACCGTAGCGTAGGAGATATAGAAACGCTGGGCATCGGTATAGCCGTCTATCGGTTCGGGGCGCTCCTTGCCTTCGAGGCTGTTCTCGTAAGCCATGCGGGATACGAGCAGGCCGCCCTGGTCTGCGATGTTCTCGCCGAGGGTGTAGCTGCCGTTCGCATAGACGCCCGGAGCCACCTCCACTGCGTTGAACTGCTCTACGAGGATGTCGGTGCGTTCCTTGAAACGTGCGGCGTCTTCTGCCGTCCACCAGTCGTTCAGGTTGCCGTCCTTGTCGTAATTGCGGCCCTGGTCGTCGAAGCCGTGCGTCATTTCATGGCCGATGACTACGCCTATCGCACCGTAGTTGACTGCGTCGTCGGCATCCGGGTTGAAGAACGGAGGCTGAAGAATGGCGGCCGGGAAGCAAATCTCGTTGGTCGTCGGGTTGTAGTAGGCGTTCACGGTCTGCGGGCTCATGAGCCATTTGTCCTTATCGACCGGTTTGCCGACCTGCGAGAGCATGTAGTCCATCTCGAAGATGTTCGAGCGGCGCACATTCGCCCAGTACGAATCGTCCTTGATGTCGAGGGCGGAATAGTCGCGCCATGTGTCCGGATAACCTATCTTCACACGGAAAGCGGCGAGTTTCTCCTGTGCGCGGGCTTTCGTTTCGTCGCTCATCCACGGCAGCGCCTCGATTCTTTCGCTGAGAGCCGTTTGCAGGTTGCCTACCATTTCGAGCATTTTCTCTTTCGACGATGCGGGGAAGTATTTCTCTACGTAGAGCTGGCCGAGCGCTTCGGAAAGGGCGCCGTCTGTCGTGTTGAGCGCGCGTTTCCAGCGCGGCTGCAACTCTTCGCGGCCCGACATCGCGCGGCCGAAGAAGTCGAAGTTGGCGTTCACGAAATCGTCGCTGAGGTAGGGAGCGGCCGCGCTGATAAGGTTATACTCCAGATAGAGCTTCTGCTCGTCGAGCGTGACGTCCTTCATGGCCTTGGCCAGGTCGTTGAAGAACCCCGTTTGTTTTACTACGATATTTTCGGCAACCGGCACTCCGAACGTGTCGAAATAGATGTTCCAGTCGAGCAGTCCGTTGGAGTTCACCCATTCCGTGCCGGTCATCTTGTTGTAGTTTTTATGGGAATCGCGGAGTACTTCGCGGCTGTAGGATGCGTCCGCTATCTTGTCCTCTATCTTCAGTACGGCCTTTACCGCTTCGTCGGCCTGCTCGGCGCTGTATCCCACCAGCGTGAAGAGCGTGCGGATGTACTCCTTGTAAGCATCCTTTATCTCTTTGGATTCTTCCGACAGGTAGTAGTCGCGGTCGCCCATGCCGAGGCCGGACTGGTAGAGGGCGGGAATGTTCATGGTGCTGTTCTTCTCGTCGGCATCCACGAAGGTGACGAAATAGGGGAAGATGCCCTCGCGGTGCAGCGTGGCAATCATCGCCGCGAGTTCCTTGTCATTCTTGATGGCAGCAATCCGAGCCAGCTCCTCGCGTATCGGTTCGGCGCCCTGGGCGTTGAGCGTCACGCTGTCCATTCCCAACTGGTAGAGGGTGGTTATCTTCTGGGGTATCCCTCCCTGCGTCTGGTCCATGGAGGCGGCCTCGTTCACTATCGTGCGTATCTGGTCGAGACTCGTATCGCCGAGCCGGTCGAAGATGCCGTAGCGCGAATACTGTGCCTGGAGCGGGTTGTTCTTCATCCAGCCGCCGTTGGCGAACTGATAGAAGTCCGTGCCGGGTTTTACCGAGAGGTCCATGTTGGTCGGGTCGAGTGCCGGTACGGATGCGCTCTTTTTCTCGTTGCCGCAGCCTGTCAGTCCGGCGATGCCGGCTATCAGCAGAGCGGATGCAATCATTGCTTTTCTCATATTTTAAACGTTTATCGATTTGTGTGTTTTGCTTTTCACGCAAAGGTAGGCGAAAATGTGATAGATTGTTATTGCGCGGGTCCATATTTTGGCCTGCAGGGGCTGCGGAAGGGCATTTCGGGCGGCGGATTATTTCGGGCGGGCACCGAAATGGCCGTCGCTCTCCCGTCGGCGCGAATCGAGTTTGACGGCGACGAAAAAGAGGAGCGTGAAGGCAAACAGCGACGACCCGCCATAGCTGAAGAGCGGCAGGGGAATGCCTATCACGGGCATGAGGCCGATGGTCATGCCTACATTAACGAGTACGTGGAAAAGGAAGATGGAGGCCACTCCGTAGCAATAGACCCGGCCGAACGCCTCCTGCTGTCTCTCTCCCATACGGATGAGACGCAGGATGAGCCAGCAGAAGAGCCCCAGTACGACGGCCGAGCCGACGAAGCCCCACTCCTCGCCCACGGTGCAGAAGATGAAGTCGGTGCTCTGTTCCGGAACGAAGTCGTATTTGGTCTGCGTTCCCTGCAGGTATCCTTTCCCGAAGAAACCTCCGGAGCCTATCGCTATTTTGGACTGATTGACATTGTATCCCCACTCCTGCGGGTCGCTTTCCACGCCGAGCAGGTTCAGGATACGTTTCTGCTGATGGAGCTGCATATGGTCGAAAACAGTGTCCACGACCTGGGTGAAGGCAACCGAACCGACGAACATTCCGATGCATATCAGAACGTTCTTCAGTTTCGCCCGCCAGGCATAGATGCCGACCGCAATGAGCGAGAGGCCCGCGGCGGCGAGCAGGCATCCGTAGAAGCCGGCCTCTCCCCGGGTGAGCAGGGCGGCCGCCAGATAGATGACGGCCGAGACGAGCGCCACGGCGGCCAGATACCGCACCTTGTCCCGCCATTCTCCGTTCATGAACCCTTCGATGAGGGTACAGATAACGATGACCGCCGCGAGCAGCGTCGCAGGGTTCCAGAGGAAGGAGAAGACGAAGAGGAAGACCACCATCCCCAGTGCGACGTAAACCCACGAATTGAAACCTTCGCGGTAGAAGACGATGAGAAAAGAGGCGAACACGATGGCCGAACCGGCGTCGTTCTGGAGCAGGATGACGGCCATGGGGGCCGCCAGCAGGAGCACTGCGTACAGCCGGCTCCGCCAGTCGGCCATGGAAAAGCTGTAGGAGCTCATGTAACGAGCGAGGGCGAGTGCCGTCGTAAATTTGGCGAACTCGGCGGGTTGCACGGAGAATCCGCCGAGGCGGAGCCACGATTTCGCGCCGTTGACCTCCGTGCCGATGAAGAGCGTTGCCAGCAGTACCGCGAGCATGAGGATGTAGGAGGGGTAGGCGAGGATGTGGTAGTAGATTTCGTCAATCAGCATGATGACCACCGCTGCAAGTACGCTGACGCCCATCCATATCAACTGGGAACCGTAACGCGAGTCCATGGAAAATCCTGCCCGGGCTGCATCGTCGAACACTGCGGCATAGATGTTCAGCCAGCCGAGGAGCATCAGCGAAAAGAATATCGCCACCGAACCCCAGTCGATGCCATTGCGGGCCATGCGGTTGTTAGTGCTGCTGCCTGTCATAGTAGGGATAGGATATGGTCGTGTTCTTCACGTACTCTTTGAGGGCCGGCCTCGATATGCTGTCGGTCAGGTATTGTTCCACAATGAGGCTCGCTATCGGAGCGGCAATCGTACCGCCGAAACCGCCGTTCTCCACATAGACCGACACCGCTATTCGGGGATTGTCCATGGGAGCGAAGCAGAGGAACGTCGAGTGGTCTTCGCCGTGGGGATTCTGGGCCGTCCCCGTCTTGCCGCAGATGTCCAGCCCCGGGACGTAGGCACGACGGCCCGTCCCGCCGTCCGCATGCACCGCGTCGTACATCCCTTTGACAATATGGTCGAAATGGCGGCTCTCCACCTTCGTATAGTGTCTGTCGTAGAAGCGGGAGTCGACGGAGTCCCTTCCATCGATGTGTCTGACGATGTGCGGCGTGTAGTAGTAGCCCCGGTTGGCGAGTATCGCCGCGAGGTTGGCCATCTGCAGCGGCGTGCAGCCGAGCTCTCCCTGTCCGATGGAGAGAGAGATGACCGTCAACGAGTTCCAGCTTCCGCGGTATATCCTGTCGTAGGTCTCCCGTGTAGGAACGAATCCGGAAAGCTCTCCGGAGAGGTCGCTGTCGAGACTGCGTCCGAAACCGAAACTCTCCACGTAGTCGTCCCACACTTCGAGGGCCTGTTTCGGGCTGTCGTAGCGGTTGTTGTCCAGCACGGCGCGGAACGCATAGCAGAAATAGGCGTTGCACGACATCTGAACCGCCTGCCGGAGGTTGACCGGCGAGTAGTGGTTGTGGCACTTCACGCCCTTGCCGATGGTGTATCCGCCGTGGCAGGGATATTTCCGGGAGGGGGTGACGACCCCTTCCTGCAGGGCGATGAGACCGTTGACGAGCTTGAATGTCGAGCCGGGCGGATAGCGCGACATGACGCCCCGGTTGAAGAGCGGCCGGCGCGGATTGGCGAGCAGTTTCATGTAATTGTTGCCCCGGTCGCGGCCGACCAGTTCGTCGGGGTCGTAGCCCGGACTGCTGACCATGACGAGAATTTCTCCCGTTGCAGGCTCTATGGCGATGATGCTGCCCACCTTGCCCTCCATCAACTCTTCGCCGAGTGCCTGCAGACGGGCATCGAGCGATGTGGTGATGGCCGTACCGGGTATCGCTTGCAGGTCGGCCGCGCCGTCCATGTATGGGCCCTTTTCGATGCCGTGCACGTCCACGATGCTTACCTTCATCCCCTTTTCGCCGCGCAGCACCTCTTCGTAGGTGCGTTCTATGCCCGACATGCCGCGATAATCGCCGGTCTGATAGTAATCGTCGCGGGCTATCGTCGCTGCATCCACCTCGCTGATATAACCGAGCAGGTTGCCCGCCATCTTGCGTGGATAGGAGCGCATGGTCCGGTAGACGGTATAGAAACCGGAGAATTCTCCTTCGTCGAAAAGTAGTTTGGCCTCAAGGCTCATCTGTTTGACGATGACCGAGGGGCGGCGACGCGAGTATCGGGCGGCCTTGTCGAGCTCGGATTTCAGCTTTTCGGGCGTAACGCCCGCAATGCGGGCCAGGGCGAGCGTGTCGAACTCGCCTACATCGCGCGGAATGGCCATCAGGTCGTAGGAGGCTATGCTGCGTACGAGCAGTTCGCCGTTGCGGTCGTACACCTCGCCGCGTGGCGGGTGCTGCACCTCTTTCCGCAGCACGTTGTTCTGGGCGGCCCTTTTGTATGAATCGTCGAGTACCTGTATCTGGAAAAGACGCAGGAGCAGGATGGCGAAGGCCACGATAACGAATAAGGAGATTATTTTCGCCCTGCGGTTCATCTGTTTTATTCTCTCTGTGCCGCTGCCGGCATACGGTTTCTGATATTCTGTTCTCTTTCGTCCGGTTTCCGTATCATGTCTGGGAGCCGTGCGACCTGCCGGTCGGCAGGAGGCTGGCGGCGAACCAGACCAGAAGCGTGGTCGTTACGGTGCTGCCTGCTATTCTCAGTAAAGTGAATCCGAAGTATTTGAAGGTCATCGCTTCGAAAAGAAAGAAGACCGTACAGTGTACGGCGAGGGTCGCCGCCGCATAACGCAGCCATTTCGTGCGTCCCGTGTTGAGCGGCAACGGCATGAAACCCTCCCGGGCCGCATCCTTGCCGACGGTCAGGCTGAACAGTGCAGGGCGCAGGAATCCCGTAGCCGTGGCGGCTATGGTGTTGAGGCCGGCCATGCCCGACAGGAGATCGACCGACAAGCCGAGCGCGAAACTCAATATCAATAGCAGTGCTCTGTCGATATTCGCCGGCAACAGGATGATGCATCCGGCATACACCAGCGGATAGAGGTACGGCGATACGGTCAGGTTATCGAACAGGAATACCTGCAGCAACACCGATACGATGAATATGAGTCCGTATTCCGCTATTTTGTGCATACCCTTTCGTTATTTCTTTTTTTTGTCGGCATCGGAGAAGTGTTCTCCCGCGAGGGTTTCGAGCTCTTCGTAGTCTGTGTATTTCACGAGCAGCACGTCGGACAGTGCGTTCATCTTCGCGCCGAGCCGTATCTTTATCACATGGTATATTCCGTCCGGCGATTCGCTCACGGAGGCTACCGTACCGATGAAACAGTCGGGCGGGAACCGCAGTGAATAGGCCGACAGTACCGTGTCTCCCCGTTTGACATCCGCGTAACGGGGGATGTCTACCATGGTCATCTCCCGCGGGTCGGTGCCGTCCCAATAGACCGAACCGAAATATTCGCTGCCCTTGAGGCGGCCACCTATGCTGAAACTGCCGTTGAGTACCGACATGCAGACTGCGTAATGGTCGGAGTGCCTGCGGACATAACCCGCGACGGCACCTTCCGGCGACAATACCGCCATGTTCTCTTCGATGCCGTCGGCGGTACCTTTATCTATCACGAAAAAGTTGTCCTGCCGCGCGATGGAGTTGCTGACGACCTTTGCAGTTCCGAAGAGATATTTCATTCCGTCCGTCCGGGCGGCCAGTGTATCGTCTGCGGGTATGGCGGCATGCAGTCTGGTCTCGGCTTCGGCGAGACGTTCGAGCAGCACGGCGTTTTCGCGCCGCAGCGAAAAGTAGTCTCCCGCCGAGGCGAAGAAGCCCTCTATTCCCCCGGTCACCCGTGCGGCGCCGGCGAGTAGCGTGGCGCGGGTATAGCTGGTCGAATTGGCGTAATAGCTTATCGCCCCTGCTTCGAGCAATACGAAGAGGAATACCGCATAGTACCGTTTGAAAAAGCGTACGAGTCTGTACATCTTGGCCTGTTAAAGTGGCGCCTGCCGTTTCGGGGATGCGGCAGGCGTCGTGACTCTTCACTGGTGGAGTGTGGGGCGGCCGTGCCGTTTCCGTTCCGTCGGCCAGCGCCTGTCATTTCATGAGGAACGAGAACTGGTTGATGTTCTTCAGCGCGATTCCCGTACCGCGTACTACGGCGCGCAGCGGGTCTTCCGCGATGTTGAAATGGATGCCGTTCTTGGACGAGAAGCGTTTGTCGAGCCCCTTGATGAGGGCGCCGCCGCCGGCGAGGTAGATGCCGCTCTTCACGATGTCGGCATAGAGTTCCGGCGGAACCATCTCCAAGACCTTCATGATGGCTGCGTCTATCTTGAGGAGCGATTTCTCCAGCGCGTAGGCTATCTCCGTGTACGACAGGGTAACCGTCGTGGGGAGCGCCGTGAGGATGTTCGGGCCCGTTATCACGTAGTCGTCCGGAGCCTCTTCGAGTTCGGGTACGGCAGCGCCTATTGCCATCTTGATATTCTCCGCGGTGCGTTCGCCCACCCGGATGTTGTGCTGCTGGCGGATGTAGTTCTGGATTTCCTCGGTAAATACGTCCCCCGCCACGTCGATGCTCTCGCTGCATACGATACCGCCCAGCGATATGCACGCTATCTCGGTCGTACCGCCGCCGATGTCGATGACCATGTGCCCTTCGGGTGCCTCCACGTTGAGGCCGGCACCGAGTGCGGCCGCCATCGGTTCGTATATCATGTACACCTCGCGGCCGCCGGCGTGTTCGGCCGATTCGCGGACGGTACGTATCTCTACGTTGGTCGAACCCGACGGGATACAAATCACCATCCGCAGCGACGGGCTGAAGAGGTGGCCGCTCATCTTGACCTTTTTTATCATGCCCCGCAGCATCAGTTCGGCCGCATTGAAATCGGCTATCACTCCGTCTTTGAGCGGTCGGATAGTCCGTATGTTCTGGTGTGTCTTGCCGTGCATCTGCTGGGCCTGCTCGCCGATGGCTACCACCTTGCCGGTGTGTATGTCCATGGCGATGATGGAGGGTTCGTCCACGACGACTTTGCCGTTATATAGAATAAGGGTATTGGCGGTTCCCAGGTCTATCGCCAACTCCTGTGTCAATGAAAATAGTCCCATTTGTCCGGTCTTTGTATTGTATTCCCTGCCTGATTTTACCGATTGGCATCTGATTCCCCAATCAATTTACAAATATACTAATCTTTTTCTTTCACCGGGGCGCGAAATGCCGTAATCGCTGTCCGGTCGTTAAAATAGGCTGCGGATACCGGTCGGAACGGGGGCGTGGACGGGGAATTTACAGGATGCCTTTTCCGCAGCGATACCAGGTCAGGGCAGCCCTTTCGAGCTCCTGCATGAAGACCTCCTTGCTATCGCAGTAGCCTTCGATATCGTCGGGAAACCGCCGGGCCAGGGACTTTTTCAGCTCTCCGTAGCGGTGTGCCGTCGCAGGGTGTGCGCGCAGATAACCCCTGAAGGCGAGGTGCCGTTCGATGTCGCGGACATTGTTCCGGCCGAAAATGTGTACCTGGTGTGTCCTTTCGTCGCCGCCTTTGCGGTAGTAACGCCGGCCGGGAATGCCGAATTCGCCCATGCATTCGTAACCCAGCACCTCGAACGAGGCGTCGAACCGGTCGATGGCCTCTATACTTCTGACCGTCGGCATGATGTCGATGACGGGTTTGGCCGCGAGGCCCGGTACGGATGTACTGCCGATGTGGTAGATGGCCACGAGTTCGTTGCCGAGAATGCGTGCAATCGTCGCCGCCTCATGTTCGTAGGCGGCCGGCCATTCGGGATTGTAGGGTACGACGCGGATGTTCATCTGAGTTCGTTCTGTGTCGGACGTATGTCCTCCGGCGGGCAGCCCTTTTTCGGCGGGTGCCGTGGACGGAGGTTGGTTGTAGAGGTAGCGGTTTTCGCGGGAGGTGTGCGGTGGTCCGAAATGCTCTCCGGTTTTGGGGAACTCCTTGTCCGACGGTCGGCCGGAACGGCGGGTTGTAGCCGGGATTACCGCCCCTCGTCTTCGAGGCAGGAGGCCAGCGCCGCTGCAAGCGCTTCATATCGGTTCGGGCGCGGCAGGTCGGGACAGACGATTTCTCCCGAGGGGGCGAGCAGAATGTATCGGGGTATCGTGATATTCCTGTTTTGATAGACCTTTTGGGTGATGTCTTCCAGCAGGGATTGACCGGCCCGGATGTGCCACCCGGCGAGCGCATGTTTTTCGACGGCCTTCGTCCATCTGTCGGCTGTCTCCGGTTTGTCTATCGAAATATATACCAGTTGCAGGCTGTCGTACCGGGCGGTTATTTCGTGCAGTTGTTCGGTAAACCGGAACTGCTGTCGGCAGGGGATGCACCAGCTCGCCCAAAGGTCTATCAGGCAGTAGCGGCCGCAGAGGCCGGGCAGCGAGACTATCTCGGCGAGGGTTTCGATTTCGTCCGTGACGTAACGGATTTCTCCGTCGTCTCGTGCGTGTTCCGTTGCTCGCCCTTTGCGCTGCCGTTCGAGCGAGGCGATGATGGCGGCGGATTCGGAACCGGGCGTCAGCGTGAATTCCCGGAGGGCGTGGTGGAAAGGCTGGAACGCCCCGTCGACGGTGCCGAATAGTTTGATGGTCGTCTCCTTTTCGGCCGCGAGGAAGATGCGTGCCGGTTGGCCCTTGCATGTACCGGCTGCGAGAAGCAGCGCCAGGCAGGCAGCGAAGATTGATGTTCTCATAAGAAAACGGGCGGTGATACGTTTGGTTGCATGTTGCAAATGTATCCGTTCCATTTGCGGAAAGCAACGGAATAGAGCGATATTTGTATTCTCCCGGGCGGGAATATCCGACATCTCGTGGATATTTGGTCCGATTGTGGCAAATAAACGTTAAATTGCAGTGCGTATGCCGGTCGTTTGCGGGAAGTGCGGGGCCGGGACCCGTTTCCTGTCGGTGGCATCTGTTTTGCACCGTCGTTCGGTCCGCATGGCCGCAGCGGCATGCGGAAGCGACAACGGATTGGAACGGACATGTAAAGAGTGATGATATGTTGAGGTTCGATTATGGAATGGCGGCGGCCGGTGTTCCGGTTTCCGCCATCGAAGCGCTCGGCCGGCGTGCCGGGGAGTGCAACCGGATGCTGGAAGAGGGTACCGGCGCCGGTGCCGATTTTCTGGGGTGGGTTTCGCTGCCCTCTTCGGTGACGGAGACGGAGCTGCGCCGGGTGAAGGATGCGGCGGAAAAGTTGCGTGCCGTGGCGGATGTGGTTGTCGTGGTAGGCATAGGCGGTTCGTATCTCGGTGCACGGGCGGTGCTCGAAGCGCTCGGCAATCCGTTCGCCTGTCTGCGGCGGGAACGTTCGGGGCCGGATGTGGTCTTTGCCGGACAGAATATCAGCGAAGATTATCTGTATGATTTGCTGGAAGCCTTGCAGGGGCGTTCGGTCGGGGTAATCGTCATCTCCAAGTCGGGGACGACCACCGAACCGGCGATAGCCTTCCGTATCCTTCGCGGCGAGCTCGAAAGACGTTACGGAAAGGCCGGGGCGCGGGAGCGCATCGTCGCGGTGACGGACCGTTCCAGAGGAGCTTTGAAAGGACTGGCCGACCGGGAGGGGTATGCGACCTTCGTTATCCCGGACGATGTGGGGGGGCGTTATTCCGTCCTGACCCCCGTGGGGCTGCTGCCGCTGGCTGCGGCGGGTGTCGACATCGGTGCATTGGTCGCCGGGGCTCGGGAGATGGAGGCGGCGACGGCTGCCGGCGTGCCGTTCGGAAGGAACCCGGCGGAGCAGTATGCGGCGGCACGCAACGTGCTTTACGGAGCCGGATACAGGGTGGAGATACTCGGCAGTTACGAACCGTCGCTCCATTATGTCGGGGAGTGGTGGAAGCAGCTGTTCGGCGAGAGCGAGGGCAAGGAGGGGAAGGGTATCTTCCCGGCTTCCGTTACCCTGACCGCCGACCTGCACTCCATGGGACAATATATTCAGGAGGGAGAGAGAATGTTGTTCGAGACGGTCGTTTCGGTCGCTTCGCCGCTTCACGAGTTGCGGATAGGGGCCGGCGGAGACGAGGACGGACTCGGCTTTCTGGCCGGCCGGCGTTTGAGCGAGGTGAACCGCATGGCCGAAGCGGGCGTTGCCCTGGCCCATTGCGACGGCGGGGTGCCCAACCTGCGGGTGGACATCGACCGGGTAGATGCCTATGGTGTCGGAGGACTGCTCTATTTCTTCGAGCGGGCTTGCGGAATAAGCGGTTACCTGCTCGGTGTCAATCCGTTCGACCAGCCGGGCGTGGAGGCTTATAAGAGGAATATGTATGCCTTGCTCGACAAGCCGGGTTACGAAGAGGAGGGGCGTCGGCTCCGCGAACGGTTGAAAGAGCGGTAGTCTCTTTTTTCCGGATATCGGATTGATAAGGGCGTATCTGCGGGTTTCCGTCCCGCTACCGATACGCCTTTATCAATCCGGCATTTTGCTTTCAGGATTTTCCTGCTCGGCGGCATTTGTGCGGTACCGTCTTCTCAATGCTGTTTTGCGGCATCTTTTTTTCCTGTTTCGTCTTTTTCTGTGTCCGTTCGTCCCGGTCTCTTCTGGCCGGCTCCCTTTTCGGTACTCTCTTTCCCTGTATCGGCTGCCGTGCCCGGAAGGAACCGTCGAAGGATGTTCGCCGCTCCGTTCCGGATACATGTGTCCTGTGTTGTTGATAAAAAGTAAAAATTGTTTTGCTAAATGTAAAATATATTTTACATTTGCAATGTAGTGTTGTATGTACCTGTACAAGTACGGGAAGAAAGTATTATCTAAAATTGATGTTTGTTATGAAAAAGGATTTCTTGTTTCCGCATGCGTGGCGGGTACCGGGATGGATACTGACCGCCCTGTTCGGTGCGGCCGGTCTTGCGTGGAGTATCGATTTTGTTGTATGGTATACGCCGGACGGTAAAATGCAGCAGGTCTCGGACCTGTTGGGAGGATGGATAGACGAGGTCATCGTCATCGGACTGATGGCCGGACTGTTGCTGGTCGCCTTTTCGCGCGAGCGCGACGAGGATGAATATACGACGCGTTTGCGGGCTTCGTCGCTCGTGTGGGCCGTATTGGCCGACAGTCTTTTCGTGCTTCTTGCGACCTGTTTCCTGTATGAATTCGCCTACCTTTACGCTCTTTTCCTGCAGCTTTTTCTGCTGCTCGTACTGTACATCGTCAAATTCAGGACAGCGGTATGGCGGGCGAAACGGGAGGCCCGGAAGACAGGTATCTGATGTTTAAGGCAGTTGAAAGAGAGTTGAAGGAGATGAAAAACAGCATTAAAGTGCAGAGGGCCATGCACGACATGACCCAGCAGGAGCTTGCCGACCGGGTGGGAGTGAGCCGACAGACCATCAATGCGGTCGAACTCGGCAAGTACGTTCCGTCGGCCGTCCTCGCCATGAAGGTTGCGGCGGCGTTCGGACGGCGCGTGGAGGAGGTCTTCACGCTCGAAGAGGAGGATTGAGGCGCCCCCGTACAGGTTGCCGGACGGTCATCGGGAAAACCTTCGGTCTGCTTTGGGACGGTCGGGAACGGGACATGCCGCACTTTCAGATGCGACATGTCCCGTCGTGTGTTGATTGCCGGCGAATTGCCGGGGTTGGCGGATTCGGATTATTGTACATGTAGGTCTAAAATACCTTTGAACGAACCGGTCACTTTATAGCCGGCGTCGCTGGTGAAATCGAAGGCGATGTCATACTCTTCGCCGTTCCGGGTCACGGTTATCGTACCACCGGTGATGCAGGCATCGCCCGTCACGGTATCGTTTTCCATGCGGATGTACCAGGTGCCGCTCGGAAACTTCGGGTGGGAGAATCCTGCACGGCCGCACATGATATCTCGTGAAACGAATTGGTATGCAATATCTTCTATGTCTGCCGTAGTGACTGTATAAGTACCCTCCGGAAGGATGTAAATGTTGTCGTCATTTTTTTCTATGGGGTCTGTGTATAATTTCATGTGGAGGCGATTGCCAGTGCCGATAAACATTTGCGACGAGGTCAACGTAATGCCTTCATCCCACAATTTCAACTCCCACAGTGTGTATGGTTGATGCCTCAACTCGTCATTCGGATAGACAGCTATTCGGCTTTGGGTGAGCACTCCGAAATCGACATCCTCTTCAAGCGTACTGAGAAATTCGGGCTTGCTCTCCTGCGTCACGGGAATCTCGAACGGGCCGATACCTTCGACGTCAGTAGTGACAATCACGCGCGCTGTCCGCGGAGCGGAGTTCTCATTTTTTTTGTCGTTGGCATTGATGCTAATATTATGGATACCACTGTCTTCGTCTTTGAAGGGGTTTACTGTTAACCAATCTTTTTCGTTATCGTATGAGACCCGGACATTCCAATCGAGATTGACAGGAACGACATTGATTGTATAACGTTTTCGGCCGAGATAGTCGATAACGAACCCCTCCTCCGGTACGTCGCCGTCGTTATAAGTCATGGTCAGCGACGGCGGCAGCACCTTGGCCTCCTGCGTCACGCGGATGGCCTTCGGGCCTGCCGACTCCGCACTCGGCGTCAGGGTGACGTTCGCCGAACGTTCCGCCGTGTCGGGATTGTCCTGCACCGTGACGGTCAGCGTCGTCTCTCCTTCGGCACCTTCCGTCGCAGAGAGGGTTATCCACTCTTTGGCGGCGTCCTCCACCGCGGCGCTCCAGGTAATCCCCTCGCCCGAAGCGGTCACCTTCACGCTCTGGCCTGCGGCACCCTCGGCCTCGAAAGTCAGTGCCGCCGGGTCTACCGTCAGCGAATAGACCTCCGGAGTCTCCGAACCGGCCTGCGTAACCGTCACGCTCACGGGTTCCAAATCATCGTTATCTTTGGCAGTTATCCGAATCGAAGCGGTACGTTTCTCGGCCGTCGGATTCTTGGTGACCGAGACCAGCAGCTTTCCGGCCGTCCCGTCGTCCACCGTAATCCAGTCGGCCGACGAAGGAACGGCATATTCCCACTCCACGCCGGTGGCGGTCACGGTAATCTCCTGCGGAGTCGTATCCTCTGCCCCGAAAGTAAGCGACTTGGGCGAGACCTCGAGGGAAGCGGTCTCTCCGCCCCCGTCCTGTGGCGTACATGCGGCGGCGAGCAGACAGGCCGCCGCGATGAATAATAGCTTTTTCATAGTTGTATGTATTTAGGTTAGTGTAGTTATTCCTCGAGGGGCGGTGCGATGTACCACCAAAAGAAATTTACTCCGGATGCAGATGCCAATGGCGAAAATCCGAGTACACATGAACCGTCGGGTGTTATACGGCTGATGTTTCCGTCCGGGACGATGATTCCGTAATTGTTTTTTATCCAATCGGCCATGTCGCCGAGGTCGGTACCCGTATTCAAATCGTAAACGACAGATGATGTGGAGGCATATGTACCGATAGCGATGAAGGCGATGCCGTCGTCGGTGACATACATTCCCATGGATTCGCCGTAATCTTCTACGATAGTCGTCGTTTCTGTTTCCGTATTATAGAAGGCAGCTTTTTGTATTTTTTTGATTGCCTGCTTGTTTTCGCTTATTTCTTCGGTACGGTAAGTGCTGGCTATCCATTTTCCGGAGGGACTTATTTTCGTGGCGGTTGCATCGCAGATGAGACCGTCGGCAATGTGGGTTTCGTAGGTTGTTCCGTCCGGACGTTCGAGTACGACAGGGGTTACTTTTCGTACATCTTCGCCTACCCATTTCGGTTTTCCTGTATTTTCGCCGTTGTTTACCCAATAGAGCATGCCGAAATCGGAGTTCTCCCACGAGGTGCCGTAGATGATTTCGCCGTTTGCGGAGATGCCGCGGGCCATGACGCCGACCCAGATTTCTTCATCGCGGAAATTTTTATCGGGTATGGGCAGTTCGTGCGGTACACCGTCAATCCAGAGCAATGGCTTGTACAAATATTCCAATCCATATCCTTCTTTTGCGTAACCTACCCAATACCGACCGTCTGCGGAAGTCTCTGAAATCGTTGGTTTACACTCGAACCCGCTTGGTGCTGCGGGAACAGTGATATTGCCGGTGAGGTCGATGGCTATCTGCCCGCCGTTATAACCGTCATCAATAAAAAGTAGCCCCTGATCGGTAATGCAGGATGTATTGGTAAAATAGTACAGTGCTTCAGGGAAAGGACCGAATTCGTAAACTTCGCCTGTTTTGAGGTCTATGATGGTTGGCGAACGAAGCCAGGAATCATCGGCGGCCAGAGAGGGGACATAACCGCCGATGTACCTACCGCTGGGAGACATGACGCCCCCGCTCGAAAAATTCAACATCCTTCTGTAACGGGCGAATTCGTTTTCGGTGGGAAGTTGGTTGATTATAATCTCCTGTGAAGCCTGTCCGGCTGTTACGACGATGACGGTGTTTCTTTCCGTACCCGTATTGTTGTCCTCCACGGTTAGCGTGAGAGTTGTTCCGTTTTCGCTCTTTTCTGCCTTTACCCAGGTAGCCCCCGGCGAGGCTTCATATGCTGTGGGCGAAGTTTTGACGGTGATTTCGAGCGGTTGATTATCCGTGCCGAGGAAAGTACATGCAATCTGGCTGAGGTTTACGTAGTGGTACTCCTCTTGGTCGGTCGTACATCCTGTCAGCGCTGCGAGAACCAGAAGTCCTGCCATGCTTTTGTAAAATGGTTTTCTGTTCATGTTTGGATGGTTTTTTAGGTTTTTTGTCTGTACAAGGCCCCGGGGAAGTGTTTTTATGTACGGATACAAACATAATAATAAAATAAAATGAATAATAACACATATTGTGAAATTTGCATATTTCTTTTTTGATGTTCCATGCATGTTCGGGTTGTAGATTGTCACGGCAGCGTGTTGCATGTATAAGGGGAGATATTCCTTGCAGCGTGTTATTTTTAACGGCGGGATTGATGAGATGAGCGGATTCTGTGTGCTTATTTTATTGATTTATAATATTTTGTGTGGTGGTTTGTTGCCGGGGAGAAAGAGGGGGGCGGGAGAGGCTCCTGTGGGGTACATGTAAAATGATGACGTATTGTGCCGTGGTTGAATGGGAACTGACGGATGGCGGCGGTGTGGGGCTGGTATCGCCGGGGCACTGCGGCGGGCCGTTTTTTTGTCGTACCTGCCTTTTTCGGCCGCGGGTGCAGGTACTTTCGCGGCTGAACCGTTTCCGTTATACGGAACAGCGGCAGCCCTGTCGGGACTGCCGCTGTCTTTCTGGCCGTGCAGGCACGGATTATTGCAGGGGAGGGGCGATGTACCAGTCGTCGAAGCCGTTGCCGAGCGCGTTCACGGACGTACCGAATATGTATCGGCCGTCTGCCGATATGTATTCGATGACGCCTCCCGGAATGATGATACCGTAATTCTCGGCGACCCAGTCTGCCATGTTGCCCAGGTCGGTACCCGTGTTGAGGTCGTAAACTTTGCCCTCGGTGATGAACATCGTGCCGATGCCGATGAAGGCGATGCCGTCGTCGGTGACGTGCATGCCCGTGGCTTCACCGTAATCCTCCACTACGGTGGTCGTTTCGGTTTCGGTGTTGTAGAATGCGGGCCGCTGGACGTATGCTATGAAGCCGTCGCTGCCCACCTCTTCTTTCCGGTAGGTGGTGGCAATCCATTTGCCGGATGGACTGACTTTCGTAGTCTCGGCCGTACAGATGCAGCCGTCCACGAGGTTGTATTCATACTCGCCCGTCCAATCCTCGACGATGACCGGAGTGAGCCGGCGTATGTCGTCGCCTACCCATCTGGGCTCTTCGACGGTCGTGCCGTTGTTTTTCCAGTAGAGCATGCCGCAATCGTCGTTTTCCCACGAGGTTCCGTAGATGATTTCACCGTTTGCGGAGATGCCGCGGGCCAGGACACCTGCCCAGAACTCTTCGTTACGGTAATTCAAGGCCGGCATCGGGAGTTCGGCGACTGTGCCCTCCGTCCACAGCAGCGGTTTGAACATGCCGGCCTGAATGTATCCCACCCAATATTTCCCGTCGGACGATGTTTGCGAGACCTCGGGTTTGTTCGTGTATCCGGCCGCTTCCGGAATGAAGATATTGCCGGTAAGGTCGATGGCTATCTGGCCGCCGTTCTGGCCGTCGCTGATGAAGAGCAGTCCCTGGTCGGTGATGGCGTTCGCCTGGGATAAAGCATACAGCGACTGCGGATAAGGGCCGAACTCATGCTTCTCGCCTGTTTCCGTGTCGATGATGATGGGCGTGAAGTACCACATGTCGTTTTCGTCTACTTGCTCTGAGAACCCGCCCACGTATTTGCCGCTGGGCGACATGGCACCGCCCATTGACGAGAACGTATCCAGTTTGCGGTAGCGTGCAATCCGGTTGTCGCGGGTGAGCTGCTGTACGGTGATTTCCCGGGAGGCGCTTCCGGCCGTGACGATGATGACCGTGCTCCTTTCGGCACCGGTGTCGTTGTCCGCTACCGTCAGGATGAGAGTGTTGTCCTCTTCGCTCTTTTCCGCTTTCACCCAAGTGTCGCCGGGGGTGATTTCGTATGCTGCGGGCGAAGTTTCGACGGTAATGGCCAGCGGGGTGTTGCCGTCACCGTCGAACGAGCAGGCCACCTGGCTGAGTTTTACGTAATGGAATGTCTCTTCCGTTTTCACGCATCCCGACAGGGAGGATAACAAGAACATCGCAGCTGCGATACTGCCTGATAAGATTCTTTTCATGGCTTGTCAGTTAATTGGTTAATTTAATCGTTTCGGCGGCGGTCGTTGGGCAGACCGTCGTCCATTTCGAACAAACATAATAATTATATATAAATAAGTCAATAATATATATAGTTGTTGTGAAATTCACGTATTTCTGCGTCATTGCTATGAATATCACAAAATGAAGGACGATTTCCCTTTCCGGTCTTCCTTGGCCGGAAGGCGGGTCAGGCCGGGAGGCCGGGTATCGGAGGCCGGGTATCGGAGGCCGGGTATCGGAGGTCGGAAAAGTGAAGTGTCGGGGGAGAAAGTGGAATAGAGAAATAGAAGGGATTGGCGGTTGCGGCATGGATGGCCATAAAAAGAGCAACCGGCCGCGAGCGGTCGGTTGCCTTCGATTTTTGGTGCCGGCCTGGGAAAGGCCGGCGGTTATCCGATAGGTATGTTACTTTGCTACGGGGGGAGCGATGTACCAGTTGATGAAGTTTACCCCACCTGCCGAAGATTCGGCCTTGGTGCCGAGCACGAACCGGCCGTCTGCGGAAACGTAGTTGATGTAACCGGCTGGGATGATGATGCCGTAGTTGTCATATACCCAGTCCTGCGTGCTGCCCAGGTCGGTTCCCGTATTCAGGTCGTACACCGCACCCGACGAGATGCCCAGCGTACCGATGCCGATAAAGCCGATACCGTCGTCGGTCACGTGTACGCCGACCGATTCGCCGTAGTCGCTGACGATAGTCGTCGTCTCAGTCTCGGTGTTGTAGAAGGCGGCCGTCTGCGTCGTGACTATCGAAAGCCGGTCTTCTGCAGGTGTTTCAGTGCGGTACGAGCTGGCAATCCATTTGCCGTTGGGGCTGATTTTGGTGAGCTGTGCCTGGCAGATGAGACCGTTTACCAGATGCGTCGTATATTCGGTACCGTCGCTGTTCTTCATGGTCTCTTCCCATACTTCGCGCACGTCTTCGCCGACCCATTTCGGTTTTTCGGTATTCGCACCGTTGTTTACCCAGTAGAGCATGCCGAAGTCCCAGTTCTCCCACGAGGTACCGTAGATGATTTCGCCGTTTGCGGAGATGCCGCGGGCCATGCCGCCGTACCACGGCTCCTCGTCACGGTAGTTGAGGTCGGGCCAGGGAAGTTCGGTCGGTACGCCGTCCGTCCACAGCAGCGCCTTGCACGGCGTTTCGTCCTCGAATGCTTTGCCTTTCATACCGAAACCTACCCAATATTTGCCGTCGGCCGAAGTACCCTGGATGTCGGGTTTACTGGTGAAGCCGGCCGGTGCCTCCGGAATGAAGATATTGCCGGTGAGGTCGATGGCTATCTGGCCGCCGTTCGACCCGTCGCTGATGAAGAGCAGACCCTGGTCGGTGATGGCCATGGTTTGGGTCAGGTAATAGAGCGATTCCGGATAGGGACCGAATTCATAGACTTCGCCGGTCTCCAGGTCCACGATGGTCGGGGAGTACTGCCAGGAGTCGTCCGGTGCGATGGAAGCGGTGAAACCGCCGGCATACTTGCCGCTGGGCGACATGGCAGCCCCCATCTGGAAGGTGTCCAGCTTGCGGAAACGGGCGAATTCGTTGTCCTTGGCGAGCTGGTTCACGCGTATCTCCTGCGAAGCCTGGTCGGCTACGATGGCGATGGTGGTGCTGCGTTCGGCACCGGTGTCGTTGTCATCGACGGTCACGGTGAGCGTCCGGTCGTCCGTGCGCTCCACCTTTACCCACGTTGCCCCGGGAGTGGCTTCCCACGTGGCCGGGGAGGCTTTCACCTCGATGACCAGCGGCTGATTCCCTTCGCCCAGGAACGAGCACGACACCTGGCTCAGATTGACGTACTGAAGAGTCTCTTCCGTTCCGGTAGTACAGCCTGTCAGTACGGCTGCCGCGACGGAAAGAGCTGCGATGAGTTTTGCAGAAAAAAGTCTTTTCATAAATGTTACTTAGTTGTTTGATAGGTTATGTGTAACTCGGACGGCAAAGCCTGTCCAACAAATTCCTGTACAAAGCTAACGATAAAATATATATGTAAAATGGGGGTGTTAATAAATTTGCATATTCATTCTTTTTGGATATTTGCATAACAAGGGGCCGCTTTTTATGGCCGCATTGTGCTTAAATTGCTTCCGGATTCCGACGGATGTTTTTATTTTATCCGTGCCGTATTTCCGGGCGGTGAAGCACCGTTCAGTGCGTATATATGTCGTCCGGAGTGTTTGCATCGCTCCGCGGAGCTGTATTTTCTGCCGTTCGTTTTCGGCGTGGACGGATTATTATTTGCTGTGGACGGTTCATTCATAGAACGCGGAAGATGCCCGGTGGAGTATGTCGTCGGTACTTTTCGCCGCTCCGGGAATCTGTCCGGCGGGACGGACGGCCTCGGACTTGCTGCCGGGAAGGCGTACAGACAGGGCGGGCCGTCCTCAATGGACGGCCCGCCCTGTCTGTGGTGTATGCTGCCGTTATTTCAGGGCGGCATGGGCGGCAGCCAGCCATGCGATGGGCACCCGGAACGGCGAGCAGGATACGTAGTTGAGGCCCGCGAAGTGGCAGAACTCCACGGAAGCGGGGTCGCCGCCGTGTTCGCCGCAGATGCCGCACTTGAGCTGCGGTTTCACATCGCGGCCCTTGAAGACGCCCGTTTTGACGAGCTGTCCCACACCGTTCTGGTCGAGCGTCTGGAACGGGTCGGCCTTGATGAGCCCTTTGTCGAGGTAGACGGGCAGGAACTTGCCGATGTCATCGCGCGAGAATCCGAGCGTCATCTGCGTGAGGTCGTTCGTGCCGAACGAGAAGAAATCGGCTACCTCGGCTATCTGGTCGGCAGTCACGGCCGCACGCGGTATCTCTATCATCGTCCCCACCATGTACTCCATCTTGTCATTGCGTTCGGCGAAGACCTCTTCGGCGACATGTTCGATGATATCCCGCTGGTAGCGGAGCTCCTTGTGGTTGCCCACCAGCGGCACCATGATTTCCACCTTGACCGGAATGCCGCGTTTTTCGACGTTCATGGCCGCCTCGATGATGGCGCGTGCCTGCATCTCGGTGATTTCCGGATAGGTGTTGCCCAGGCGGCATCCGCGGTGGCCGAGCATCGGGTTCACTTCGTGGAGCGCATCGACGCGCGCTTTGATTTTGTCGTAGCTGACATTCATCTCCGCTGCCATTTCGCGCTGGCCCTTCTCGTCCTGCGGAACGAATTCGTGCAACGGCGGGTCGAGCAGGCGGACGGTGACGGGATAGCCGTTCATCACCTCGAAGAGCGCTTCGAAGTCGCCGCGCTGCATCGGCAGCAGCTTGGCGAGCGCCACGCGGCGGCCGGCTTCGTCATCGGCGAGAATCATCTCGCGCATGGCCTTGATACGGGTATTTTCGAAAAACATGTGTTCCGTGCGGCAGAGACCGATACCCTCCGCACCGAAAGAGAATGCCGTCCGGGCGTCGCCGGGGGTGTCGGCGTTGGCGCGTACCCTCATTACCGAATACTTCTTGGCCAGGCCGAGGAGTTTGGTGAAATCGTCGTTGAGTTCGGCGGCCTTGGTCGCTACCTGGCCGAGATAGACTTCGCCCGTCGAGCCGTTCAGGGAAATCCAGTCGCCCTCCCGGATGAGGGTGTCGCCTATGCGGATGGTCCGGGCTTTATAGTCTATGATGAGCTCTCCGGCACCCGATACGCAGCATTTGCCCATGCCGCGGGCCACTACGGCCGCGTGCGAGGTCATGCCTCCGCGGGCCGTCAGGATACCCTCCGCCGCATTCATGCCGCTGAGGTCTTCGGGCGAGGTTTCGATGCGCACGAGGATGACTTTCCGGCCGTCGCGGTTCCACTTGGCGGCGTCCTCGGCGAAAAAGACCACTTCGCCGGTCGCTGCGCCGGGCGAGGCGGGAAGACCCTTGGTGAGTACCTTGGCATTTTTCATCGCCGTGGCGTCGAATACGGGATGGAGCAGTTCGTCCAGTTTGGCCGGTTCGCATCGGAGTACGGCCGTCTTTTCGTCGATGAGCCCTTCGGCGAGCATGTCCATCGCTATCTTGAGCATGGCCGCGCCGGTACGTTTGCCGTTACGCGTCTGGAGCATCCACAGTTTGCCGTCCTGTATGGTGAACTCGAGGTCCTGCATGTCGGTGAAGTAGCGCTCCAGATGCTCCTGTATGTCGAACAACTCCTTGTAGGCGGCGGGCATCGCCTCCTCCAGGGAGGGGTATTTGGCCTTGCGCTCCTCTTCGCTTACCCCCTGTGCGGCGGCCCAGCGGCGCGAACCTTCGAGGGTTATCTGCTGCGGGGTGCGGATACCGGCCACGACATCCTCTCCCTGTGCGTTGATGAGGTATTCGCCGTTGAAGATGTTTTCGCCGGTCGCTGCGTCGCGGGTGAAGGCTACGCCGGTCGCCGACCGGTCGCCCATGTTCCCGAAGACCATCGCCTGTACGTTGACTGCGGTACCCCATTCGGCCGGGATGTTGTTGAGTTTGCGGTAGAGAATGGCGCGTTCGTTCATCCAGCTCTGGAACACGGCCATGATGGCGCCCCAGAGCTGCTCCCACGGGTTGGTGGGGAAATCGGCTCCCGTGCGCTCCTTGACGGCCGCCTTGAACTTCACGACCAGTTCCCTGAGGTCGTCGGTGGAGAGCTCCGTGTCGAGCCTGACGCCGCGCTCCTTCTTCATCTCGTCGATGATGACCTCGAACGGGTCTTCGTCCTCTTTGCTCTGCGGTTTCATGCCGAGCACCACGTCGCCGTACATCTGTACGAAACGGCGGTAGGAGTCCCATGCGAAACGGTCGTTGCCCGTACGCTTGGCAAGTGCCTTCACGGCGGTGTCATTGAGCCCGAGGTTCAGAATGGTATCCATCATGCCCGGCATGGAGGCACGGGCTCCCGAACGTACCGAGACCAGCAGCGGCATGGTGTCGCTGCCGAACGTCATGCCCGTCTGTTTCTCTATGCCTTTAATCGCTTTCTCCACTTCGGGACGTATCATTTCGACCACGGCGTCGCGTCCCTTCTCGTAATATTCCGTACATACTTCGGTGGTGATGGTGAATCCGGGGGGGACGGGGATTCCCACGAGGTTCATCTCCGCCAGGTTGGCGCCTTTGCCGCCGAGCAGTTCCCGCATCTTGCCGTTGCCTTCGGCCTGCTTGTTGCCGAACGTGTAGACTCTCTTGACTGTTGACATAGGATTTTAGTTATTTATCTGTTTACAACTGAAGTGACATTTTTAACCGTGTTTTCCGGTTTCTTCCCCGCGGAATGCACAGAGGGGTGCAAGGGGACGCGAAGATACTAAATTTTTAACCCATCTGCAAAATTATCTGCTTAAAATAACAAATACCGGGAGGTGGTCGCTGTATCCTCCCAAATATCGTGCCCCGGAAAAGGTTCTGAAAGGATATCCGCGCCTTTCCCGGGAAGGGGTGTCCGCCCCGTCTCCGGTGAGCAGGTATTTCCTTACGAATACCCCGGCCTGCGTGATATGCAGTCCTTCGTCCCCCGCAAGGGATTCCGATACGAGGATGTTGTCGTACAGCAGCCATTGGCCATTCCAGCAGTATGAGCCGAATCCGCCGCGGGCACATTCATGGAGCGCGTTGCGGAACTTCCCTTCTGCGTATGCTCCGTTCCGCCCGCGGCCGAAGGCTTTCCGGAATGCCGGTTCGTGCAGCTCTCCGTTGAAATCGCCCATGATCAGAAGCCGTTCGCATCCGGCCTTGCACAGGAGCGAATCGGCCACAGCCGCGAGCCGGACGGCCGCACCGGTACGGTAGGATTTGTCGTTGAATTTCGAGGGGAGGTGACACACCAGCAGGCCCGTTTCGTGTCCTATCAGGTCGCCCCGGACGAAGAGGAATTCGCGCGAGGTGCCGGAGGGTATCTGGCTTACCTCCGAAGGGAAGAACTTGTCGCCTTTGTAGAGCAGCGCGATGTCGATGCCGCGCCGGTCGGAAGTGGTGCGGTGGATGAAGTTGTAGTCGTCTGCCAGCGTGGCTGTCAAATCGCGTACTGCCCTTTCGCTCTCCACTTCGGCGAGAGCCACGATATCGAAGCCCGCGTCGTCTATCGTCCGTGCGATGCGGGAAAGTTTCGTCCGGTAGCGTTCCGCGTCCCAGCGATAGCGGCCGGAAGGGGTGAAATCGCTGTCGTTGCGGAACGGACTGGAGATGGTGTCGAACAGATTCTCGACGTTGTAGAAGGCTGCCGATACCTTTCTGTGCTGGGCCGCGGCATCCTCCTGCGGCAGGAGAGCGGAAGCCGACAGGAAAAGGAAAAAGAAGAGATGCGGCGCAGCGGCAGAAACCCGGCGCGTTCGCGCCTTGTCGGGTCTGCCGTTGCGGGTATGCTCTCCCCTGTGTTGCATCGTCCTGCGATTTTATCTCCTAAATATAGTGATTTTTCGCGGAACGGCAGCGGCGGCAAGACGGTTTCCGATAAAAAAGTTACGGACGGTCCCTGTTCCGTGCCGTCCGTCGGCGGGTATGCGAAAGGAGTGTCGGAATATCCCGGATTATGTCGTAATTTTGCAATCGTATGGAGAATGGCAAGACAAGGGTTGTGGTGGGGCTCTCCGGCGGGGTGGATTCGTCGGTGGCCGCCTACCTGCTGAAGGAGCAGGGGTACGATGTAGTGGGGCTTTTCATGCGTAACTGGCACGATACCGCCGGAACGCTCGAGGGCGACTGTCCCTGGTACGACGACCAGGTCTTCGCCGAGCTGGTGGCCAGACGGCTCGACATCCCTTTCCATTTCGTGGACCTCAGCGAACAGTACCGGGCCCGTGTGGTGGATTACATGTTCGCCGAGTACGGCCGCGGACGTACCCCGAATCCGGACGTACTCTGCAACCGGGAGATAAAGTTCGATGCGTTTCTCGAAGAGGCGTTGAAGCTCGGCGCCGACTACGTCGCTACGGGACACTACTGCCGCCGCCGCGACGAGGAGGTCGGCGGAAGGGTATATCACCGGCTGTTGGCGGGTTCCGACCCCAACAAGGACCAGAGCTATTTTTTGTGTCAGCTCTCGCAGGCGCAGCTTGCGCGGGCCATGTTTCCCATCGGCGACATGTTGAAACCCGAGGTGCGCCGCATCGCAGCCGAGCAGCAGCTCGCCACTGCCAAACGCAAGGATTCGCAGGGAATATGCTTCGTCGGGAAGGTGGACCTGCCCCTCTTCCTGCAGCAGAAACTCGCTCCGCGGCAGGGCGACATCGTGGAGATAGCCGCCGACTGGCCCGGTTATGCGGAGGCTGCCGCTCGGACGGGACTTGAGGAGCTGGCGCTTCCGTACCGTTATACTCCGGCCGACGGCGTGAAGGTGGGCGAACACAACGGTGCGCACTACTACACCATCGGCCAGCGTAAGGGGCTCGGAGTGAGCGGACGGGCCGAACCGCTTTTCATCATCGCTACCGATACGTTCTCCAATACGGTCTATGTCGGGCAGGGGCAGAGGCACCCCGGCCTTTACCGCCGGGCGTTGCGGATTCTGCCCGGAGATGTGCATTGGGTGAGTCCCGACAGACGGTTCGCAGCAGGGAAGCAGGCGCCGTTCTCGTTCCGGATACGCTACCGCCAGCCTTTACAGGGCGGGGTGTTGCACCTTCGCGCCGACGGGGCCTACATCGTGTTCGATTCGCCGCAGCGCGGCATCACCCCCGGACAGTTTGCCGCGTGGTATGCGGGAGAAGAGCTGGTCGGTTCGGGTGTCATCGCTGAATAGCCGCCGGGTACACAACTCTGCCGTATCCGTTCCGGGAACCGCACGGAGGACGCTCTTTTCGTCTTCTCTTCGGCGGGATGCGGATATCTCTCTTTTCGCCGGTATTGTCGTTCGCAGACCGTTTGCCGGGGGATGTGGCATGTCGTTTGCAGTTTGATATATCGTTACAGATTGTTAAAATCGAAATTATGGAAGAAATATTGGAAAGTGGCCGACGGCGCTATCTGGCGCCGGCCGTCGAGTCTTTGTCGTTCGCTGCGGAGCGGGGAATAGCCGTTTCCGTCCAGCCGACGGGTAATTCAATCGAGAGCGTCGGGGAGGATACCCTGAACTCGTCATCTGCGGATTTTTGGGAATGAGGTGTTTTATGAAAAACGTCGGACATTTTTTGTGCGCTGCGGCGAGTGCGCTGGGCATTCTCGCTTTCGTAGCCTGTGACAAACAGCAGGACGGTGTTCCTCCTGTTTCGGATTTCGTATTGTACGCTTCCATCGAACAGCCTGTATCGGCTGCGGCGCCTGCCGCCTTGTTCGGGGAGGCTGTTGACGGCAGTGTCGCCCAGCGTACCGTCATTCAGGAAGGAACGGTGCCCCATCCGATAGTATGGAAGGCCAACGACCAGATTGTCATTCATTTCGATACGGGCGTTCAGGGAGCTATGCGTGTGTTCAATCTGCAGAGCGGCGTCGGCACGGGGCAGGCCGAATTCGTTTACAGCGGATTCGGGTATTCGAGCGACCCCGATGTGCAGGTGCCCATGGAGTTGCCTGATACCTATTCTTCGCTGATTGCCGGTTATCCGGCCATGTTTGTCACCATAACGCCGGAGAACAGGGAGGTCGTTCTCGAAGCTCCGCGCGAAATATACCTCGGAATCGAAAATATCGTCGATTTTCCCATGTACGGTGCGGCGGGTGCCGACGGCAAGGTGAATTTCGTGTGTCCTTTCGGTCTAATCTGTTTTCCCGTGACGGGAGACAACATCTCCGTCAAGACGATTTATATCGATACTACCACACCGCAGAAGGAGATAACCGGCCGCTTCCAGGTGGATGAGAATACCTATGAGACCACCTTTCTCAACTCCTCGCACGGCAGCGAATTTCAGATAGTCTGGACGGGAACCGTCCAGCTTACCGATGTGCCCTCGGTATTTTATGCCGTATTGCCTGCCGGCGAGTACGGCGCGGGTACGGAGTTCCGGTTCACTCGGGCGGACGGCAGCGTGATTACCAAACGTACCAGGCAGCCGTTTACCGTCACGCGGGCGCGGGTACTCAACCTGCCAGCACTGGATGTCGGGAATTGAGCCGGCCGGCATGCCGGTGCCCGGGAGGGTGCATAGAGCGGCAGTCATGGAAGCGGGGGCGGATGATTCATCCGCCCCCGCTCTGTCGTACCGAAAATATTCCGGATAAACGGTCATTCCGTCGGGAGGACGGTCTGCTCGTATTCCGTATAGTCCGTTTGTCCTTCCGGCCCGAAGAGCCAGTCGAAAAGGTTCAGTATCCGTGCCGCACGGTCGGTGCGTCCGTAATTTTCGGCGATGCGGTGCAGTTCGGCGAGTGCGGTCAGCTTGTCGGCGAACTGGTTTTCGATGAGATACTGCCGGTTGTCCGGGAAGGAGAGGAAGTAGTCGACGTACTCTTCGAGATTCTTCGCATAGCTGTCGAAGAGGGCGTCGCCCTTCTCGGTGGCTCTTGCTTCGTAGTAGGCCCGGATGTAGGGGAGGTATTGATAGGTGTATTGGAACTGCGATACGGGCATCTGTTCCAGTCCGTAGTCGAGCACTTCGACCGCTTTCTCCTTTTCGCCGCGTCGGGCGAGCTCGGCGCCCAGCCTTGCGAAGGCTATCCGGATGTTGGTTGCGTTGAAGTTGTAGTTGACGAAGGTGTCCACGTAGACGCGCGGGTCGGCGACGTTGCCGTACCGATAGACCTCCATCAGGTTATGGTAAAGGAGGTCGGTGTCGATGCGGCCTGCATTCCAGAGGTCCGTGTAGGTCGTCTTTATCGGGACGAGCCGGTAGGCATAACCGTCGAACTGCAGGTAATCCTGCAGACCGAAATTGGCGACCAGCGAGGGAGAGGTGACGTAGAGCGGCCGCTCCCAGTCGAAGTTGGCGAGCAGGTCGAGCAGCATCATCTCCGATTTGCGCAGCGACGATGCCTGCAGGTTGATGGTTATCGTATCGACCATCAGGTGGGCGTCTTCCGGCTTGACGATGCCGCTTTTCACGGCATTCTCCTTGTTCACCGGCAGCAGAAGCGTCCGTGTCGGGATGAAGTCGACGGCGAGTTGTTCGTCGAGTTTGATGCGGCTGATGGGGGCGTCGCTGCGGATGAAGTCGATGACCTGCTTGATGGGTTTGGGCTCCTGGAACACATCTTCCACGTAGATGAAGTCGTTCTCCGCCATCGCGTATTTATGCTGCGGCAGCGAGAAGGGTACCGGGGCCGACTCGTTGTAGCGGTGCTTCATTTCGTCGATGTACCAGCTTCCGTCGAGGTAGCTCGTATTCATGATGCGCACGTCGGGCCGCACGCCTTCCACCTCCTGGTTGTACCACAGGGGGAAGGTGTCGTTGTCCCCGAAGTTCATGATGATGGAGTTCGGCAGGCAGGTCATCAGGTAGTTGTAGCCGATATCGCGCGCCACGTAGCGGTGGCTGCGGTCGTGGTCGTCCCAGTTCTGTGCCGCCAATATCGCCGGTACGCAGCAGCATACCGCAGTGGCTATCGCGGAGGTCGCCACGTTGTCTTTGCGGGTCAGTTTTCCGACCCACTCCCTGACGCACATCACACCCAGCCCTATCCAGATGGAGAAGGCATAGAACGAACCGGCATAGATGTAATCCCTTTCACGCGGTTCGGACGGGGTCTGGTTGAAGTAGAAGACCAGCGCGATGCCCATCATGACGAAGAGCCACATCACCACGGTGAAGTTCTTCGGGTCGCGGTTGAGCTGGTAAATCAGACCGATGATGCCGAGAATGAAGGGGAGGAAGTAGTATTTGTTGCGCCCCTTGTTGTCGGCCATCTCCGAGGGTAGCTCTTTCTGCGGGCCGAGGTAGAGCTGGTCGATGGGGCCGATGCCGGAGAGCCACTGTCCGTCGGTGATTTCGCCGTAGGACTGGTTGTCGCTCTGCCTGCCCACGAAGTTCCACAGGAAGTAGCGCCAGTACATGAAGTTCATCTGGTAGCTGAAGAAGTAGCGCAGGTTCTGGGCGCCGGTGGGGACTTCGTAGCGCTCTCCCTTGTAGAAGACCGTCTTCCCTTTGTCCATCTGGCTCCACTGTTTGTACCCTTCGATGTGGGAGGGGTTGGTGGACCACATGCGGGGAAAGAGGGTGACGAACTCGGCCGGATAGGTATAGTCCGCCACGCTTTCGGTAGCGCGGTATTTGCCCTCCGTGTCGAGGTAGTATTTCTTGGCGTACTTCACGTCTTCGATGGGGGCATCGGGAATGGAGAACTGGGCCCCCGTCAGCAGCGGTACGGAGCCGTACTGGTCGCGGTTGAGGAGGTAAAGAAGCCCGTAGGCATTGTCGGGGTCGTTGCTGTTCATCGGCGGATTCGCCGCGGCGCGGATAACCACCGATGCGTAGCTGCTGTAACCTATCAGGATGACGCCCAGGCAGAGCAGTATGGTGTTCCATACCGCCATTCCTTTCCGGTAGGTGAGATAGACGGCACCGGCAACCAGCGTGATGAGCAGCAGCACGAAGGTCAGCAGTCCGCTGTTGACCGGCAGTCCGAGCCCGTTGACGAACCAGCGGTCCACGACGGCGCCCGCCGCTACGGTATAGGGAATGACGATGTTGTTGATGAAGAGCAGGATGGCGGCCGCTATCAGCGTGGCTTTGACCACGCCCCATGCGGTCACCTTCGGCGTCTTCTTGAAATAGTAGATAAAGACGATGGCCGGAATGGCGAGCAGGTTGAGCAGGTGTACACCGATGGAGAGCCCCATGAGGTAGGCGATGAGCACGAGCCAGCGGTTGGCGTGGGGCTCGTCGGCCACCTCCTCCCATTTGAGAATGGCCCATACGACCACGGCCGTAAAGAACGAGGAGAGAGCATAGACCTCCCCTTCGATGGCCGAGAACCAGAAGGTGTCGGTGAAGGCGTAGGCCAGCGCACCGACGATGCCGGCGCCCAGAATGGTCCATGTGCGGGCCGGTGTGAGTTCCTGGCCGCGGTTAGCCGTTATCCTGCGTCCCAGGTGCGTGATGCTCCAGAAGAGAAAGAGGATGGTGAAGGCGCTGGCCAGCGACGACATGGTGTTCACCATGACCGCGGCGTATTCCGCTCCGGGGGCAAAAAGGGTGAAGAAGCGCGATATCATCATGAAGAGCGGTGCTCCGGGGGGGTGTCCCACTTCGAGTTTATAGGAGGTCGCGATGAATTCGGCGCAGTCCCACAGGCTGGCGGTGGGCTCCATGGTGAGCAGGTAAACGGCAGCGGCTATGGCGAACACGAGCCATCCCGTTATCCTGTCGTACTTCTTGAAATAGTTCATCTGTCTGCTTTCGTATTGTCCGAGCGGTTTTTAATCGTTAGAACGGAGAAAATGCGGAAAAAATATGCTCCGGTTCACAAAAGTAAAAAAATAAAGGGGTAAAACTGCAAATCTTCCGGACTTATCGGCTAAAGTTGCTATTTTTACCATCGCAAACGGCGGCTGCCGGAACCGTCGGCGGGGCTGTGCTGCCGATGCGTACCGCAGGGCTTCCCGCCGTGCGGGATTGTCCCGAACCCGAATTTAAAAGATATCCGCATATGAAGTCAAAGCTGATGCTCCACAATACCCTCACCCGGCGCAAGGAGGAGTTCGAACCGGTGAATCCGCCCCATGTGGGCATCTACGTCTGCGGCCCGACCGTCTATGGCGACCCGCACCTGGGGCACGCACGGCCGGCCATTACTTTCGACCTGCTGTTCCGCTACCTGCGTTCGCTCGGTTACAAGGTGCGCTACGTGCGCAACATCACCGATGTGGGCCATCTGGAGAACGATGCCGACGAGGGGGAAGACAAGATAACGAAGAAGGCGCGGCTCGAGGAGCTGGAACCCATGGAAGTAGCTCACTACTATACGGAGCGTTACCACGATGCCATGCGTGCGCTCGGGGTGCTTTCGCCCTCCATCGAACCGCTCGCCTCCGGTCATATCATCGAACAGATAGCCTATGTGCAGCGCATTCTCGACCGCGGTTATGCTTACGTCAGCAACGGTTCGGTCTATTTCGACGTGGAACGCTACAACCGGGATTACGATTACGGCATCCTGTCCGGGCGTCGGCTCGACGACATGCTTTGCGGGACGCGCGACCTCGACGGACAGGGCGACAAGCGATGCCCGGCCGATTTCGCGCTCTGGAAAAAGGCTTCGCCGGAGCATATCATGCGCTGGCCCTCGCCGTGGAGCGACGGTTTTCCCGGCTGGCATATGGAGTGCTCGGCCATGAGCACCAAATATCTCGGCGAGACTTTCGACATACACGGAGGCGGAATGGACCTGATGTTCCCCCATCACGAGTGCGAACTGGCGCAGAATACCGCGGCCGAAGGGCACGGTGCCGCACAATATTGGGTGCACAACAACATGATTACCATCAACGGGCAGAAGATGGGCAAGTCGCTGGGCAACTTCATCACCCTCGAACAGCTCTTTACGGGGAACCACGCCCTGTTGGCGCAGGCTTATTCGCCGATGACTATCCGGTTCTTCATCCTGCAGGCCCACTACCGTTCCACGCTCGATTTCTCGAACGAGGCGCTGCAAGCCGCCGAGAAGGGACTGGACCGCCTGATGAAGGCGGTCGAAACGCTCGGCAAGCTCACCCCGTCGGCCGTTTCCACCGTGGAGGTGGACGACCTGCGGGAGCGTTACGAGGAGGCGATGAACGACGACCTGAATTCGCCTCTCGTGATAGCTGCCCTCTTCGATTGGGTGCGCATCATCAACCAGATTTACGAGAAACAGCAATCCATAACGGCGGAAGACCTCGACCGGTTGCGCGTCCTGGTGCATACCGTGGTGTTCGATGTGCTCGGCCTGTGCGATGAAAAGGCCGCCGAGGCTGACGATTTGGTGACGCCGCTGGTGGAGATGCTGCTCGACGTGCGGGCCGAGGCCAAGGCTGCGAAGAATTGGGCCGCTTCCGACCGCATCCGGGACCGGCTGAACGAAATCGGCATCCGTGTCAAGGACCGTAAGGACGGTTGCGACTGGGAAATCGAATAGGTGCCGGAACGATACCGGTACGGCGGCGGGAAGATATTCGAAATATCCTCCCGCCGTTTTCGTTTGCCGGCATCCGGTCGGTATGTTGCCCGCTTCACAACGCTGTACTGTTTGCGGACAGAGCGGAAACCGCCGTCACTTGTACCGGAGCGGTGCGGAAAAGTCAGATGACCTTGATTTCGTCCGGATGCCTGCGCATCTTGCGTATCTGGAAAAAGAGGAGCACCCCGGCGAGGAATGCCGCGAGGCAGTCGGCGATGGGCATGCTCGCCCATACGCCCATGGTGCCGTAAAGGTCGGGCAGGACGGCCAGCAGCGGTACGAGGAACAGGAGCTGGCGCGTGAGCGACAGCAGGATGGCCTTCTGCGGTTTGCCGATGTATTGGAAGAAACCGGAGGAGACGATTTGGAATCCGGCTATCGGGAATGCGAGGAGCGATATCTTCAGTCCCATTTCGGCTACGCTCAGCAGCGTGGGGTCGTCGGTGAACATACCGGCCACGAGGTGGGGAAAGAAGTGGCCCAGAATGAAGCCGAAGGTGGTGACGCATACGGCGCACACGATGTTCAGTTTCAGTGTCCGGATGACGCGGTCGAACTGACGGGCGCCGTAGTTGTAGCCCACGATGGGCTGCATGCCCTGGTTGAGTCCGTTCACAATCATCACGAAGAGCATCAGCACGCGGTTCACGATGCCGTAGGCGCCGATGGAGATATCGCCGCCCGTTTTTTTGAGGGCATTGTTGATGAAGATGACGACGATGCTGGCGCAGACGTTGAGCAGGAACGGGGCCATGCCGATGGAGAGCACCTTGCGTACGATGGTGCCGATGAAACGGAACGTACCGTGTTTGAGGTAGAGGAAGTGTTTCCGGTTGAGAAAGTGCGTGAATTCGAGTACGAGCGCCACGCACTGTCCGGTGATGGTGGCGAAAGCCGAGCCACGGACGCCCCAGCCGAATCCGAAGATGAAGAGCGGATTGAGGCAGACGATGATGAACACGGCCGTAAGCATGATGCCCATCGCTTTTTTCGGATAGCCGGACGCACGCAGAATTTCGTTCATTCCCATGAAGACATGGGTTATGACGTTGCCCGACAGGATGATGCGCATGAAGTCGCGGGCGTAGGGGATGGTCTGGTCGCTTGCGCCGAAGAAGTAGAGAATGTCGTCGAGGAAGATGAGCCCCAGCGTGGTGAAGGTGAGTCCTATCACCACGTTCAGCATGATGGCGTTGCTGAGTATCAGGAATGCCCGCTGTTTGTTGCCCTGTCCCAGACGTATGGAGATGAGCGAGGAGGCTCCGACGCCTACCAGCGACCCGAAGGCCGCCATGAGGTTCATCAGCGGCATGGCGATGGCCAGCCCGCTGATGGCCATCGCTCCGACGCCGTGGCCTATGAAGATGCTGTCGATGATGTTGTAGAGCGATGACGACGACATCGCTATGATGGCTGGCAGGGCGTACCGCTTCAGCAGCCTGCCGACGGGTTCCGTTCCCAGCAGTTCGGGATTGTTTCTCGATAAGGTCATAAATGCTTGCAGCCGGAAAGGGGAATCGGGAGACAGGCATGGGAATGCATAGCCTGGTGTCAAGGCGGGGGTCCCGTCCCTAAGGCGGGGCAAAGGTACGGAATATCCTCGAAAATCCGGTATGCGTCCGTTGTTTTTTATCCGGTCGGGCGGGGAGCGGAAAGGGAAGGGCGGGTTGGCGCATGTGGGGTCGCCGTGTCTTCCGTCTTCCGGTCTGTCGGGGATACTCCCCGCGGACCGGAAGACGGAAAGGATGGGGCATCTTCGGGCCCCCTCTCTCTCTTTTCCCAACGGAGAGCCGCTCTCGGTTCAGGGACGCGATGCGGTCGGATGCTGCCGGTCTGCCGCGATTGCGCAGCAGAGCGATGCGGCGGCGCATACGACGAAGACGATGCCGGTGGTCTTGAGAATGTCGCCCGTTCCTACGATGGGCGAGACGATACCGCCGAAGGCGAAGCAAACCGCACCGAGAATGGCCGATGCACTCCCGGCATATCGGCGTTCGCTCTCCATGGCGAGCGTTGTGGAGAGGGTGAAGGTGAGTGCCATGGTGAAGAGCAGCAGGAACAGGATGCCTTCATATACCCAAAAACTGCATCTGCACCACAGGGCTGCGAGTTCGGCGACGGAGAGCACGCACATCCCGATGCAGCTCGCCATGATGCCGTCCTGCGGGCGGCGGAAGCGAAGCGAGAGCGGGGCCGCGGCCATGAATGCGAGCGAGTTCACTGCGAAAACGATGCTGAATTCCAGTGCCGAAAATCCGTAGTGTTCCTGTATGATGAATGGAGAGGAGGCGATGTTGGCGAAGAGGATACCCTGGGCGAAACCGAGTTGGAGGACGTACAGGATGAAGCGTTTGTTGCGCAGGATGGTTCCGAAATTCCCGAACGTGCGCAGCAGGCTCTGGCCGGCCCGGCGGCGCGGAGGAAGCGACTCCCGGAACAGCATCGAGCTTCCGAGCAGGATGACGCCGATGGCCAGCAGGATGACGAAGATGCCGCGCCACCCGACGGCATCGGTCAGTACGCCGCCGAGTACCGGAGCCGCCACCGGAGCGATGCCGTTGATGACACCGATGACGGCGAGGACCTTGACCAGCTCCTTGCCGCGGTAACGGTCGGTGGCCACGGAACGGGAGATGACGATGCCGCCGGCGGCCCCTATGCCTTGGAAGAGCCGCATGCCCACGAATACGTATACCGTGGGCGAGAAGATGCAAATCACTGTGGAAGCGACGAACAGCAGCAGGGAGACGAGGAGCAGCGGCCGCCGGCCGAACTTGTCGCTCAGCGGGCCGAACAGCAGCTGTCCGAGCGCGAGACCGGCCATGCTCGTCGTGAGGCCCATCTGTACCATCGACTGCGAAGTGCCGAAATAAACTGTCATGGAGGGGAGCGTCGGCAGGTACATGTCCGTCACGAGCGGACCGAAGGCCGTGAGGATGCCGAGCAGGACGATAAGGTAGTTCGAGTAGCGTGCCGCGGACGTCTTGGCATGCGAATAGGGAATACCGGTTTGCATTGCGTTCTTTTTTGTCTGCAAAGATAGGGTACGGAACCGGATGGGCAGGCGGCCGTATTTACATCGTAATATTTCATTTCCGGCATAAAAGGGGCGGAGAGTATCGGGAAATGGCGTAATTTTGTGTCGTAAAGGGATGCGCGGGTTTTGCCTCTGTCAAGGGGGCGTGCGTCTGCAAAGGGAGGGGTGACGGTTATGGAGAGGAGCGACGGGCAGATGGCTTATGCAGAAGGGGGAGTGGAGATGTTCAGGCATTGGCCGGTGCGGATAGGATGCGGGGTGAACATGCTCTGTGTGCACGGCCGTGCCGATGTCTCGACGGGTATCGAACATTATCGCCTGCAGGCGGGAGCTGAACTGTTGCTCTTTCCCGGTGCGATACTGCATCTGCTCGAAGCGGGGGAGGATTTGGCCGTTCGGATGTTCACTTTTCCGGACGGACTTTTCCATGAGGCGGCGATACCGCTCGATGCCGGCTGTATCCGCTTCCTGCGCGACGAACCCTTTTTTCTCCACCCGGCGGGTTCCGAGTCGTGGGCCTCGGCCGTTTTGTGGATGGATATGGCCCGGGAGGTGTGTCGGGGCGGAATATACGGAGAGATAGCCCGGCGCAACTTCCTGCAGGGATTCCTGGTGGCGATGTGCCGGAGTATGCCGCAGAAGACGGCTTCGGCCGAATCTTTCGGCCGGGAATACATCTTTCACCGTTTTCTGTCGCTGGTGCGGCAGCACTGTACCGAACGGCGCGATACGGCGTTTTATGCCGGCGAACTCTGCATATCGCAGCGTTACCTGCGGGTGGTTACGGCCGGGCTTGCACCCCATAAGACACCCAAGCAATTGATAGACGAACAGCTCGTGGCCGAAATCAAGGCCCTGCTTTACACCTCCGACCTCTCCGTGACGCAGATAGCCGACCGGTTCGGCTTTCCCGACCAGTCCTATCTGAGCCGCTTCTTTAAACGGAAGACGGGGTTCTCTCCCTACGATTACCGTATGCGGTGCCGCCGGTAAACTGCCGTGTGTGCTGTAAAGGATGGGGCCGTTGCGGGTCCGTTTCTCCGGTACCGCAATTCCTGCTGTTTGCAGGACGGTATGATTGGCGGTTTTCCTTGAGACTGTTTAGCCGTCGGTATGCCGCCCGTTTCGGCTCCTGTGGGAGCAGCTTGAGCGGAACCGTTCTATTGTTCGAGGCGGAGGGCCGTCCGGTTCCTTGTTTGTCCGGACTGACTGTCGGAGCAGGAAACGAAAAGCCCCGGAGGAACCGGTTCCTCCGGGGCTTTCGCCGGTACGGATACGTACCTTGTTCTATTTTTCGAGTGCGAGTTCGAGTACCTCTTCGTTCGTGCGGACGAAGTGGAATTTCAGTCCCTCTACGTAGTCCTCCTTGATTTCGGCGATATCCTTCGCATTGTCCTCGCTGAGGATGATTTCGGAGATGCCCGCGCGTTTGGCGGCGAGGATTTTCTCCTTGATGCCCCCTACGGGCATGACCCGTCCGCGGAGCGTCGTTTCGCCCGTCATGGCGATGCGGTCTTTCACCTTCCGGCCGGTGTAGGTCGATACCAGCGACGTCACCATGGTGATGCCTGCGCTCGGGCCGTCCTTCGGGATGGCTCCCTCCGGTACGTGGATGTTGATGTCGAAATTCTCGAACTTCTCCTTGTCGATTCCCAGCTCCGCATAGTGGGCTTTCGTCCATTCGAGGGCTATCGTCGCCGACTCCTTCATCACGTCGCCGAGGTTGCCCGTCAGGCTCAGTTTGCCCTTGCCGGGGCTGAGTATCGACTCGATGTAGAGGATATCGCCTCCCACTTCGGTCCATGCCAGGCCGGTAACTACACCCGTGATGCCGCTCACTTCGTACTTTTCGTTGCGGAACTTGGGCATGCCGAGTATCTTCTCCAAATCTTCGACCGATATCTCCGGGTTGTACTCCTGCTCGAATCCGATATCTTTCGCCCGGTGACGTGCGATTTTGGCCAGCATCTTGTCCAGTCCGCGCACCCCTGCTTCGCGGGTGTAGTCGGAGATAATCCGCTCCATCACTTCGCGCGACAGGAGCAGGCTCTCGGCGGGGATGCCGTGCGCCTCGCGTTCCTTGGGGAGCAGATGGCGCAGTCCGATTTCAATCTTCTCTTCGAGCAGGTAGCCGGGGATGTTTATCATCTCCATGCGGTCGCGCAGGGCCGGATGTACGTTCTGTATGTTGTTGGCCGTGGCGATGAAGAGCGTTTTGGAGAGGTCGTACTCCGTGTCGAGGTAGTTGTCGTGGAACGTGGTGTTCTGTTCCGGGTCGAGCACTTCGAGCAGTGCCGACGACGGGTCACCGTGGTTCCCTACGCCGATTTTGTCCACCTCGTCGAGGATGATGACCGGGTTGGAGGAGCCGCATCGCTTGATGGTCTGGATGATGCGGCCCGGCATCGCGCCGATGTAGGTGCGCCTGTGGCCGCGGATTTCCGATTCGTCGTGCAGGCCGCCGAGCGATATGCGTCCGAACTTGCGGCCCAATGCTCCCGCCACCGATTTGCCGAGCGACGTCTTGCCCACTCCGGGAGGGCCGTAGAGGCAGATAATCGGCGACTTGAGGTCGCCTTTCAGCTTGATGACCGCCAGATGTTCCAGCAGCCGCTCCTTGACCTCCTCCAGGCCGAAGTGGTCGTTGTCGAGCCGTTCGCGGGCATGTTTGAGGTCGAGGTTGTCCTGCGTGCACTCGCCCCACGGAAGTTCGAGCATCAGCTGCAGGTAGTTCATCTGTACCGAGTATTCCGCCACGGCGGGATTCAGCCTCTCGAGCTTGTTGAGCTCCTTGTTGAACATTTCGCCCACCTCTTTGCTCCACTTCTTCGTCTTGGCCTCCTCGCGCATGCGGGCGATTTCGGCTTCGTCCTCGTTGCCGCCCAACTCCTCCTGGATGGTGCGTATCTGCTGCTGGAGGTAGTATTCTTTCTGCTGCTGGTCGATGTCCTGTTTGACCTTGCTCTGTATCTTGTTCTTTAGCTCCACGAGCTGCTGTTCGCGTACGAGTATTTCCAGCAGGCGGCGGGCACGCGCCAGCAGTCCCGGCGCTTCGAGCAGCCGCTGGCGGTCGGCATCCTCGAAGTCGAGGTTGGAACAGATGAAGTTGATGATGCCGCGTTTGCTGTCGATGTTCTTGATGGCGAACGATGCTTCCTTCGGTATGTTGGGCGAAACGCTGATGATGTTCAGCGCCACGTCCTTGATGGATTCCACGAGCGCCTCGAACTCCACGTTGCCGGAGGCGGGCGTCGTATCCTTGAGCGGCGTGACCGTCGCCGTGAAGTAGGGCTCCGAAGAGAGGTATTCGTTTATCTCGATTTTTTCGAGGCCGTGCAGGATGACGGTCAGGTTGCCGTTGGGCATGTCGAGCGTCTTGAGAATGCGGGCTGCCGTGCCGATGCGGTACATGTCGTCCGGTGCGGGCTGCTCGACGTCGGACTCCTTCTGAAGTACCGCACCGAGTATTCCCGTGCCGGCCTCCACGTCGCGTATCAGCTTCATGGACTTCTCCCGGCCCACCGTAATGGGGGTAATCGAGCCGGGGAACAGCACCGAGCTGCGCAGCGAGAGGATGGGCAGCGATTCGGGTATCGAATAGTTTTCCGAAAGTTCGTCTTCGTTTTCGGTAACTATCGGGATGACCTGGCTGTGTCCCTCCTGAATGTCGGAAATATCCGACAGGATATCTATCTCTATCTTATTGCTTTTTTTGCTCATTCTTTGAAATCTCCTTTTCGATTTGGGTACAAAGATAACGAATCCGTTCCCTTAAATGTTATCTGTATTCCGAAAACAATCATCAGTTTATTAACATGTCCGGCTCCATCCGAACGTCAAAATCGCTATCTTTGCAATTCACACATTTTGTAACGGAAATATTCATACACTATGAAGATAGCAGACAAATACGTTCCCCAGGAGCTCGAAGGCAAGTGGTACGACTACTGGCTTGCGGGCGGGTACTTTCATTCGGAACCCGACAGCAGACCTTCCTATACAATAGTCATACCACCCCCGAATGTGACAGGCATGCTCCACATGGGGCACATGCTGAACAATACCCTGCAGGACGTGCTTGTCCGCCGTGCCCGGATGAACGGGATGAACGCCTGCTGGGTGCCGGGAACCGACCACGCCTCGATAGCTACCGAAGCCAAGGTGGTAGCCAGGCTCCGGGAGCAGGGTATCGAGAAATCGTCGCTCTCGCGCGAGGAGTTCCTGCGCCATGCCTGGCAGTGGAAGGAGGAGCACGGGGGGATTATCCTCAAACAGCTCCGCCGGCTGGGCGCCTCGTGCGATTGGGAGCGTACCGCATTCACGATGGACGAGGTGCGTTCGCGCAGCGTCATCCGCGTCTTCGTGGACCTCTATAACAAAGGATTGATTTACCGCGGGGTACGCATGGTGAACTGGGACCCCGCCGCGCAGACGGCTCTTTCGGACGAGGAGGTGGTTTTTTGCGAGACGCACGGGAAGCTCTACTATCTGCGCTACATGCTGGAGGAGGGCGGCGGCTATCTGACGGTGGCCACGACGCGTCCGGAGACGATACTCGGCGATGTGGCCCTTTGCGTCAATCCGAACGACCCCCGCTACGCGGGCGTCGTGGGGCGTGCCGTGAGGGTGCCGCTCGTGGGCAGGAGCATTCCCGTCATCGCGGACGATTATGTGGATACGGAGTTCGGAACGGGTGTGCTGAAGGTGACCCCGGCCCACGATGTGAACGACTATGTGATAGGCGAGAAATACAATCTGGAGGTCATCGATATCTTCAATCCGGACGGTACGGTGAACGGCAAGGTGGGCCTGTACGAAGGTATGGACCGTTTCGCGCTGCGTGAACGGATAGAGAAGGACCTCGATGCGGCCGGTCTGCTCGAAAAGACGGAGGCCTATACCAACAATGTCGGTTTTTCGGAACGTACGCATGTTCCGATAGAGCCGAAACTTTCCATGCAGTGGTTTCTGAAAATGGACAAATTGGCAGTTCCGGCACTCGATGCTGTCATGAGTGACATGATACGCTTCGTGCCGCCCAAGTTCCGCAATACGTATCGCCATTGGATGGAGAACATCAAGGACTGGTGTATTTCGCGGCAGCTTTGGTGGGGACACCGCATTCCGGCCTGGTATCTGCCCGAAGGCGGCTATGTGGTGGCCGAAACGGCGGAGGAGGCGCTGGAGCTTGCCCGCCGCAAGTGCGGTGCTGACCTGCAGCTCGCTGACCTGCGGCAGGACGACGACGTGCTGGATACGTGGTTCAGTTCGTGGCTGTGGCCCATCGCGCTCTTCGACGGCATCATGCATCCCGGGAATCCGGAGATACGCTATTACTATCCGACCAACGACCTGGTGACGGCGCCCGACATCATCTTCTTCTGGGTGGCGCGCATGATAATGGCCGGATACGAGTATATGCACGAGAAGCCTTTCCAGAGCGTCTATTTTACGGGGCTCGTGCGCGATAAGCTGGGACGCAAGATGAGCAAGTCGCTCGGCAACTCGCCCGACCCGCTCGACCTGATAGACCGTTACGGCGCCGACGGGGTGCGGGTGGCCATGCTGCTCTGTTCCACGGCGGGTAACGACATCATGTTCGACGAGGCGATGTGCGAGCAGGGACGCAATTTCGGGAACAAGATATGGAACGCTTTCCGGCTGGTGAGCTCGTGGAGCGTGGACGAGGGACTGGAGCAGCCCGAAAGCGGCCGCCTGGCGGCAGAGTGGTTCGGTAATCTGCTTGACAGGAGCCTGGCGGGTATCGAGGCCGATTTCGCGGCTTACCGCATCTCCGATGCCTTCATGAAGATTTACAGGCTGTTCTGGGACGAATTTTCCGGGTGGTATCTGGAGATGGTGAAACCCGCATACGGGATGCCGGCCGACGGGAAGACCTTTGCCCAGACCAAAGCGTTCTTCGATAAGTTGCTGCGCATGCTGCACCCCTTCATGCCCTTCATTACCGAGGAGCTGTGGCAGTACCTTGCCCCGCGTCTGGAGGGACAGAGCATCATGGTGAGCGACATGCCGCGGGCAGCTGCATGGGACGATGCCTTGCTGGCGCGTTTCGAACTGGTGAAAGAGACCGTGACGGCGGTAAGGAACATCCGGCAGCAGAAGAGTATTCCCACCAGGGAACCGCTTGCTCTGAAAGTCATCCGCGACGAAAACTATCATGAGGCCTATAATCCGCTTTTGGTCAAGATGGCGAACCTGTCGGGCGTGGAGTGCGTGGCGGAGAAGAGTCCGGCGGCGCCTTCTTTTATTGTCAAGACTACGGAGTATTTCGTACCGCTCGACGGCATGGTGGACGTGGAGGCCGAGCTGCGGAAGCTGGCCGACGAACTCGCCTATCTGGAGGGATTTCTCGCGTCGGTGATGAAGAAGCTCTCCAACGAGCGGTTCGTTAGCGGGGCTCCGCAAAAGGTGGTGGAGACGGAATACGCCAAGAAGAACGATGCCGAGGCGAAGATAAAGGCGCTCCGCGAACGCATGGCCGCCCTAAAGTAAGAGAGAGGTGTCGGGCCTGTACGCTGTGTCGGATTGAGGCCCCGGAATATTAACGGAATCGTAACGGTGTTGTGACGGCGGTGCAACGGCATTGTGTTTTCATTGCACCGCGAATGGATTGAACCGATGGAAAGAAAGAAGACGATAGCGCTGGTAGCGCATGATAACATGAAGCCCGACCTGGTGGAGTGGGCCGACTGGAACCGCGAACTTCTGCTGTGTCATAGTCTCGTCTGTACGGGGACGACCGGCAGGATGGTGGCCGACGTCCTGATAGGCAAGAAAGGGGACGGAAAATGCCGGCTCGACATCCGGCTGCTCAAGTCGGGTCCCCTCGGCGGCGACCAGCAGTTGGGGGCGATGATAGCCGAGGGCAGGATAGACGCCCTGATATTTTTCTGGGACCCGATGGAGGCCCAGCCGCACGACGTGGATGTGAAGGCGCTTCTGCGTCTGGCGACGTTGTATAACGTTCCGACGGCGGTGAACCGTTCCACGGCTGATTTCATGGTCTCCTCGCCGCTCTTCGACGGGGATTATGAACCGGTGGTGAAGGATTACCGCGGGTATGTGGAGCGAAGCCTCGGCAGATAGGCCGGCGGCGGTGGGGTGTTGGGGCGGAAGCGTGGCTTGTCCGTCGTTCTTCCGTCAGTGAATCATCTGTCCCGTTCTGTTCATGCAGGACGGGACTTTCCATCATTGGCGGTCGGGGATGAGCGGTGCAGAACAGACGGTGCGTGGAAAGGGAACGGTGCGGTACCGGAGTGCACGGGCGCTCTTTCCCGTATGCTGGCTGTCGGGGCGGTTTCCGTTTCGGGCGGTGTCGGAGCGGCAGACAGAGGAAGAATGAAAACCGTATGAAGAGAAGAGTTCATGCAGGATATGTAGCCGTATGTGCGGCATGTGTCTTGTTCCATGCGGCGTGCGGCCGGTGGAGCGGTGCGCCGTGGTATCTCGACCGGGCGCAGTTGCAGACGGATTATCTGGCGGCCGTGGCGGATGCCGCCGTGTCCGACGCGTCGGAGGTGTACCGCGACCTGCCTTGTATCGTTTCCCCCGACTCCGGCGACGGGTTGGAGTGGACGGAACGCGGCGGACGGCAGTTCGTGCTCGTCTGTTCCATGACGGACGGGGAGTATGCCGGTGTGTGGACGGCGGGACGGCAGTTCGTTACGGACGGTTATACGTTGTGGGTCGTTCTGCCGTATGAACTGGAGGAGCGTATGCGGCGTATGCCTCTGATGGGGGATTCATTGGAGTGCAGGATGCGGATGCTGCAGTTGCTCGGCCTTCCGCCGGACAGCCCTTACGACCGGCTCCTCTTTTTCTATGCCGACCGCAGTATGTTGCTCAGACCGTGTCCCAATCCGGCCGTCGGGGCGTGTGCGGTTCCCGATGTGTTTCCCGGCGACCTGTCTGCACCGTACCGGGAATGGTTCGAGGCGCGGACGGCGCTTTCATACGGAGAGGAGAATCCGTATCCGTGGACGCGTCTCGGATATACTTATGACTGGCATCGGGACGCTGACCAGAGGAGGGGGTTGGGAGAGTTCATCGTTCCCGGCGGTACGGAGGTCATTGCCGTGGAGCAGGTGACCGTCTGGCGATGGTATCGCGGTCTGGCGGGTATCGTCCGGACGGATGATACGGACGGGGCCGGAGTACGGTCGGGGTCGTGAACGGAACGGACCGCATGTTTTGTCGGGCCGGCGCTTTTGCGCCGGCCCGAACTCTTTTCCGGCAGCTCTTTTTAAGGGTACACATCGGTTCAGAGGAGGACGGATTGTCCGTCCTCCTTTGTTCATTTGCGGATAAAACAGTCCCTTGTGGGGGAACTTTCTTGTGCGGGGCGTAGAGGGGG
>ERZ1673698.717-NODE-717-length-44900-cov-14.304939_pt1 | contig 44900 bp, 38 predicted proteins | sample MGYA00580228_ERZ1673698 | MGnify/ENA primary metagenome ERZ1673698 (study PRJEB41218, sample SAMN15661768) | gut metagenome | host: Homo sapiens | place: Canada: London | collected 2015-08-20/2019-03-30 | study: EMG produced TPA metagenomics assembly of... | reverse complement strand
ACATCAAATAATCAAAAAAATGAGGTATCAAATTTATGAAGCAAAATCCGTTAAATATGATGCCCAACAACGAATTCGAATAAGAGCCATACTAGCAACAAAAAGGCCTGCTCGCATTGAGCAGGCCTTTCTTTTGTCGCTTCCATCCCGTATACTATAACTAGATACGGACTTTATCATATCTTTGACGGGCACAAGAAGCATCCGGCGCGCAGCAAGGTCCTGCTGTTGGCCTTGGCAATGGGATTGACAGTCAAGGAAGCACAGCATCTGCTGTACTATGCAGGCTGTGAGGCACTTTACGCCCGCAACTCCTTTGATAGTATCATCTGGTATGCCTTAGAGCATCATCTTAATGTCATTGATGCGAATCTGCTGCTCGAACGGCTGGGAGAGAAACCACTTGCATGACTTCTAGCGGACAGTTCAGTCTTCGTGGAAGAACTCGATGATCTTGTGGATGGCGAGTGCCATGTGGTTGGGGTTCTGGAACGGGTGATTGGCGCCCTCGACGGGGATGAATTCGATGACGTTGTTCTCGGCAAAGTCTTTTGCGTCCTCGAACGGGATCATCTCGTCTTTCGTGCCGTGCAGGATCAGCATATCGTCGGCGAAGTCGAAGTACTCGTGGTCGAGCGGGCAGAAGGACTTGAGGTCGTCGAAGAAGGCCTGGTCGACTTTCATCTTGCGCTCGAAGCCGACCTGGATTTCCTTGCCCTTTGCGAGTTTCGTCTTGTCGGCGTCTGGGATGCGGCTGTACATTGTCTCATACATGTGGATGGCCGGGCAGCGCAGCGCAATCTTGCGGAAGGGGTTGCCGACCTCGATGAGGTAGCGCAGTGTCAGGTAGCCGCCGAGGCTCGTCGAGTAGATGCAGACATCCTTGGCCTGCAGCTCGCGCTTGGCGTATTCGGTGACGATGGTCAAGTAGGTCAGGCACTTGCCGACCGTCAATTTCTTGCGCGCGTCCATGCCGTGACAGGGCCAGTCAAAGGCGATGACGCCCCAGCCCTTGAACTTTGATGTCAGATGTTCGCCAAAATTCGATGTGCCGGCGGTTTCCTTGTTGCTGCCGAAGCCATGCGTGACGATGGCGATGTGGTCGAAGGACCGCGCCGTCTTGTCGCTTGCGCTGCAGATGAGCTTGCAGCGGATGCTCAGGCCTTGCTCATTGATGTCAAAATGCTTTTCCATATCTAAAATACCTCGTTTCTTTTTGTCATGCGACTCCTATTATAAACGCAAAAATGTTAGATGAAAAGGCGGCGCGGGCGGGGGCGATGGACAAAAAAGTGCGTACTTGTCTGATGGTATAAATCTGCTATACTGGAGTGTAGAGACAGGAATGGTATGTACGACAGGAGGTCGACTATGGATATTGCGGCTTTTGAAGCAAATCTCAAATGGCGCGGCATCGCGCTCAAGGTATTTGATACGAAGGAAGAGGCGGCTGCCTATCTGACAGCGTCCATCAAGGGCAAGACGGTCGGCTTCGGCGGCTCGATGACGCTCGAGGAGATGGACCTCTATGAGAAGCTCAAAAAGGAGAACACGGTCTACTGGCACTGGCGCGAGGAGATGACGGGCGACGAGGCGAAGGCGAAGGCCTACCTCGCGGACGTCTACATCACGTCGCTCAACGGCGTCGCGGAGACGGGCGAGCTCGTCAACATCGACGGTGGCGGCAACCGCGTGGCAGCGACGCTGACGAAGCACGAGCGCCTCTACTTCGTCGTCGGCGAGAACAAGATCGCGCCGGACCTCCATCGTGCCATCGACCGCGCGCGCAACATCGCGAGCCCGCTCAACGCCCAGCGCCTGCACCGCAAGACGCCGTGCGCCGTCAAGGCGGACCATTGCTACGACTGCAAGAGCCCGGAGCGCATCTGCCGCAGCCTCAACATCCTCTGGGAGAAGCCCATGCAGATCGGTGCGTGCGAGCTCATCCTGATCCGCGAGAAATTAGGATACTGATTGAAAGGAGATTCCCATGAAATTCCAGTTTGCCCACAATAACTTCAATGTGCTTGACCTCGAGAAGAGTCTCAAGTTCTACGATGAGGCGCTCGGCTTCAAGCCGGCGCGCAAGCTCGAGGGACCGGGCTTCACGCTCGCCTATCTCTCGGACGGCGGCCAGACGCCACACGAGCTCGAGCTCACCTGGATCCACGGCCGCAAGGAACCCTACAACCTCGGCGAGAATGAGTTCCACCTCGCCGTGCGCACGGACGACTTCGAAGCCGCGCATGCGAAGCACAAGGCAATGGGCTGCATCTGCTTCGAGAACGAGGAGATGGGCATCTACTTCATCAGCGACCCGGACGGCTACTGGATCGAGATCCTGCCGCCGACGATGTGACAGCGCCGTGAGCTGGCGCTGCTGTCGCTGCTAGTAGATCTTTGATTGTATGTGTTGATGGAGAATCGAAAATTCTGTCGGCCCGATGGGCGGCAGGATTTTTTTAGGAGAAGCTATGCTGCATTATATCAAGCCATACCGGCACTATGCTGTGCTGACGATCGTCTTCATGGTCAGTGAGGTTCTCATCGACCTCTATCAGCCGCGCCTGATGGAGGCCATCGTCAATGAGGGTGTGCTGGGCCTGCATCACGGCGGCGTGCCGGACCTCTCGCTCGTGATGCAGACGGGTCTCTGGATGGCCCTGATTGTCGCGGTCGGCGGTGTCTGCGGTGTCATGGGCGGCATCTGCGTCAATTTCTGCGCTCAGAATTTCGGCAATGACATCCGCAAGGACTGCTTCCGGCGCATCCTGCAGCTCTCGATGGAGCAGATTGACGCGTTCCGCACGGGCTCGCTGATCACGCGCATCACGAGCGACACGACGCAGGTCCAGACGATGGTCAGTGCGGCGCTGCGCGGCGTCGTGCGCAGTCTGACCTTCCTGTTTGCCGGCACGGCGGCGCTGCTGACGCTCGACATCCACTTCAGCCTGATCGCCGCGCTTGCTGTGCCGGTCATCCTCATCGAGGTCGCGCTCGTCGTCCACAAGAGCAACCCGCTCTTCCTGCTCGTGCAGCAGAAGATCGATGCGCTCAACGGCGTCATGCAGGAAGACATCCAGGGCGCGCGCGTCATCAAGGGGTACGGGCAGGAAGCGCGCGAGAATGAGCGCTTCGGCGTGGCCAACGACGACCTCGCGGCGGCGCAGCTTCGCGTCCTCCTGCTCATTGCCTGCCTGCTGCCGCTCGTCAACATCGTGATGAACACGGCACTTGTCGCCGTCATCTACATCGGCTCCTTCGACGTGCAGTCGGCCATGATCGGCCCGGGCACCGTCATGGCCGCCTTGACCTACGTCGTGCTGATCCTCAACGGCATCCTGATGTTCGCGATGATCTTGCAGATCTTTGCGCGCGGCCTGACCTCGAAGCGGCGGCTCGAGGAGGTGCTGGAGACGAAGACTGCAATCCGCGATGGCGAGGATGGCGAGACGGACGGGGCAGTCTCAAGGGGAAGGCCAACGGCCATTGCCCTGCACCATGTCTCCTTCCGCTATCCGGGCCAGCAGGAAGATGTGCTGACGGATATATCTCTCACGGTGGCGCGTGGGGAGACATTGGCCATTGTCGGCGCGACGGGCTCGGGCAAGAGCACATTGCTCGCGCTGCTGCCGCGCTTCTACGATGCGACGGCGGGCGAGGTCTTCGTCGATGGCCGCGATGTCCGCACGTATGCGCTGCACGCCTTGCGCGGGAAGATGGCCATCGTCCTGCAGAAGACGGAGCTCTTCTCGATGACGATCGGCGAGAACATCGCCTGGGGCATGGATGCGGCATCCGATGAGGAGATACGCCGGGCGGCAAAGATCGCGCAGGCGGCGGACTTCATCGAGCGGCAGCCGGAGGGCTATGGTACAGAAGTGACGGAGGGCGGCACGAGCCTGTCGGGCGGCCAGCGCCAGCGCATTGCGCTCGCGCGCGCACTCATCCGCAAGCCCGAGATCTTGCTGCTCGACGACAGCACGAGCGCGCTCGACCTGCGGACGGAGTCGGCGTTCTACGCGGCGCTCGACGGTTATACGCGGGAGCTGCGCCGCGAGGGGCATGACCTCACCAAGATCATCGTCGCACAGCGCATCGCGACGGCGCGCCATGCCGACCGCATCGCCGTGCTCGACGGCGGCAGGCTCCTCGCCTGCGGCACGCATGAGGAACTGCTCGAGCGCTCTAGCATCTATCGGGAAATCTGTGCCTCGCAGTTCCGTGCGGGTGCGTCGGGGAAGGAGAAGGCAAATGGCTAAGAAACAAGCTGCGCCGCTCATCGGGCCGCATCGCCATATGCGCGCGCCGGTCGAGCATGCTATGGACCGCAAGGCGGCCTGCCTGCGCCTGATGCAGTACTTCCGGGCGGAGCGCTGGCGCGTTGCGCTCCTCACGCTCATCGTCGCTGTCAGCGTCGCGGCCGGCGTCAGCGCGCCGGTCTTCATGAGCTGGGCCATCGACGCCATCACGGCCGCCGACTACGACAAGGTGCCGGGCATCCTTTCCTGGATGTTCGGGGCCTGCGCACTCTACGCCGTGCTGCTCTTCTTCCAGGGGCGCCTGAGCGCGCGCCTGAGCCAGAGCATCATCCGGCATCTGCGCAAGGACCTCTTCGAGAAGATCAACGGCCTGCCGCTCGCTTATCTCGACCGCCATCCGCACGGCGACCTCATGAGCCGCATGACGAACGATGCTGACAACATCGCGACGGTCATCTCGACGTCGCTCGGCACGATGTTTGCCGGCATCCTGTTCCTCCTCGGCACGACGGCGGTCATGCTGTCGTTCAGCGTGCCGATGACGGCGCTGACGTATCTGACGGCTGTCGCAACGGTCCTGGCGACGAAGTACATCGCCGCGAAGATGGGCCGCTACTTCCGCGAGCGCCAGGACCTGCTCGGCCAGCTCAACAGCATGGTCGAGGAGCAGGTCACGGCCGTGCGCACGGTCAAGGCCTATGCGCGCGAGGCGCAGGTCGCGGCCAAGTTCGTGCAGACGGCGGACAGCCTGACGAAGACCGGCATCCGCGCGGAGAGCATCGGCTCCTCGATGGGGCCAATCATGAACACCATCTCGAACTTTTCCTTTGTCATCGTCTCGGTCTTTGGCGCCTACTTCGCGCTCAAGGGCTGGATCACGGTCGGCGTCATCTCGGCCTTCACGATCTACTCGAAGCAGTTCTCGCGGCCCATAAACGAGCTTGCGCAGCTCTACGGCCAGATCGAGACGGCCCTCGCGGGCGCGGAGCGCATCTTTGCCGTGCTCGACGAGCCGGGCGAGCGGCAGGAGGGGCGCGAAGTGCCAGAGACGGTGAAGGGCGAGATCGAGTTCTGCCATGTGAATTTCTCGTACGTGCCGGAGAAGCGCGTCATCGACGACTTCAGCCTCAAGATTGGGGCAGGGCGCAAGATCGCGCTCGTCGGCGCGACGGGCTCGGGGAAGACGACCATCGTCAACCTCCTGATGCGCTTCTACGAAATCGATGCGGGGAAAATCCTGCTCGATGGTCAGGACATCCGCACGTATGCGCCGGGCAGTTTGCGGAAGCTCGTCGGCATCGTCCTGCAGGACACGGTGCTGTTCTCGGATACAGTCCGCTACAACCTCGCCTATGCCAAGCCCGGAGCGACGATGGAGGAGGTAAAGCGGGCGGCTGAGCTCGCTCATGCTGACGACTTCATCGCGCACCTGCCGCAGCAGTACGAGACGGTCCTGCAGAGCGCGGGCGCGGAGCTCTCGGCTGGCCAGCGCCAGCTGCTCGCCATCGCCCGCGCCTGCCTTGCCTCGCCGCGCATCCTGATCCTCGACGAGGCGACCTCGAACGTCGACACGCGCACCGAGACGCGCATCCAGGATGCCATGACGCGCCTCATGCACGACCGCACCTGCCTGATCATCGCCCACCGCCTCTCGACCATCCGCGACGCCGACGAGATCATCGTCATGGACCACGGCCGCATCGTTGAGCAAGGCCGTCACGAAGAACTCATTGAGCACAACGGCCCCTACCGCGCCCTCTACGAAACCCAGTTCGCCGGGCAGGAGTCGTGATGTTTTGAATGCAGTCAAGAATACGAAAGAGCCTGCTCTTTTTGAGCAGGCTCTTTGATAATCAGGATACTAATTTATTATTGTTCGACAATCTCGGCTTCGAACACCATGATGGTGTCGGCGTCGGAGCAGCAGAACTCAGCCTTGCCCTTTTCCTGGCCGGGGATGGTGCCGCCGTAGCGCAGGATGTCGATGTAGGGGAAGGCGCAGTGCATGGCCATCGGGCAGATCTTGCCGCGGTCTTCGTCAAAGTCGAATACCTCGCCGACATGATGGCCGCGATGGCAGCCCTTCTTGCCGCGTCGGTCGGTGATGGTGATCTTGATCTTGGGGCGTCTGCTCATGAAAAAACCTCCTGGTTTCTGTGGTATAATAAAGACATGATGAATGTCGGTTGGACGGATTGGGAATCGATGGTCAACAGTCGGACAATCTGACAGTCCGACTGTCCGACTGTTGGATAATCGGCTCGATTGAATCGTCGGCAAGTCGAAAAGTCGGAAGGGGAGAGAGGCAGTATGGAACTAAGGCGATATGAAGAACTCGGCGCGTTCTTGAAGATCTTTCAGCCCATCTACGCGCGGCGCCTGGAAAAGACGCGGCTCGAGCGCATGCGCTTTGCTTACTACACGAGCGCGGGCACAGGCATCAACATCCTCAAGGGACATGCGCTCTGGATGCGTGCGGCGGCCTGCATGAATGACTACCGCGAGATCGACTACGGCATCCAGCTGCTCAACAAGACGGTCTACGGCTCCGACTACCGGCGCGAGCGCATCCAGCATCTCGCGGCGCGCCTCGACTGGGGCGAGAACGTGCTCGACTCGATGATGAGTGACCTCAATAAGAATGAGCAGCGCTTCATCACGAACACTTATCTGGCCTGCGTCTCGGAGCACCGCCCGCGCGAGCGCGGCAAGGGGCGGCTCTCGATGTGGCGCGCCTACGGCCGCAAGACGGGCGTGGCCTTTGTCCTCAAGCCGACGGCCATCTTCCAGCGCCTCGAGCCCCTGCCGCTGCGCCTGACGCCGGTCGAATACCTCACGCAGGCGCAGTTCACGGAGGGCTTTGACTGGATGCTCAACAACGTCGAGACGTATCTCGACGCCCTCAAGCGCTACGAGCCCGCGAAGGTGCTCGAATACTTCGTCAACATGCTCATGATCTCGCTGTTCTCCATCAAGAACCCGGGCTTCAACGAGGAGCGCGAATGGCGCTTTGTCTACCATGAGTCGTCCAGCAGCCACCTCCACCACGACATCGTCGTCGTCGACGGCATCCCGCAAGTCATCTACAAGCTGCCGCTCAGCAGCCCGTCTGCTCCGCAGACCGGTGTGCCGCTCGAGGAGGCGCTTGAGGAGATCATCATCGGCCCGAGCCAGTACGCTGAGGTCATCGAGCTGGCTTTCGTGCGCATGCTCGAAGAGCTCGGCATCCCCAATGCTGCGGAACGCGTGAGCAAGAGCAATATTCCGCTGCGCTGATTCAGTCCTCTTGGAACATATCGTCGGGGTCGCTCTGCCAGCACGTCATCTTCTTGACATTGAGGCAGCTGATGTGGCCGCCGGGCAGATAGGAGCCTGTGTCGCAGTCGATGATGTGGTTGCGGAACATCAGGGGATGGTGGCGGTTGACGTCAAAGCACTGTACGGGCGTGTGGCCGATGACGACGGTCTCGTCTCCCGCATATTCTTCGTAGAACTCCGTGCGAATCCAGAGCATGTCGTCGACCTGCTCCTCGTAGGACTGACGGGGCAGGAAGCCCGCATGCGTGAAGATGTAGTCCTCGCCGACTGATGCGAGGTGGTCGAGGGAGAGCACGAACTCGAGCATCGCGTGGTAGCGGCCGGGATCTTGCTGGTAGACGCGCGCGAGGCTCGCGAACGTCGCCTGCCCGCCGCTGCGCATCCAGCCGTGATTCAGGTCCATCGGCTCGCGGATGCTGTGGTCATGGAAGTAATGCAGCATCATGGCCTCGTGGTTGCCCGTCAGCGTGATGACATGCGGGCTCTTTTCGGCGAGTTCCATGACCATCTCCAGGACTTCGGCGCTGTAGTCGCCGCGGTCGATGTAGTCGCCGAGGAAGACGAGCAGGTCCTGCTGCGGGTCATAGGGGACGTGCTGCCAGAGTGACAGCAGGCGCAGCCAGTTGCCGTGGATGTCCCCGACAGCGAGGATGTGGCGGAAGGCCGTCGCATCCGGCACGATGACGAGGCCTCCCTCTCTCGATATGGTCTCGCCCGGCGACTGCCGGAGCTGCTGCCGTTTTGCCTTGATTTCTTCTAAGATCGTCATCGTGCCCGTCCCCCTCTGCGCCAAATAAAAAGCCGTCACTGCCGTACCTGCTGATACACGCCGTGACGGCTTGCTTTCATTATAACAAAAAGACGATAAAACATCTAGAACATCTAAAACATCTGAGATGACAGCGGCATAGCTCTGCGCTATAATAGATACAATACACGCAGAACAACTCGAGCAGACTAAATAGAAAGGGATGGATTCGATGACAGTTATCCTGAAACGCCTCCTGCCGACCGTCTTCCTGCTGGCCGTCTTGTTGACGGGCACGGTGCTGGCGGAGGCCTCGCCAGAAATCACGGATGCGCGCGCGACGGCTGTCTACTGGACGCAGCGCAACCCGCAGGGCGACACGGTCCTCTTGACGCCTTCGCAGGTCGAAGCGACGAATGAATCGCTCCGCCGCCGCAACGATACGTTGACGGACCTTAGCACGATGCCGGAGTCGGTCTCCGGCGCCGAGGTGCAAGAGCGCATCGAGAAGGTCCAGGCCATCGGCGACTTTGATACGGCTTCGCAGCCAGACCTCTACAAGAACGGCAGCGCCCTGACGGCCTACAGCTACTCGTTTGCGCGCAAGAACTGTAATATCGCGGCACTTCCCGAGACGGTGACGGTGCGCTACGGCGTCGTCACGCGACGCGCCAACCTACGCCTGCTGCCGGAGGCAGCCGGCTGGTTTGAGAGCGCAGGCGACGTGCACTACGATACCTTGCAGGCGACGGCCCTCGACCCGGCCGAGCCGGTGGCCGTGCTCGGTGACAGCTACGACAAGAAGTTCGCCTTCGTCCGCACGCGCTTCTATGACGGCTGGCTCGCGAAGTCCGACTTTGCCGAGACTGACCGCACGACCTGGGATGGCTTCGTCCATCCGACTGACTTCGCTGTCGTCACGGCCAACAAGACGACAATCGCGAATGGGGCGGGGGAGTCGCTGCTCTTCCAGATGGGCGCAAAAATCCCGCTCGCCGCAGGTGCGAATGGGGCAAAGGTGCTGCTGATGCCGGTCAGCGATAACGGCGCGTTGAAGATCAGCAAGCGTCCCGCTGCTTTTGATGACACCTTACACGAGGGCTTCCTGCCCTGCACCGAGAACAATTTCGTGCGCCAGGGCTTCCGCTTCCTCGGCGATGAGTACGGCTGGGGCGGCCTCGACGACAGCATCGACTGCTCCTCGTTCGTCGGCGACGTCTACCGCAGCATGGGCATCGAGCTGCCGCGCGATGCGGATCAGCAGGCCAAGTCGATGCCGAAGGTCGTCGACCTCTCGGGCATGGGCGAGGCGGACCGGCTGGCCGCACTGGAGGCGTGCATGCCGGGCACTCTGCTCGCCAACAACACGCACGTCATGATGTACCTCGGCCAGGATGACGATGGCATGCCGATTGTCCTGCAGTCGATGAGCAGCTGGTTCAGCTTCGGCAGCGACTACGGCAAGCATTACCTGCGCAAGGTCATCGCGTCGACGGCGACGTTCCTCAATTTCAGTGGCGTGCCGTACATCAACGGCGTGCATTACCTCGGCTCGCTGCGCTGAACACAAGCATTTTTAGATAGGAGAGAATAGAATCTATGAAGAGCCCTTTGCGCTATCAGTTCTCGGAGTATGACTGCGGTCCGACGACGATGCTCAATGCAGTCAGCTATCTCTTTGAGCGCGAGGAGATCCCGCCGGAGATCATCCGCAATGTCATGCTCTACAGCCTCGACTGCTACAGCAAGAAGGGCGAGCCGGGGCGCGCGGGCACGAGCCGCATGGCGATGATGTTTCTCTCGAACTGGCTCGACGGCTTCGGCCGCGCGACGAACCTGCCGCTCTCGAGCCAGTACCTCGCGGGCAAGTCCGTCTACATCGGGCAGGAGAGCTTCGTCAACGATGCCCTGCACCGCGGCGGCGTCGCCGTCGTGCGCCTGTTCTACGACGTCGAGCACTACGCCTTGCTGACGGGCGAGACGGCGGACGGCAGCATCCTGATGTTCGACCCCTGGTACGTGCCCGATGAGTCCGACGAATTCCAGGGCACCGGCATTGAGCTGACCTTGCAGCATCCCAAGGCCTACAACCGCATCGTGCCCGCCTCGTGCTTCAACCGCGAGGAAAACGCTCCCTACGCCCTCGGCCCCATCGAAGACCGCGAGGCCGTCCTGCTCTTCAACGAGCGCACTAAGAAGACCGCCCAGGACACGATCGAGTACTTCATCTGATGTGCCGCGCATTTGCCACTTTACAAGACGGCGATTCTATCGTATAATATAACTTGTCGTCGGGATATGGCGCAGTTTGGTAGCGCGCTTCCTTGGGGTGGAAGAGGTCGGGAGTTCAAATCTCCCTATTCCGACCATTTTGAAATGATAAGGCTCTCTATGAAGATAGAGGGTCTTTTTGTTGTCTAAAAAATTTTGTTTGTGTTAATTTTTTTTTGCAGGATAATCTAAGGGGAAAGAGAATAATGTCTTTATAGTTAATTTTAATTCACACTATCTAAGTATCTACTTCATCATTCCAAGCTAATGTCTGAAAACTGTAAGGACAGATAGGCACTATAGCATGGCTCCGTCAGGATGCAATACTTCAATCGCCTCTTGATGAAATTCTTTTACAGAGAGGAGAGTTCTTTACGACGACAGTTGGAGATGTGTGTTGATGGAAGCCTGGAAGCTTATTTGATTGAGAACAATGGAAATTATCATACTTGACTTTATTATAAAAGTGCCATAAGCATAAGGGGGAGGGATGGCATGATGGATGACGAACGAAAAAATGATATTAAGTCAATGAGCATTGCTGACAAATTACGTGTGAGACGAGCACAAAGTGAGCATGACACCAAATCTGGCGAAATTGTTGGAACAACATATGGTGCAGTGGATAGTGCTGCACATAATGAACAAATGTATCGATTTAACGCTCAGCAAGGACATGGCTTCGCGGCGGAGCAGGTAAATGACTTAATTGATAAGCTAAAGTTACATGATGCCACGATCGTAGGCAATGACAATGCGAAGAATGGTGCAGACAGACTGGTCGATGGTGTGTTGATTCAAAGTAAGTATTGTCAGAGTGCTCAGGCTACTGTAGATGCAGCATTCAATCAAGGAACGAAGATGTATCGGTATATAGGAAAAAATGGCATGCCGATGCAATTAGAAGTTCCTAGTGATCAATATGATGAAGCTGTGAAAATCATGCGGAAAAGAATTGCAGACGGAAGAGTTCCCGGTGTAGATGATCCAGAAGCTGCAACCAAACTAGTCCGAAAAGGAAACGTCACTTATGAGACCGCATGCAATATTGCTAAGGCAGGAACAATAGAATCGCTTACATTTGATGCGGCGCATGGTGCAGTCATAGCTAGTACTGCCTTTGGTATATCGGCTATAATCACTTTTGCTCAATCAATATGGTCGGGGAAAAGTACGGAAGAAGCTATTGATAATGCTATGTATGCAGGGCTCAAAGTGGGAGGAGTAACTTTTGTCAGCTCTGTGATATCTGCACAACTTACTAGGACTACTCTTAATGCTGATATACAGCAACCGCTGATAGGTGTAATCAAAGCACTACCACCTGTGGTCAGAAAATCTATGGTGGATGCTATGAAGAATGGCGCTTTGATTTACGGGAAGGGAACAGCAGGAAATCTGGCCAAACTATGGAGTAGCAACGTTATAACAACAGTAGTATTTACTATTGTCATGTCGGCTTCGGACATTTCTAACTTTTTTCGAGGCAGAATATCTGGACAACAGCTATTTAAAAATGTGATGACACTAATGGCAGGCGGCGGTGGTGCTGCTGCCGGGGCTACGGTAGGAACTATAGTGGCTGGCCCAATTGGTGGTGCAGTTGGTGGAGTGGCAGGTGGCGTCATCGGGGGTAAGGTCGCTAATTCTGTTTTGAGCAAGTTTATCGAGGATGATGCAGTTGCATTAGTTAAAATATTAAATGAAAGACTTATAATTCATGCTCAATCATATTTACTGATTCCAGAAGAACTTGATTTGGTTGTAGAAGATTTACAAATTCAATTGGTGCATGATAAATTATTAGATATGTATGTTTGTAAGAACAGAGAGAAATTTGCAGATAACTTGCTGATTACTATCATTAAACGCATTACTCGCCAGCGAGCGCGTATCTATATACCAGACAATAGTGCTTTCTTAGATGGACTTAAACGAGTAATTGAATTGACCAATAATCCGGCTGAGTTGGAAAACCATTTAAAAGGCAAAAAGGTAGATACGGTTGCCATCGGAAAAAGGCTGATGAATCGTGAAATATCGCAGCATGCTGCCGATAAGGCTTGGTATTCAACAAGACAAATGAATATGACAAATATGCAGCAAGAACTTATCTTGGGAAAGATGAAGTCAAATGAAGAACAACATATAAAAATTATTGATGCACAAGAAAAAGAATTGAATCAAATCTACCATGCCTTGAGTCGACTGTCGGAGGAATAAGAAGATGGAAGATAAATTAAGTATAGTAAATGGAAGTGAAATCTTTACACTTGATGAACAGAAGCAACTAGATAGTAGGATATCATCTATTCTAAGAGCTCACACAATGACTCAACATGAAATAAATAGTTTGGCTTTTGAATGTACTGCTTATCTGACCGAGGCTGATGAAGCTGCTACGAAATTAGAAAACAAAGGATGGTTTCGTAGTATTATAGGCTCAATCACTGGTAGTAATAAAAAACTACAAGATAAAATCAATGAAAATGTAATAGCAGCTCAATATATATCGCAAGTCATATTACAAAAATTAGCAGAGCAAAACTTATTAACATTAGATTTGATAGCCACAATCAATAATAAGTTGAATGTACTTTCGATAAGAATAAATGAAAGATTTAAACAACAATCATTTATGTTGGCAAAATTTTTCATAAGAAATAGAAGGAGTATTATTGATTTAGAGACACGGCTTTCGATAGCGGAACGTAATGTTAGCTTATTGAATTGGAAGAATACAATCGAATATCAGACATTTTCTGGAATAGAATACAGCATGTTAGATACTCCACGCAAAATGATATGTGTAGCACGTGATTTTTTTGATCTTACCAATGGTAATTGGAATACGACGGATTTACTTTTGTTGAAAGGTACTATTAAAAATCTCGGTATTAAGCCAAAGCAACAAGTAAATTATTTTCAAGGAATTCAAACCTTGGCGTATGATTCAGAGATTAGAAATAAATTTCTAGGAGAGAATTCATTACAAGAGATAAATCCAGAATATTTTATTTCATTAGGAGCATTGAATAAATTATTATCTCTAGAAGGAAAAGAACGATATCTAGTAGATGAAAAAATAGATAATATGAAAGAAATTGGTCTTGATATAGACAGATATCAAATGGAAGAACAATTGACTAATGACTACATGAGAGAAAAGGCAAATGTAGATTTGAATTGTAATGTAGAAGCTTATGATTTTACATTGGATCTTGTGTATAATTTAAATGAAGCAATATCGAATAATATGCTTGTGCCAATAAATCAGTAAGGATTAAATCCTTTTAAAGGAATATGATATAGGAGAAACGGATATGGATAATCAATTAAGTGTTGTAGATGGTAAAATGGTGCTATCGCCTGAAAAAAAAAGCAGTTGGTTGATAAAATCGATAATATGATAGAAGCCAATAAAACCAATCGACTGGATATCAATCGACTTGTATTTGAGTGTACCGCTTGCTTAAGAGAGGCTGATGATACTGCCAATAAGATAAAGCAACGTGGTTGGTTTCGAAGATTAATAGGCAGGATTACAGGTAGCAATACAAAATTACAAAATAAGGTCAGTAATAATATGATTGCTGCTCAATATGCTTCACAAGTGACTCTACAAAAGATTGCTGAACAAAATTTGCTAACATTTGACCTGATAACTGCGGTTAATAATAAGCTGAATGCAACAATTGAGACGACTAATAATAAATTCAGAAATCAGTTGATACTTATTGGGAAGTTCTTCTTGAAAAATCGTAGTGATATCATAAATCTTGAAGTCCGGCTTAGTAAAGTAGAAAAAAATGTACAATTGCTTAATTGGCAGGGCGCAATAGAATATCAAACGTACAATGATATAGAATATAAACAGCTAGATGATATAAGTAAAATTGTCTGCTTGGCTAGAGACTTTTATGATATTACTAAGGGTAAGTGGTCTGGCACAGATCTGATGTTACTAAAAACTGCTATGAAACAGATTGGTATGAAGCCTAGCCAAAAAATCAATTACATATCAGTAATTAAGGGAATTGCTTTAAATCCTGAATTGAAAAATAAACTTTACGGAAATCGAGTCTTACGGACATCCATTGATCCGACTTACTTGGTATCATTTAGTGCTATAGAAAGAATGAACTCCTTCGAAAATAAGGATAAGGCAGTGGTTGCTACAGTTGAAGCATTACTTAAGGAAAGTGGCATACAACCCGATCTTGATATTATCAAGATGGAACTGACTTCAGAATATATGAAAAATACAGCAAACTTGAATCTGGATTATGATGTTGATTCTTATGACATACTGCTTGATTTACTTTATAATTTGAATCAGTTGTATGAGGAAAAAATGCTAAAACTGGATATAGATGCATTCAAACTGTTTTTGAAACATGATCCAAAGGAAGTGTTTGAATCAATAAAAGAATTAGCGAGCGAAGAAAATGATGCCAAGGCGTTATATGTACTTGGACGTTACTACGAAAATGGATTTGAATGTGTCCAGATGAACGATGAAAAGGCAGTCGAATACTATAAGCAAGCATATAAAGCAGGTTATATCCCTGCTGGTTATGAATTAGTAGAGAGGATGCAAAAGGATTCAAGTAAAAGAAATGAATTACTTTCACAAATTAAAGATGAAATACTAGCAAGAGCTTCAAGTGGAGAGGCAGTATCACAGTATCTTCTTAGCAAAATGTATTACTATGGAGATGGAGTCGAAAAATCACTTGAAATGGCCTTTAGCATGGCAAAAGATGCAGCTAAATGTGGTGATGGTATGGCTCAGATAATCCTAGGGAATATGTACAAAAATGGTGAGGGAACACAGAAATCAGATTTTAGTGCATTTGAATGCTTTGATAATATTACAGCCAATAGATCTGTATTGGCTCAACGATATATTGGGCATATGTATTATGCCGGAGAAGGGACAAAAGAGTCGAAAGAAAAAGCTTTGAAATATTTTCTTAAGGCAGAAAAGCAGGGAGATACTGCACTTTTTATTTTGATTGGCAATATGTATTATTATGGAGAAGGAGCGGAGACCTCCTATGCTAAGGCATATAATTACTACATAAAGGCATCAGAAATTAATGATATCAAGGCTATGAATGCAATAGGAGATATTTACCATCATGGTTATGGTGTTGTAGAGGCTAACTTATATAAAGCAATAGAATGGTTTGAAAAAGCTGCTGCACTTGGAGATGATAATGCACAACTTGAACTCGGATACATTTATTGGAAAGACTTCAATCATAATATCAAAGCAAATAAAAATGAAGCTTTAAAATGGTTTATGAATTTGGTTAATAAAGGAAATATTAAGGCTCAACATGCAGTTGCAATAATATATGCTGAGAAAGTAGTAAAGGGAGAATTTGATAAATTTTCTGATGCTTGTTATTGGTTAAAAAAAGAAGCAGATAGAGATGATGTGGAAGCTGAATACTATTTAGGAGTATTGTATCTAAATAATGGTATAGGATGGTCAACAAATCTTGATGATATTCTTCTGGATCTTGGCAATATGCTAGGCACAGCTGGAAAAAATCTTCTTAAGAATGAACTTGGGATGAATATCGATGAGAAAAAAATGACATCCTCATTGAAGGAAGCTAGAAAATGGTTTGATAAAGCCTATAAATATGGCGGTACTCAAATTCAAAATAAAATAATAGATTATATTACTGAAAGAAGTACTTCGTGTTCTCAGCTCCATAAAGAGGCAATAGAAAAATATTTTAAACAATATATGAAAGGGTAACAACATGGCTAATAAACTAACTATAGTTAATGTTAATAGGATACTTTTACAAAAAGAACAGCAGAAAATTGATAACGAAGTATCATATTTAGTTAAAGCGAATAAGGAGAATCGTCAAAAATTAAATCAAATGGTTTTTGAGTGCACTGCATCTTTAAGTGAGGCTGAACAAGCAGTGCAGAAATCAGAAAACAAGGGATGGTTTCAACGATTGCTTGGTAATATAACTGGTAGCAACAAACGACTACAAGATAAAGTGAACCGTGAATTAATAATCGCACAGTATAGGTCACAAATTACACTCGAGCAGATAGCAGAGCAGAATCTAATGACATTAGATTTAGTGGCTGCTGTGAATAACAAATTAAATGCTTCTATCAAGGCGAATAATGAGAAATTCAAAAAACGGTATGCCTTGATAAGTAAATTCTTCTTAACGAATCGAAATGACATAATACATCTTAATTTGAGACTTAAAGAGGTAGAAAAAAATATACAATTGCTTAATTGGCAGAATTCAGTCGAGTATTTAAATTTTGAAGGAGAAGAATATAGCGAACTAGATGATGTAAGTAAGCTGGTTTGCTTAGCGGCAGATTTTTATGAGATAACGCAAGGTAAGTGGACAACATCTGACTTAATGTTACTGAAGGCAGCAATGGTTCAGGTAGATGTACTAACAGATGAAAAATTTAATTATTTCAAAACAGTCAAGAAAATAGCGCAAAACAATTCTCTAAAGAATAAATATCTCAATAATTCTACCATTGATTCGAATATCGATTATTCGTATCTAATTTTACTTAAAACGTTGAATAAATTTAGCTCTATCAATTCATATGATTCATATATTTCAGATGCAGTAAAAAAATATCTAGTAAATAGTGGACAAGATAATGCGCAGGAAAAACTTCAAGATCAAATCGTTGCAGAATATATAAAGCAAAGTGATGATGTTAATCTGAATTCAGATATAAATGCTTATGATCTACTCCTTGAAATGATTTTTAATTTACAGCAAGGGTATGGCGAGAATTTGTTAGTCCGCAGTAATGCTGTTGATAAATAGACTTCGATGAACTGGATGTATTTCATGAAGATGTTTATTAATTTAACTTCTGTCTTTTTATGGCCACAATGATCTATTTAAATCATTGGTGAAGAAATGCACTCAGAAATCGTAAACTACCATTTAATAATACTAGAAAACTCGGACTTTATATGATATAATTAAATAAAAAGTGTTCGTTATAGGAGAAGATACAATGCTAAGATCAATGTCGGAATACAAGTATCATTCTGGCATCCGTTTACGCATATATCCAAGCTATCGACAGAAAAAGATTATCAAGAAAAACGCAGAGACGGCGAGGTTTATTTACAATGAGATGATTGCTTGCAGTAAGGAAATCGCTGGCTTTGGCAAATTAGCAATATACATTCAAGGAATCACGGAACGAATTCAGGTATTGCGTGAGCGTATCAAATCGGTCACGTCATTGAAATCTCACTTTTTGTGGATGGATGATGTAGATCTGGATGCCAACATGATTGCGAATGCAAAGAAGAACTATGCTCATGCCTGGAAATGCTATCGGTGTGGTGAGGTGAAGAATCCGCCAGCATTTCACCGTAGGACGTACGCACTCAGTTATCAGACGAATCCACATTACAATCGTCAACGTGTATTAGAAGCGGGTTTGACAAATGGAAGTGCAGGCTTTCGTGATACATCGCATGTGTTTGTTCCAAAGCTTGGCCTTATTCGATATAAAGGTTCGCGGAAGATTCTCGCACGTATTTTTTCGATGCGGTCGGTACGGATTGGCACCATGACTGTCACAAGAGATGCCTGCGGCGATTATTTCTTATCCATGCAACTCGCTTCGGATGAATCATTTGCAGCATCTATTCCAAAAGCTGTATCTGTGGTAGGCATTGACCTCAATATCAAGAATCTCTATGTGGATTCCAATGGTTGCCGTGTCGATAGGCCGGGCTTCTTGCAGAAAGTGAAAAAACGGTTGACGCATGCGCAACGCATCTTGTCGCGGAGAGCGCGGGGATGCAAGCAGCGTCGGATCCCGTTCTGCAACGGCGCGCGGTATCAGAGGCAGAGGCGTATTGTGGCAAAGCTGAAACGTCAGATCAAGCGTCAAAGAGAGGATTTCCTGCATGTTCAGTCAATGGGTTTGATCAAGAATCACGAGATAATCGTTGCTGAGCAGCTGGATATCCGCAAGTTGGTCCGATTGTGCCGATGCGCTAGAGAGATTTATGAGATGGGATGGCGGACATTCTTGGACTTACTGGAGTACAAGGCAAAACGCCATGGCCGCGTATTCCTGAAAGTTAATCCTGCCTATACGACGCAACGATGCTCTGCTTGTGGCTATACCCTGCCGATAGGCCAGAGACTGCATCTGTCCGACCGTCAATGGCAGTGTCCTTCTTGCCATGTGATTCACGACCGTGACAGGAACGCAGCCTGCAATATTCTGCATCGCGGGCTGGCATGCTTGTCGAAGTAATGAGATGACAATCGTCCGTTTGGTGACTTGCGGACGTAAAAGGACTGGTCAATTCGTCGGCCTATGCTCAGCTCGATGCGAGTATGCCGACTGTACCCGGTCAAATTCTGGTGCATATTGTTCCCAGAAGCTCTTTGAGAGCAGCCGACATCACGTCGTTCCGATTTTTATCGTGAACAAGCGGTGAGAAGATGATGGCCGTATCCGTCATCTTATGGTATAATCAAATCTGGACTGATGATAGAGACTGCAGCATGCAGCCTCTATTTTTTCGATAGCATCATGGATGTACCAAGATATGTAAGGAGTAATGTATGAGCGTATTGGAGGTTTCGCATCTTTCGCACAGCTATGGCGGGCGGGAGATTTTTGAGGATGTGTCGTTCCGCCTGCTGAAGGGGGAGCATGTGGCGCTGGTCGGTGCGAACGGCGAGGGCAAGTCGACGTTCATGTCGATCATCACGGGCAAGCTGACGCCGGATGCGGGGCAGGTGACCTGGGCGAAGCGCACGAAGGTCGGCTATCTCGACCAGCACGCGGTGCTGCAGCCGGGCATGACGATCCGGGAGACGCTGCGCACGGCGTTTGACCATCTCGTGATGCTCGAGCAGGAGATGCTCGCGGCCTACGACAAGATGGGCGAGGCGTCGCCGGAGGAGATGGACAAGCTCATGAAGGATGTCGGCGACATCCAGGACATCCTCGAGGCGGGCAGCTACTACACGATCGATGCGCGCATCGAGGAAGTCGCGGGCGGCCTCGGCCTGCGCGACATCGGGCTCGAGCGCAAGGTCGATGAGCTCTCGGGCGGCCAGCGTACGAAGGTCCTCCTGACGAAGCTCCTGCTCGAGAACCCTGAGATCCTGCTGCTCGACGAGCCGACGAACTACCTCGACGCCGAGCACATCGAGTGGCTCAAGAACTACCTGACGAATTACGAGAATGCCTTCATCGTCATCTCGCATGATGTGCCGTTCCTCAATGCGGTGACGAACGTCATCTGGCATGTTGACAACCTCAAGCTCACGCGCTACACGGGCAGCTACGAGAAGTTCGAGGAGATGGCCGCTTTGAAGCGCCGCCAGGAAGAGGCGGCCTACGAGCGCCAGCAGGCGGAGATCAAGCGCGAGCAGGACTTCATCCAGCGCAACAAGGCGCGCGTCGCGACGCGCGGCATGGCTAACAGCCGCCAGAAGAAGCTCGACAAGATGGAGGTCTTGACGAAGCGCCAGGAGAAGCCGAAACCGCACTTCCACTTCCAGTCCGACCGCACGCCCTCGCGCTTTGTCATCGAGGCGCAGCGTCTCGTGCTCGGCTACGACACGCCGCTGACGAAGCCCGTCGACATCAAGGTCGAGCGCAACAAGAAGATCGCGATCCGCGGCACGAACGGCCTCGGCAAGTCGACGTTCTTAAAGACCTTGCTTGGCCTCATCAAGCCGTTCTCGGGCGCAATCGAGCAGGGTGAGTTCGTCTCGGTCGGCTACTTCGAGCAGGAGGAGGCCAAGGGCAATATGAACACGGCGCTCGACGAGCTCTGGCAGGCCTATCCAGGCATGACGAACTTCGAGGTGCGCGCGGCGCTTGCTTCGTGTGGCCTGACGAATGAGCACATCACGACAAAGATGACGGCGCTCTCGGGCGGCGAGGCGGCGAAGGTCCGACTCGCTAAGATCATGCAGAAGCCTGTCAATCTGCTCGTGCTCGACGAGCCGACGAATCACCTCGACGTCGAGGCCAAGAAGGAGCTCAAGCGCGCCCTGCAGGAGTACAAGGGCACGCTGCTGCTCGTCTCGCATGAGCCCGACTTCTACGAAGACCTCGTCGACACAGTCTGGAACATCGAGAGCTGGTCGACGAAGATTGTCTGATTGCAGCAGATAAACGACAGATAAAAAAAGACTCCGCTCCTCCGTCATGGAATGACGGAAGGGGCGGAGTCTTTTGTCGTGTGTCAGCTGTATCGCTTTGTATCAGGGCATCTGTGCAATCGATGCGCTGGATGCCTCATCGGTTTCACGGAGCTTGCAGCGCTTGGCGACGAGGTCGGCCTGGTCTTCCCAGACGAGGACGGCGGCGGGTTCGAAGCCGTTGAAGCGCGTGGCCGAGACGGTCGTGTAGGCGCCGATGTCACTGACGAGCACGTTTGCGCCAATCGGGAGCTTCGGTGCGGGGAAGTCACGGTAGAGCACGTCGATGCCATCGCAGCTCGGGCCGGCGAATACCGACGGGATTTTCGCTCCGTTGCCGAAGCAGTGCAGCGGATACGTCCAGTGGTCGAACAGGATGCCAGAGAAGACGCCGTAGATGCCTTCGTCGAGGATGTACCAAGGGACCGCGCCGCGCTGTTTTGTGCCGATAACGGAGGTCACGAGGTTCATGGCTGTGCCGCAGAGGAAGCGGCCCGGCTCGGTCCAGACGGCCGTCTGCGGGAACAGCCGGTCGAGCTGGCGGTTGATGGCCTCGAGCATGGCGGCGAGGTCGACGTGGAGCCCCTCGGCTGAGGGAATCGGGAAGCCGCCGCCGATGTCGAGATCAGTCAGGTGCATGCCGGAGGCTTCAGCCTCAAGGAAGAGATGATGAACGAGCAGCAGCGCTTCTTCGTACGCCGCGGTGGACAGGGACTGACTGCCGACGTGGAAGCAGATGCCCTTGGCGTGGAGGCCGGCCTGCTCGGCCTTGCGCAAGAGCGGCAGGGCTGAGCCAAGCGGCGCGCCGAACTTCGTGTTGAGGTCGACGAGCGCCTTGCTGTTGTGGACCTGCACGCGCACGAGTACATCGGCGCCAGGCGCAGCGGCCGCGAGCTTCGGTATCTCGCTTTCATCGTCGAACGTGAAGCGCTTGACGCCGAAGCGGGAGGCCGCCGCGAAGCCGCGCGCATCGTGCACCGGATTGGCGTAGATCATGCGCGTGCCGTCGACGCCGGCTGCATGGAGCATCTCCATCTCGCCGGCCGAGGCGACGTCGAAGTGCGAGCCGAGCGCGGCGAGGCGCTCGAGTGCGCGCGGATGCGGATTGGCCTTGATAGCGTAGTAGATACCGGCGCGCGGCAGATGTTTGCGCAGGAATGCGTAGTTTTCCGCGACTTTGTCGACGGACAGCACGAGGAATGGCGTCGGCTGTCTCTTGGCCAGTTCATTCATTTCGTTTTCGTTGAGGATAAAGCTTCTCATAACACAACCCTTCCTATACATTACAGTCTTGACAGTTTTGGAATCATTCGCGCTGAAAAAATGGAGCAAGTGGCACGGCGTTGTCCGTCCCCTTGCTCCATTGCATTTTCAGGTTACGCATAGTATAAGACTTTTCGCACGGTTTTTCAATAGGATGCATAAAAAAACAAGAAATTCTTTTACTATATGCAAGACGACCTGTCCTGATGCAAGACGACCTGTCCTGCGGATGCGCTGCAGGACAGGTCGTCTCTGTGTGGGTTATATGATGTTTAGGAGTTTTGTGGAGCTTTGTCCGAGATTATTTGCCGAAGTAACGGTCGAAGAGGCCCTTGAAGCCGCGGCCATGGCGAGCCTCGTCCTTAGCCATCTCATGAACCGTGTCATGGACAGCATCGAGACCGAGCTGCTTTGCGAGCGTTGCGAGCTCTTTCTTGCCAGCGCAAGCGCCGTGCTCTGCATCGATACGCATCGTGAGGTTCTTCTTCGTGCTGTCCGTCAGGACCTCGCCGAGGAGCTCAGCGAACTTGGAAGCGTGCTCAGCCTCCTCAAAAGCGTAGCGCTTGTAAGCCTCTGCGATTTCCGGATAACCTTCACGGTCAGCCTGGCGGCTCATAGCGAGGTACATGCCGACTTCCGAGCACTCGCCCGTGAAGTTCTGGCGGAGACCCTCGATGATGCGCGGATCAACGTCCTTGGCAACGCCGACATGATGCTCATCTGCAAACGTCATATCCTCGCTCTGCTCGACGAACTTGGATGCCGGAGCATGGCAGATCGGGCACTCAGCCGGAGCTGCTTCGCCTTCGTAAACATAACCGCAAACCGTGCAAACAAACTTTTTCATAATGTTAGCCTCCTAATATATCTTGATATTCATACACATCGTAGGTGGGTACCGGCGGCTTATCGCTCATCGCTTGCCGCTCACCGGTGTTGCTCACTTGCTATGCTTTGATTATACGGCATATGGCGGTAAATAGGAATGCCGATATGGGTTGATTTATGGAGAATATCTCTATTATTCTCCATAATACTCCTAAATTCTACATATATCTCATTTTATCAAATATATTATTTACGGATAATAATTATTGAAATGGAGAACAGCAGCCAATTTACCGAATGATGTCTCTGTGATATAATGGAAAACTGAATCCGCATGTTTTGAGTATAGACTATATATAGGAGCGATACGAAACTAAAATGTTTACCTGTACAACGAATTCTCCCGAGGAGACTGCCCATTTAGCTGAGCTTGTTGGACAAAAGATCCGGGAGGGAACCGTGCTCTGCCTCGAAGGCGACCTCGGTGCCGGCAAGACCTTGTTCGTCCAGAGTCTTGCGCATACGCTCGGGGTCGAGGGCGAAGTGACGAGTCCGACGTTCAACCTCATGAATGTGTATGAGGGCATCTGCCCCATCTACCATTTCGACCTTTACCGCCTTGAGACGGAGGAGGAACTGGAGGACATCGGTTTCTACGAATACACGGAGGATCCGGAGGGCATTGTCGTCATCGAGTGGTCGGACAAATTCCCGCAGTGCATGCCGGAGGAGCGCGTCGTCGTCCGCATCGAGAAGTCGGACGATGGCGATGGACGCCACATCACTTTCGCAAGTGTCGGAGAGCGCTATCAGGAATTCATAAAGGAGTTGGAGTCATTTGTCTATCTTAGCCATTGATACGGCAACGCAGGTCTCGAGTGTCGCCGTGGCTTCGGCCGATAAGCTCGCAGCGGAGCTGACGATGCAGGCCAAGCTCACGCACTCGGAAACGCTGATGCCTCATATAAAAGAAGTCCTGCGCATGGCAAATGTCAGGAAAGAGCAGCTCGAGGGCATCGCGGTCAGCATCGGCCCGGGCTCTTTCACGGGCCTGCGCATCGGCCTCGCGGCGGCTAAGGCCATGGCCTATGCGCTGGATTTGCCAATCGTCGGCGTCTCGACGCTCAAGGCGCTCGCCTATCACTATCCGGTGCCGGGCCTCCGCATCGTGAGCCTCCTGGACGCGCAGAAGGGCAATGCTTACCGCGAGAGCTATGAGTGGGAGAAGGGGACCCTGACGGTTGTCAATCCTGTTGAGGTCCTGCCGCTTGCAGAGATCCTCGCGGAGTGCGCCGAGTCGGGCCGCGAAACCGTCGTGCTCGGCGACATCGCGGCGCGCCGCATCCGTGGCAAGATCGACCTGCCAGCGAATGTCACAGTCGCGCCGGCGCACCTCGTCATGCCGCGGGCGGCCTGTGTCGCCATGCTCGGCCTGCAGGAACTCGCCGCAGGCCACATAGACAATGTCATGAACATGGAGCCCGTCTACATCCGCCGCAGTGAGGCGGAAGTCCTCTGGGAGAAACGCCATCCGGAGGCCGCGAAATGAATCTGACCTTCCGCGAGATGAAGCCGGAGGATGCCGACGCCGTCGAGGCAGTGGAGCAGGCGTGCTTTGCAATCCCGTGGTCGCGCGAATCCTTCTGGAAGGAGGCGGCCAACGAGAACACGTGCTACCTGCTCGCGCTCGACGGGGAACAGGTCATCGGCTATGCGGGCTGCTGGATTTCCTTTGAGGAGGCGCAGATTACGAACATCGCGATTGCGCCGGACTACCGCGGCCAGAAGGTCGGCACGCGCCTCATGGCGGAGCTCATCAGACTGGTGAAGGAACGCGGTGTGACGGCGATGACGCTCGAGGTGCGCCCGTCGAATGCACCGGCGCGCGCCCTCTACGCGCACTACGGCTTCCGCGAGGCCGGCGTCCGCAAGAAATACTACCATGACAATGGCGAGGATGCCATCATCATGTGGAATACGAAACTGTGATCGCTGTTCTGGCTGAGTGCAGCGATGAGGAGAGATTATGTTGGAAAAAGAAATCCTGACTCTGGGCATTGAGTCGAGCTGCGATGAGACGTCGGCCGCCGTGCTGCGCGGTGGCCGCACGGTCCTGTCGAACGTCATCTCGACGCAGATCCCCATTCACCAGAAATTTGGCGGTGTTGTGCCAGAGATCGCTTCGCGCAAGCACATCGTCAACATCATGCCCGTCATCGATGAGGCCGTGCGCCAGGCCGGCGTGACGCTCAAGGACATCGACCAGGTCGCTGTGACGTACGGCCCCGGTCTCGTCGGGGCCCTGCTCGTCGGCGTCTCGGCGGCCAAGGCGCTGGCCTTTGCGCTCGACAAGCCGCTCATCGGCGTCAACCATCTCGAGGGCCACATCTTTGCAAACTTTCTCGCAGAGCCGACGCTCGAGCCGCCCTTCATGGCGCTCGTCGTCTCGGGCGGCCATACGGCACTTGTCGATGTGCGCGGTTACGACAGCTTCCACATGATGGGGCAGACGCGCGACGATGCGGCGGGCGAGGCGTTTGACAAGATTGCCCGCGTCATGGGCCTGCCGTATCCGGGCGGCCCGCGCATCGACGCATTGGCCAAGGAAGGCGACCCGCTCGCCATCGACTTCCCGCGCGCGCTCGAGGAGAAGGGCAATTACGAGTTCAGCTTCAGCGGGCTCAAGTCGGCTGTGCTCAACTACATCAACAGCGAGAAGATGAAGGGGCACGAACTGCGCAAGGCCGACATCGCGGCCTCATTCCAGCACTCCGTCGTCGAAGTGCTCGTCGAGAAGGCCTTCGATGCCGTGCGCCGCGCTGGGCGCGATACGCTCGTGCTGGCCGGCGGCGTCGCGGCCAACAGCGGCCTCGAGGCGCGCCTGCGCGAGCGCGCCAAAGAGACTGGCGTGCGCTTCTTCTATCCAAACCGCATTCTCTGCACGGACAACGCTGCGATGATCGCGTGCCGCGGCTATTATCAGGCCAAGCACGACGATTTCAGCGACCTCTACCTCAATGCGGTGCCGGGCCTCGGACTGGAAGAGCGCGAATGAATCGAGAGTCAATAAATAGATGAAAGGGCTGCTGCCTTCGGGCAGCGGCTCTTTTTTTCTATTATGTGTATTTTTTATTTTTAACATTACAAAGTATGCGTTTTCTGCTATACTTAGAACATGAATCTGTAAAAGAGAGGTGCGGATAAGATGGATGATATTACACGCCTGTGCCGGGAGCAGACGCGGCTCACGATGCTGCAGATCAGCCTGCTCTCTCGCATGGCAATCGTCTTCCCGTTTTTGGCGGACCTCGCACACGGGGAGCTCAAGGTCTACGTGAGGACGAAGGACCCGGAGTCCTTCCTGATCGTGGCACAGCAGCGCCCGCATACGGTCTACCTGCCAGGCAAGGACAGCGCAGTCGGCCACCGCGTGCGCTCCATCGAGGAGCCGCTCATCAAAGAGACATTCCAGACGGGCAAACCAGCGCGCGGCAAGCGCGAGTGGAATTACGGCTCGATGGTCGATATGTTCACGTTCGGCATTCACGATGGCGACAAGGTCATCGGCGTGCTGAACTTCGAGGTCGACCTCGACAAGCTCTCCATCGAAGGCTACTCGCATCTCCTCGATGCGGCGGTCGCGGTGCTCTACCATGCGCGCCACATCCTCAATCCAGAGCAGTTCCGCCCAATCACGGCGAGCGATGGCATCATCATAACGGATGCGCACAGCCGCATCGTCTTCGCGGATGCCGCGGCCGTGCGCATCTACCGCGTGCTCGGCGTCGGCAGCCTGCGCGGCGGCCATCTCTTTGACCGCCAGATGACGCAGCATGTCACGCGCGAGACGGTGGAGACGGATCGGCCGTGGCAGAAGGAGATCACGGCGGGCGGGCTCATCCTCATACGGCGCGAGATCGTCGTCCGCGAGGGCGGCAATCTCTGCATGCGCATCGTCATCATCTCGGATGTCACGGAGACGCGCGCTAAGGACAAGGAAATCCGTATCAAGTCGGCCGTCATCCAGGAGATCCACCACCGCGTCAAGAACAACCTGCAGGCCATCGCGAGCCTGCTGCGCATCCAGGCAAGGCGGGCCAAGACGGCAGAGGTCAAGGCGGCACTGAAGGAGAGCGTCAACCGCATCCTCTCGATTTCGGTCGTCCACGAGTACCTCTCGCAGCAGGGCAGTGAGGACATCGATGTCCAGGAAGTCATGGGACACATCTTCGACCTGGCCGCGCGCAATATGACCGACCGGGACTTCCTGATCCGGACGGAGTTCAAGGGGCCGCGCCTTATCCTGCCGTCGAAGTGCGCGAGCTCTGTGGCGCTCGTGCTCAACGAGCTCGTGCTCAACGCGATGGAGCACGCCTTCACGGGCAGGAAGTCGGGCCTCATCGGCCTGGCCGTCCAGGAAGATGCGGACCACTGGCACCTCGACTTCTACGATGACGGCGTGGGCCTGCCGGAGGGATTTGAGGACATGCCGCGCAAGTCGCTGGGCCTGACCATCGTCCAGACACTCGTCGAGGGGGACCTCGGCGGCACGTTCGCCATCGAGAACGACGAGAGGGGACCGGGGCACGGCACGCATGCAAGGCTCTGCATCCCCAAAGTACAGCCCAATCCGACGGATGAGGGCTGAGTATGCGAGCAGGCCGGAAGGTCATTTTGATTTTTGATTGTTTTTGTGATTGTTACTGAAAGGATTGCACGGGAAAGGCTGGAATAATTTATGGCACATGAGACGTTACGGATTGTCATTGCAGATAATGAATCCATCATCCGCATGGATTTGCGTGAAATGCTCGAAGAAGCCGGTCATGAGATCGTCGGCGAGGCCATCGATGGGCGCAAGGCGGTGGAACTGACGCGGCAGCATCGCCCGGACCTCGTCATCATGGACATCAAGATGCCGCAGATGGACGGCATCACGGCCGCGCGCAAGATCTCGGAGGAGAAGCTCGCGCCGGTCCTCCTGCTCACGGCGTTCAGCCAGCCGGAGATTGTCGAGAAGGCGAAGGACTCCGGCGTGCTCGGCTATCTCGTCAAGCCGGTGCAGGAGACGAATCTCTTCCCGGCCATCGAGATTGCCATGTCGCGCTGGCGGGAGATGCAGGGCCTTGAGCAGGAGCTCGCGGGCCTGCGCGACTCTCTTGCCATGCGCAAGACACTTGACCGCGCGAAGGGCATCCTCATGGCGGCACACCACCTGTCGGAACCGGAGGCCTATCGTCGCATCCAGCAGTACGCGATGATGAAGCGCCTGACCGTTAAGGAAGTCGCTGAGGCCATCGTCAAAGCGGCCGGCGGCAAGGTCTGATACAGGATTCCGTCATAAAATTTTGGTTTACATATTGACAAACTATGTTATCTCGGTTAAGATAGAAACATCGTTTGAAGTTTTGCAGTTTTAAACTCAAGAGCTTGACGAGAACTGACCAGAAAAATGGAGGTTCTAAGGCAGGCGCGTAATGCGCCAGCCTTAGGACCTTTTTTGTTTTTCAATTTGCTTTGTAGATGTGTAGTAGATGAGTAGATGACTTGTGAGATGATGGCAGTGGAACATATTTCTGTGCAGGCCAATGGGATGTATCAGAGCATGCGGCGCGGGTATGCGGATATCGTGCGCTTAGGGCTCAGCATGCTGCGCATCGGCACGATTGGCTTTGGCGGCGGCAATGCGCTGATTCCCGTCATCGAGAAGGAAGTTGTAGAAAACGGCAAGCTCGTCACGAAGCGTGAATACGATGAGGACGTTGTCGCGGCCTGCATCACGCCGGGCGCGCTGCCTGTCGAGATTGCGGCCGGCATCGGCCAGCGCCTCGGTGGCGCGTCCGGCATGCTCATGGCAGCTTCCATGATGGCGCTGCCGGGCGCCTTCTTCACCGTCCTGATTCTCGCCGTGCTGACGGGCGAGCAGGGGGCGGCCCTGCTCGGCATCCGCTACATCTCCATCGGCCTCGGCGCGTTCATCATCAGCCTGCTGCTGGCCTATGCCGTCAAGACGACCGCTGCCATGCAGCAGGCTGGCAAGCAGGCGTTCCGCGCGATGTGCCTCGCGATGATTGCGGTCTTCCTGCTCTCGTCGGAGAAGAACCTCTACGCGCTGCTCGGCTTGCACATGCAGCCCGTGTTCCATCTGTCGGTCCTCTCGATCCTCGGCCTTTCGTTCTTCCTGATCATCTTCCTCGGCAGCGGCTTTTCGAGGAAGAAGGGGATCTTAGCGGCGGTGTTCACGGCTGCGTTCCTGTTCAGCGGCAGCCAGCTCCCCGCGCTCTCTGCACCGGTCCTTCACGATACCACAGCTGCTCTGATGACGGTGCTCGGCTTCTGCGGGCTGGTCCGCAGTTTCCGCTCTGGCAATGAATCGGTCGACGGGGTGAAGCTCTTCAAGGACACCCTGCGCGAGGTCTTCGTCTGGCTGGCTTTTGCGCTGCTCTTTGCCTTGCCGGCACTGATGATGTTGCCGGGCAGTTCTTCGTTCCTCGGCGAGGGCTTCCTCTCCTCGCTGCTCTCGTTCGGCGGCGGCGATGCCTATCTGACGATTGCTGACGGCCTGTTCGTGCAGGGCGGCACGGTGGCGGCGGCTGACTTCTACGGCCAGCTCGTCCCCGTGGCCAATGCGCTGCCCGGATCGATACTCTGCAAGATATTGACGGGCATCGGCTATCTGGCGGGCTTCCAGATGGGCGGCACGTCTTCTGGCCTCATCCTCGCTCTGGCGGGCTTTGCCGTCAGTGTGGCGGCATCGGGCCTGATCTTCGGCCTCGTCGCGCGCCTCTTGCGCACCTTCCACGATGTGCCGGTCTTCCGCCAGATCAGCCTTTGGGTGCGCCCCATCATCAGCGGCCTGCTGCTCAATGTTGCACTATCGATGCTGCGTACGAATCTTGAGATCGGTGCAGGGCTTTCCGTGCCGGAGGCGGCCGTGCTCGGCCTGACCGTCGGGCTCGCGCTCTTTTGCCTCTACTTGCTCTGCGCGCGCCGCAAGGCGATGACCATGCCGATGCTCGTCTCGGCTACCGCAGGGCTCGGACTCATCCTCATCTGACGGATTGCTATTTTCTATTGATTTAAGACTTGCTGTTTAGGAGAGATTGTATGAAGAATGGAAAGCTCGAGCGGCGTCATCTGGAAACGGACGTCCTCATCATCGGCGGCGGCACGGCGGGCTGTTATGCGGCCATCCGGCTCGGTGCCGAGAAAGACCTGCGCGTGCTCGTCGTCGAGAAGGCCAATATCGAGCGCAGCGGCTGTCTCGCGGCCGGTGTCAATGCACTCAACGCCTACATCTCGAACGGCCATACGCCGGCCGATTACGTCGAGTATGCGCGCCGTGATGCGGAGGGCATCATCCGCGATGACCTCATGATGACGATCGCAGAGTCAGTCAATGCGGTCACCGAAGACCTCGAGCGCCGCGGCCTCGTGATCCTCAAGGATGCGGAAGGCCATTACGTCACGCGCGGCTGGCGCAACGTCAAGATCAACGGCGAGAACATCAAGCCGCTGTTGGCCAAGGGCGTGCGCGAGCAGGAAAATGTCACGGTGCTCAACCACGTCAACATCACGGACCTCAAGGTCACGGATGGCGCGGTGCACGGCGCCTGGGGCTTCTCGGTCCGTGAGCGCATAGCTTACGACATCGAGGCTAAGGCCGTGCTGATTGCGACGGGCGGCGCTGCGGGGCTCTATCGGCCCAATAACCCGGGCTTCTCGCGCCACAAGATGTGGTACCCCCCATTCAACACGGGGGCCGGCTATGCGATGGGCATCCGGGCCGGTGCGGAGATGACGACGCTCGAGCACCGCTTCGTCGCCCTGCGCTGCAAGGACACGATCGCACCGACGGGCACGATTGCGCAGGGCGTCGGCGCCAAGCAGGTCAATGCCAAGGGCGAGGTCTACGAGACGAAGTACGGGCTCACGACGCCGCAGCGCATCTTCGGCACGGTGGAGGAGAACCGCAAGGGAAACGGCCCCTGCTACCTCGATACGCGCCACATCACGGCGGAGCAGCAGTCGGACCTCTACCATGCTTATCTCAACATGGCGCCGGCCCAGACGCTCAAGTGGATCGAGAGCGGCAAGGGGCCGAAGGAGCAGCCGGTCGAGGTCGAGGGCACGGAGCCCTATGTGGTCGGCGGCCACACGACCAGCGGCTTCTGGGTCGATACGAACCGCGAGACGACCATCCACGGCCTGTTTGCCGCCGGCGATGTCGCGGGCGGTGCCCCGCAGAAGTACGTGACGGGCGCTCTCGCAGAAGGGGAGATTGCTGCGGATGCGCTGGCCGACTACCTCGCAGCAAAGCAGGAGAAGCCTGCGCCTGGAACAGCGGTGAAAGACGAAGGTGAAGTGTACGAAGCTTATGAAGCGTATCTCTCGCGCGAGCCGGGCAACCTGACGGTGGAGCAGCTCGAAGAGGCCATGCAGAAGACCATGGACGAGTACGCAGGCGGCATCCATACGGACTACCGCTACAATGCGAGCCGCCTGAAGCTGGCCGATGAGAAGATCCAGCACATCGAAACGCTGCTGCCGCAGCTCGCGGCCGAAGGCCCCTACGAGCTCCTCAAGATCTACGAGCTGCGCGAGCGTCTGACGGTCTGCCGCGCCCTCATCGCGCATCTTCTCGCGCGTCATGAGACGCGCTGGCACACGTTTGGCGAGAACGCCGACTATCCGCAGCAGTCCGAAGACGGGCTCTGCTACATCAATTCACGCCTAGAACATGGAGCCTTCCATATATATAGAAGGCCGCTGGTCAAAGGAGGTCATTATGAGCATACGCGTCCATGAAGACCGCTGCATCGGCTGCGGCCGCTGCACGGAGGCCTGTCCGGGCAATCTTCTGCTCATGCAGGAGACCGATGCAGGCCGCAAGGCGAAGATCCGCGAGGTCCGCGACTGCTGGGGCTGCACGGCCTGTATGAAGGTATGCCCCGTCAGCGCCATCGGTTACTTCCTCGGCGCAGATCTCGGCGGCAGCGGCAGCACGATGACGATTGAGCGGCAGGGCCATTACTATCACTGGCACATCCGCAAGCCCGACCAGCACGACGTCACCATCACGATTGACCGTGAGAACGCCAACCAATACTGAGTAAGGAGTCAATACATATGGGAAAATTATCGCACCTCGATGCACTTGAGGCCGAGGCCATCTACATCATCCGAGAGGTCGCGGCCGAATCCGAGAAACCGGTCATGCTCTATTCCATCGGCAAGGACAGCACGGTCATGATGCACCTGGCCCTCAAGGCATTCTATCCGGAGAAACCGCCCTTCCCGTTCCTGCACATCAACACGACGTGGAAGTTCCACGAGATGATTGCCTTCCGCGATGCGCAGGCCAAGAAGTACGGCCTCGACATGATCGAGTACAAGAACGAAGAAGGGCTCGCAGCGGGCGTCAACCCGTTCGATTACGGCGCCTCCTACACCGACATCATGAAGACGCAGGCCCTCAAGCAGGCGCTGACGAAGTACGGCTTCACGGCGGCTTTCGGCGGTGGGCGCCGTGATGAGGAGAAGTCGCGCGCGAAGGAGCGCGTCTTCTCGTTCCGCAATGCGGCACAGGCCTGGGACCCGAAGAACCAGCGCCCGGAGATGTGGAAGCTCTACAACTCGCAGATCAACAAGGGTGAGAGCATCCGCGTCTTCCCACTGTCCAACTGGACGGAGAAGGACATCTGGCAGTACATCCGCCGCGAGAACCTCGAGATCGTCTCGCTCTACTTCGCGAAGGAGCGCCCGGTCATCGAGCGCGACGGCAATCTCATCATGATCGACGATGACCGCATCGTCAAGAAGCTCGACCTCAAGCCGGAGGACATCGAGCACAAGAAGGTCCGCTTCCGCACGCTCGGCTGCTACCCGCTGACGGGTGCTGTCGAGTCGGACGCCGACACATTGGATGCGATCGTGGAGGAGACGCTCGGCGCTGTCGAGTCGGAGCGCACGAGCCGCGTCATCGATCACGAGGGAGCCGGCAGTATGGAGCGCCGGAAACGGGAGGGTTATTTCTGATATGAACGATTTACTCAAATTCATCACCTGCGGCAGCGTCGACGACGGCAAGTCCACCTTGATTGGCCATCTCTTATACGATGCGAAGCTCATCTATGCGGACCAGGAGGAGGCCCTGCTGCTCGACTCCAAGGTCGGCAGCCGCGGCGGCGCTATCGACTACTCGCTGCTGTTGGACGGACTGCTCGCGGAGCGCGAGCAGGGCATCACGATCGATGTCGCCTACCGCTACTTCACGACGGACAACCGCAGCTTCATCTGTGCCGACACGCCGGGCCATGAGGAGTACACGCGCAACATGGCCTGCGGCGCCTCGTTTGCCGACCTCGCCGTCATCCTCGTCGATGCGACGCAGGGCGTCCTGACGCAGACGCGCCGCCATGCCCGCATCTGCGCGCTCATGGGCATCCGCTACTTCGTCTTCGCCATCAACAAGATGGACCTCGTCGACTATTCAGAGGCGCGTTTCCGGGAGATTGAGGCACAGATCGAGGATCTGAAGCAGGAGCTCCATCTGCACGACGTCAAGCTCATCCCCGTCTCGGCGACGGAGGGCGACAATGTCACGAAGAAGTCGTCCAATATGCCTTGGTACGACGGGCCAACATTGCTCGACTATCTCGAGCAGGTCGATGTCAGCGCCGTGCAGGAGGAAGGCTTCTACATGCCGGTCCAGCGCGTCTGCCGCCCGAACCATGAGTTCCGCGGCTTCCAGGGCCAGATCGAGAGCGGCAGCATCGCCGTTGGCGACACGGTCACGTCCCAGCCGAGCGGTGAGGAAGCGCAGGTCAAGAAGATTCTCGTGGCCGACCGCGAAGCAGACTCGGCCTTCAAGGGACAGCCGGTCACGATCCAGCTAAACCGCGAGGTCGACGTCTCGCGCGGCTGCGTGCTCGAGAAGGGCAGCCACGTCCGCCAGGCCGCCAACTTCAAGGCAGAGATCCTCTGGATGGACGATGTACCGCTGACCATCGGCAAGAACTTCATGGTCTTCCTCGGCACGAAGAAGATCCCGGGCATCCTGACGAAAATCGACTACCGCATCGATATCAATACGGGCGAGCACGTCGAGGCGACGGGCCTCAAGAAGAATGAGATTGCCGTCTGCGAGATTGCCGTGACGGAGCCGATCGTGCTCGACACGTTCGACCATCACCGCACGCAGGGCGAGCTCATCCTCATCGACCGCATCAGCAACATGACGGCGGCCTGCGGCGTCGTGCGCGAAATCCCCGATGCATCGGCCAAGCGCCACTTCGCAGCCAACCAGCAGATGCGCAGCGCACTCAACTGGCAGGCCCCACAGGCAATCGCCTTCGAGCCCGCGAAGGATGGCGTCGCGCTTGCGACCATCGAGGAGGCTGAGTACTACCTCGTGCGCAACGGCCGTCACACCTACCTCTACCATCCGGGGGAAGGGGAAGACCCAGCACCGGTTCTTCATCACCTGCTTCAGGCAGGCCTCGTCGTCCTGCTCGTACTCGATAGCAATCAGCCGCTGCCAGAAGGCGTCAAGAGCTTCCAAGAGCTTTCAGGCGCAGCAGACGGAGCCGATTCCCAGCAGATTGCTGCGACGATCCTGCATCATTCGATGCTCGACTCCATGATGACGCCGAACAACTGGGTCATTTGATTGGACAAGATGATGACACGATAATACGGTATGCTTTTAATACTGCCTGTTCCTGGGTTCACCGGGGATGGGCGGTATTTTTATTTTAAAAGAGGATTTTAAGCGTTTTAATGGAATATATATATTATCGGTTATGGCGTTGCCTTCTTATGAGAGATGGTCATGGCCGGGGGAAGGGATTCACATTATACGATTGTCAGAGGAAAGGATCTTGTATCATGAGAAAAACATGGCTTGTTTTACCGATGGCTGCTGTATTGGCATTGGGGATGCCGGTACAGAGCGGAACGACGACGTTGGACCTGGGGATGCAGAGAGCTGAAGCCAGCATGTTCTCGAAGGCAATTGGCTCGATTGGAGATAAAGTCGGCGGCCATGCCAAGAAGGCGGCCAAGGACGCAGTCAATCAGGCATTCGAAATTAACATCGACGGCATGCAGAATCATCAGGCCGATATGCACAACCATATTATGAAGGCAGTTGGCTATTGGTCGGCTTCGGAATACCAGCTGGGCGTTGCAACAGGGAAATCAGATGCCCGTCTAGGTGTGCTGGCCAATAACCTGATGAGTGCAGATGGCTCGATGGATGATGTCTTTGAAGCGACCTCGCGTTCGCGCATCAGCAATGATGAGGTCAAGCAGGCACTCTCAAATCTCATGTCGTCTGGCTCAAAGGAGCAGATTAATCAGGCCAATGCGGCAATGAGCTATTCGAAGCACGATAATGTCGCGGCCATGATCTACACAGGGCTGGCTGCACGCGATGCTTCGTTCCTGCTCAAGGAAACGGCTAAGGGGCTTGCTCACCCGAAAGATCTCAATGGCATTCTCGATACACTGAAGACATTCCAAGCGCAGGCTAAGGACGTTGAGACAGTGGTCGGTTTCGTGAACAGTAGCATCAAGAAGCGCAATGATGCTCGCAAGGCATACGATAAGGCTAACAACATCAAGGAACCGTCTAAAAAGGAAGTCATGGCGCAGATCAACGAGATGCAGGCTGAGTAAATCCATCATTTCCTCGATGATACTCCGATATTTCGCTGTGTCATCGAGGTTTCTCTTTTCAAGAGGAGTTGTTTCTATGTATAGAGATTGCAAACGATATCTTGTCCTTCTCATGGCCGTCCTGTTTGTCATGATGTCTTCGTTGGCATGTGAAGCGAAGGGGCAGAATCTTCAGGTGGGGTTCGTCGATGACATTGTCTCAGCGGATTCGGAGAACCATCTCTTGACACCACAAGCTAAACAAGAAATCCGGCAGGCATTGAAAGAACGCCTTCGTGCGCTTCAGTCAGCTGGGAAACTGCCGTTTGAACTCAAGAGTTCGGATGTACAGCTCAACAATCTGCAGCAGACGTATGACACGGGCATACCAGTCGTGTTGATCCCGATTGTCACGATGGACGATTACTTTCCTGTGAAGTATTATGCTGATGGCAAAATCTTTTACAAGGCGACGGTCCTTAGCGGACTGAGCCTGGCGGTCTGTACGAGCAGCGACAATATGGACTGCCGACTTTTGGCCGTTGTGCCGCTCAACCGCTATGGCATCATGGGCGGCGATATTCGCCGGCCCATCATGCAGCCCATTTCGAAAGCCGATGCTTCACAAGAGTACATTGCGCTGACGAAGCAGGGCATTGCGGAAAATATGGATTTCCGTTCAGTGAAGCGCGTGCTCAAGGATTGGCAGCTCAATCAGGCTATTCCTGCTTGTGGTGTCACGGAAGTAACGATGACTTCGAAGAAAGCGAAGGCAATCTTTCAAGATGACCCGCATCACATCCGCAATGCCATTGCGGACTTCTACACGATGGCTTATCAGCAGGCGAGCGGAGAGCCGGTCATCCTGCCGATGACGTCCGTGAAATTTGTCGAGGATGTTCATCGCTCTATGTACGAAGGTGTGCTGCGCGGTGACAGTGGTACGCTGAATCTGGCTATGGCGAAACCGGCGCATCCGATCGTGCTTGATGTGAGCGGTGCTGCATCCAAGGTCCTGCAGCGTAGCGACCCGTCTGACGTTCGGGAAGATATCGCGTATAAGGTGTGGCTCTCTGCAAAGACAGGATCTGATGCGCCTGTACAGGACAGCGACTATGCGACAGAGATGCGCATCAAGAACCCGGATGGTTCCCTGCAGAACAATTACGATGAGGTCGATACTTGTTCGAAATTACTCATCAACCTGGCTGGCAAGATGGGGAAACAGGCTGGCAAACAGAAGCATTGAATGCAATGACAGGAGAGGAGAAGTATGATGGAGCGACGATTATTTGCATGGCATTTTTCAAGGATTGTTGTTCTGCTGGGATTGTGCCTGTGCCTTCTCGGACCGTCGTACTGCGCGGCAGATGTCATTGAGGGACAGGCAGCAATCCTCAATGGCAATCTTGATGCGGCGCGCCAGCAGGCACGTGAAGATGCCATGCGGGCCTATGTCGAGCAGAAGGTCGGCGTCCATATCCAGGGAACAACGGAAGTGGACATGGGCATGGTGGTCAGTGACCATATCTTGGCGCAGTCGGACGGCTATGTGCAGATCAACCGCATTGTCAAGGAGTGGCAGTCGGGCGGCATCTACTACATCCAGATGGATTTGACAGCCAGTGACCAGAAGATTGCTACAGCTGTCCGTGATATCCGTAGTCGCATCGAGGCGATACAGGATGAGGGGACGACCCGTTCTGGCGTCCAGGTAGCTGTGACAGGACGCGATGAGATGGGGCGGCCGGAGGCCATTGCATCGCTGCAGAATTATGTCATGAAGAAATTTGCTGATGCTGGTTTTCACACTTGTGCGAATGATGCGGTCCTGGCGTACATGAATCGCCAGACGGACCTTGGCGATGCGCAGACGACGGCAGAGATACGCCGAATTGCACGCAACAGCCGCATGGGAGATGACAGCGGCAATTCCCTCCTGCGTGGAACGCTGTCGGTGGTGGAAGTCCGCTCTGCGGGTACGCAGACTGTGGCAACCGTCCATGCCTCATTCGAGTTGATCGGCCTTGATTCTTCGGAGGCCAACAACTTCGACGATTATGCTACAGCCGTTGGCGCTTCATGTACGGATGCCATCCGCAAGGCTCAGGATTCGGCCGTCCGGCATGCTGTCGAATCATTGGCTCAGTCCGCTCTCTCAACGGTGCAGAGCGAATTTCGCGGTGGTGTCCATCAGGTAAAGACGGCAGTGGTTGTCACAGGCATCACGGACCGGACGGCGCAGGGAAGTGCCATCAAGCAGTACTTGACTTCCATTGGCTGTACTATCCTGCGCAGCAACTACAGCAGCACAGGAGCCCTGCAGATTTTCTTGAAGACGACCTCGGTGGACAGCATTGAGGAATTGAAGGAGAAAATCCTATCTGGCGTGCCGGGATTACAAGAAGGAAACACAGATGAAAACGCTATGGGAGCGACAAAAATCTATCTGACATTCTGAGGTGGTGCAAGTATGAAACGGTACATAGTGTGCATGGTATGGGCTGTAATTGCTGCAGTGCTATTGGTGGCAGGATTCCCTTCTATTGGTGCTGCAGCGCCTGTCACCGTGCAAGTCTGTGGTATTTCTGCAGGCAATGATGAAGGAAAGGCTATGGCAGATGCAAGGCAAAAGGCGGTCAAGCGTATCTTGTCCCAGATCTTATCGCCATCAGATGCGCCGGACAGCCTTTATCAACAGATCTTGTCACAGTATGCATGCTATAGCCGCGATGGCAAGGTCATGCAGAAGACTTGTCGCGATGGTCAGCTTTATGTGATCGAAAGCGTGCAGGTGGATGCTGATGCGATGGCAGCTGCTGTCAAAACACATATTGCAGGACAGCAGCAGGCAGCAGATGAAGAGAAGCTGTGCTTTGCTGCACGCATCCGTGGCCTGGCTCCGCAGGAGACGCGCAAGGCAGAGCAGGGACTGGCGAATATATACGGCACGACTTTCCAAAATCTTGGATTTGCTTCAAAGCGCAGCGACGAACTGATGTTGGCAGCTGCTCGTGAGACGGCGGCAACACCGCAACAGTTCATGAGCGATATGGTGGCAATGGCCAGGGATGACATCGAGATCACGACGGCAGTGATTGGCGATATCGATATCCAGACGATGGCAGAAGATGAGGCTTCGACAACACTTCACGCCAATGTCAGGATGCGCGCGATATCGTTGCTTCATGACCGGGAGACCGTTGTCGCTGATTTCTCGGAGTCGTACGATATGAAGCAGTCCAGTCGTGAGAAGGTTCTTGAAATGCTCATCTACAAGATTGGTATGGACACCTCCCGCGACCTGGCTGACCGGACATTGAGCTATTGGAACAAACAGCATTGATTCAGGGCAACGGTTACATTTAACGTCTGACAGGTCGCAGCCGTGCAGGAAATGGGCACGGTTGCGGCCTATTTTATATTTCATCTTTGTTTTTTTGACTTTTTTATGGATTCGATATTGACATTTTGACTTAGAGGGGGTAATATAAAGACTGTAGTTAGCACTCAGGTCTAGTGAGTGCTAACACCATCAACATGTAAATTCATTTTATAGGAGGAAGATACCTATGATTAAGCCATTGGGCGAAAGAGTTGTCATTGAAGTTGCAGAGAGCGATGTAAAGACGGCCAGCGGCATCGTGCTGCCGGACACGGCTAAAGAGAAGCCGCAGAAGGGCACGGTCGTTGCGGTTGGCGCTGGCAAGCTGCTCGATAATGGCGAGCGCGCTGCTATGGAAGTCAAGGTTGGCGATGGCGTCATCTTCTCCAAATATTCGGGTTCTGAGGTCAAGGTAGAAGGCAAGGATTACCTGATTGTCCGCGAGAGCGATATCCTCGCAGTCATCTGACCGTCCCGCGATTGAAATACCAGATACGAATTTTCTCGGAGGTAATATAAATGGCAAAGCAGATTCTGTTTGACGAAGAAGCACGCCGCGCACTCGGCCGCGGTGTTGATGCACTGGCAAACGCAGTAAAGGTAACGCTTGGACCGAAGGGCCGCAACGTCGTCCTCGACAAGAAGTTCGGCGCTCCGACGATCACGAACGATGGTGTCACGATTGCACGCGACATCGAGCTCGAAGATCCGTTTGAGAACATGGGCGCACAGCTCGTCAAGGAAGTCGCCACGAAGACGAACGACATCGCTGGCGATGGCACGACGACGGCAACGCTCCTCGCACAGGCCATGATCCACGAGGGCATGAAGAATGTCGCTGCTGGCGCGAACCCGATGATCATCAAGAAGGGCATTGACGAAGCCGTCAAGACGCTCGTCGACGAGATCAAGGCAAAGTCCAAGAAGGTCGAAGGCCAGGCTGACATCGCTCAGGTCGCTACGATCTCCTCCGCTAACGAAGAGACGGGCAAGCTGATCGCTGAGGCCATGGAGAAGGTCGGCAAGGACGGCGTCATCACGGTGGAAGAGTCCAAGACGATGCGCACGAACCTTTCCGTCAAGGAAGGCATGCAGTTCGACCGCGGTTACATCTCCCCGTACCTCGTCACGGATACGGACAAGATGGAAGCAACGCTCGATGATCCGTACATCCTCATCACGGACCGCAAGATCTCGGCCATCAACGACATCCTGCCGATCCTCGAGCAGGTCGTCAAGGCTGGCAAGCAGCTCGCCATCATCGCTGAGGATGTCGACGGCGAAGCACTGACGACGATCGTCGTCAACAAGTTGCGCGGCACGTTCAAGGCTCTGGCTGTCAAGGCTCCGGGCTTCGGTGACCGCCGCAAGGCTATGCTGCAGGATATCGCTACGCTGACGGGCGGCACGGTCATCAGCGAAGAGCTCGGCCGCAAGCTCGACAGCGTCACGCTCGCTGACCTCGGCCAGGCACACAAGATGGTCTCCACGAAGGACGAGACGACGATCATCGGCGGCAAGGGCGACAAGGAAGCCATCGCTGAGCGCGTTGCTCAGATCAAGCAGCAGATTTCCCAGACGACGAGCGATTTCGATCGCGAGAAACTGCAGGAGCGCCTCGCAAAGCTCTCCGGCGGTGTTGCCGTCATCGAGATCGGTGCAGCTACGGAAGTCGAGATGAAGGACAAGAAGTACCGCATCGAAGACGCTCTGAATGCTACGCGTGCTGCTGTTGAAGAAGGCATCGTCGCAGGCGGCGGCACGACGTTCCTCGACATCCTGCCGGCACTCGACAAGCTCGAGGTCGAAGGTGACGAGAAGGTCGGTGTCAACATCGTCAAGCGCGCCATCGAAGAGCCGGTCCGCCAGATTGCTCAGAATGCAGGCCTCGAAGGTTCTGTCGTCGTCGAGAACGTCAAGAAGGCTGGCACGGGCATCGGCTTCAACGCACTCAAGAACGAGTACGTCGACATGCTCAAGGCTGGTATCGTCGACCCGGCTAAGGTCACGCGCTCCGCTCTGCAGAACGCTGCCTCGATCGCTTCCATGGTCCTGACCACGGAGACGCTCGTTGCCGACAAGCCGGAAAAAGAAGCACCGGCACCGGCTGCACCGGGCATGGGCGGCATGCCGGGCATGATGTAATCCCCTGAAATTACATCCTCCAAACTGAATCAGAGACCCCGTTCGGATTTTTCCGGACGGGGTCTTTTCGTTATGGCGAAGGTTTGAACAAGCCAGCTGGAGTGGGCAGTTGTTGACAATAAGGCGGTTTTAAGCTAGAATATCATCGTATCAGAATCGCCTGAGGCGGTTCTGGAGAAAATCATAAGGATGCAGCAGAGTTGTTACCGAAAAGAAGCAATTCTTAGCGCTAGTTCCCCGAAGGGGTTTCCAGTCGGGGAGGACGAGGAGAAGGTTGTCGAGATGTCAGCGGATGCCTTCCGGCCGTCCCAGTCGAGAGAGCCTGACGAAAGCAGGGGAGTGATCCCTTGGGACAAAGCCAGGCTTGGGGACCTGCTGCAAGAATACCAGGAGGTATGTATCATGTGTGGTATTGTTGGTTATGTCGGTGACAAGCAGGCAGCGGACTTCCTGCTCGAGGGCCTCTCGAAGCTCGAGTACCGCGGTTACGATTCGGCCGGCATCGCCGTTTATGACGGCAATCACATCCGCGTCGAGAAGAGCGTCGGCCGCCTTTCGGCACTGCGCGACAAGATCAAGGAAGATATGCCGCAGGGCACGATCGGTATCGGCCATACGCGCTGGGCGACGCATGGCCGTCCGTCGGACCGCAATGCGCATCCGCATACGGACTGCTCGGGTGACTTCGTCGTCGTGCACAACGGCATCATCGAGAACTATCTCGGCCTGAAGGAAGAGCTCATCGAGAAGGGCCATGTCTTCAAGTCGGAGACGGATACGGAAGTCGTCGCACACCTTCTCGAAGAGGTCTATAACGGCGATTTCGTCTCGTCGGTACGCGAGGTGCTGCACCGCATCGAGGGTTCGTACTCGCTCGTCTTCATGAGCAAGAGAGAGCCGGACAAGCTCATCTGCACGAAGCAGGACAACCCGCTCGTCATCGGCATCGGTGAGGGCGAGAATTTCATCGCGTCGGATATCCCGGCCATCATCGCGCGCACGCGCCGTACCTACATCCTCAACGATGGCGAGCTCGCTGTCGTCACGAAGGATTCCATCAAGATCACGAACCGCCGCGGCGAGCCTGTGACGAAGAAGGTCTTTGAGGTCAACTGGAATGCTGAGGCGGCTGAGAAAGGCGGCTACGAGCACTTCATGCTCAAGGAAATCAATGAGCAGCCGAAGGCAGTCCGCGACACGATGAGCCAGCGCATCGCGAAGGACGGCAAGTCCATTGTCATGAACGAACTCAAGTGGGATGCAGATTACCTCAACTCCTTCAACAAGATCTACATCGTTGCCTGCGGTACGGCATACCATGCCGGCCTTGTCGGCAAGTTCTACATCGAGAAGCTTGCCCGCGTCATGGTCGAGGTCGATGTCGCTTCGGAGTTCCGCTATCGCAACCCGATCGTCGACGAGAACACACTGTTCATCGTCGTCTCGCAGTCGGGTGAGACGAGCGATACGCTCGCCGCACTCAAGGAGTCGAAGCGCCTCGGCGCTAAGACGCTCGCTCTGACGAACGTCGTCGGTTCTTCGATTGCCCGTGAGGCAGATCAGGTGCTCTACACCTGGGCTGGCCCGGAGATCGCCGTCGCTTCGACGAAGGCGTACACGACGCAGCTCATCCTGTTCTTCATGCTCGCCCTCTACATGGCGCAGATCAAGAAGACGCAGACGCCGGAGCGCCTCGAAGAGCTCATTGCGAAGCTCAAGAATGTTCCGGCACAGATCAGCGAGGAACTCTCGGATGTCGATCCGATCAAGACGTTCGCGAAGAAGTACGGCTTCAATGAGGATGTCTTCTACATCGGCCGTCTGCTCGACTATGATGTCGCTCTCGAGGGCGCACTGAAGCTCAAAGAGATCTCGTACATCCATGCAGAGGCATATGCAGCCGGCGAGCTCAAGCACGGCACGCTGGCCCTGATCGTCGAGGGCGTGCCGGTCATCGCTCTGGCGACGCAGAAGAGCGTCTACGAGAAGACGTTGTCGAATATCAAGGAAGTCAAGGCACGTGACGCTGTCGTCATCGGCATCGCGGCAGAAGGCGATACGGAGCTTGAGAAGTACGTCGACCATGTCATCATGGTACCGGAGACGGATGAACTCTTGCTGCCGCTGCTGACGGTCGTGCCGCTTCAGCTGCTCGCTTACTATGCCGCCATCACGCGCGGCTGCGATGTCGACAAACCACGTAACCTCGCAAAGTCGGTCACGGTTGAGTAAGAAGCAACCGCTATACAATACAGATTCTTTCACGAGAAGCCTTTCTGCCTGATGGCAGGGGGCTTCTTGTTCTATCGCCTGACTGTCACATCAGCGTGGCAGAGGCACGAATGGAGGCATTTTCATGAAGGCATTTATCTACGATATGGACGGCGTCATTGCCGATACCGAGCCGGTACACATGCAGGCAGAACAGCATGTCATGAAGAAGATGGGCGTTGAGCTCGAGATATCGTATTTCCAGCGCTATCAGGGCATGACGGATATCATGATTTTCGAGGACCTGCGGAAGCAATTTGGCGTCAAGCCAGCAGCAGAGAAGCTCGCGAAGGCCAAGGCCTACCTGTTCAATAAGATCCTGCATGAAACACATGTCACGCCGATTGCAGGCAGCCTGGAGCTGATTCGTGCGACGAATGAGCTGCGTCAGTCGCAGGGGCTCAAGACGGCTATCGCGAGCTCGTCGAGTGATGACTTCATCGCCTTCGTCGTCGATGACCTCGGCATTCGCGACCACTTCGACCTGCTCATGAGCGGCACGAATCTACCCGAGTCGAAGCCAAATCCCGCCATCTACCTACAGACGGCTGCCTATCTGCGCGTGGATCCGCGGGACTGCGTCGTCGTTGAGGATGCTGCGAACGGTGCGCGGGCGGCTAAGGCGGCCGGCATGACCTGCATCGGTTTTAAGAGCCCGCACAGCCCCAATCAGGACCTCTCTATCTGCGATAGGATTGTCGACAGCCTCAAGTCCATCGATCTCTCGAGTTTTTGAGATGTAAAGGAAAATTAAAATCAATATGTTTTAGAGTCTCCGTTCTGTTTTTGAGAATCCGGCAGGAATATCCATCATCTACGTCGAATCCTAGAACTGTCGAAAAAGATAATCAAATAAATGGATAGCAGTAGACGATAGAGGAGGAATCGTGATGGCAGAAATGGCAACGAAAGCAAGAGCATTCCAGGATTTCCTGGATGCGAAAGAAATCAAGGCATTTGTATCGGAGACGATTGAGAACGACCCAGAGCAGACGACGGTATTCCGCTCGCATGTAGAGGTGGATGGGCAGCAGCTGCCGCTGCTCGTCCTGCTGGACCGCAGCATCTTCTCCATGATCCGCGTGCAGGTCTCGCCGAAGTGCAAGACGGAGGAGAATGAACTGGCCGTACTCAAGCTGGCCAATGACCTCAACCTCAAGTACAAGCCGTTTAAGCTTTACTTCGATGGCGAGGGCTCGCTGATCCTCGACATCTGCATGATCACGCCGGACGAGAAGGCCGAGGAGATTGGAGACATGGTCTACGGCATGTTCAACGTCATGATCACGTTCCTCAACGAGAATTATCGCACGATGATGAAGACCATCTGGTAAGCAGAGGATAGCATCTGGACGCTGCTAAAAGAAGACTGTCTCATGGGCAGTCTTCTTTTTTATCTTTTTTTCAAAATAGGTGTTGACAACTCGGCTACTATCCTGTAATATAATACAAGTCGCTGAGCGATACGGCCAAAGAAAAAAGCCCATAAGCCTTGATTGGCAAGGGATTTGCAGGAAGCTCAAAAGAACTTG